>P_2C_Liq_1_UnCtyDRAFT_1000919_pt1 | contig 11761 bp, 10 predicted proteins | sample Pon2CUnioCityCA_2_FD_10234 | JGI IMG/M metagenome (IMG submission 10234)
AGAAACAGGCTACCATCCTTTTCACGCCGCCGTGACAGGATCATCAAAGGCGTTTCGCCCAAAGTGCTGCGCCGCCGCAGCGATTTTGCGCCGCTGGCGTCAAAGCGCATTTGCCCCTCCGCAAAGCCCCGCGCGCGGTTTTCACTCTCCGCCAATAGCCCGCCCAATGCCACGCGCCCCGCCGATGTGATGCGATAGCGCGAAATCCGCCCCTCAGTGGCACAGGCAATCCAGTCTTTCACAGCCAAAGCCTGTGCCAAGGCGCGCTCCACAACAGCCGTGCGCGTGGTGGTTCCCGCCTCCGTCTCTCTGACAACAACGCCCTTTTCCATATCACTCGCCAGCGCCAGAACGGCCCCCGGCTCGCTCAAACGGCGCAAAATACGCCGCGCCTCGGCCGCAAACGTCTCATCATCAGGCAAACAGGGGCTTTCAGCGGGCATTACATGGATCAAGGCAGGCTCCTTTAAGGTCGTGCAGGGGGCTTTTGTGCAAGGCTTCACAGTCAAACTGCTGAACGCCTCATCAATCAGGCTCTCGTCGCGCAAGCGTTCCCAGCGGCTGATTTGTCGTGAGATTGTAGAGGGGTGGCATTGGCTCAAACGGCTCAAGGCCCTGATCGACATGCCCAGTTCTGTATGCGCCAGATAGGCGAGCGCCGAGCTGGGGAACCACTTTGGCCATCGGCCGTGTCCAGCCCCGAAGCGCTCCGTCTCAGCCAGTTCAAAGCGTATGACAGTCATCCAATATCCTCACGTTATCCACAGGCTTCCCCACAGGTTATCCACAACCTAAACTTGTGTGGTTACGCATTCGTTAATTTTTACGTATTGGAAACTATTGTTGATAAATTCTAAACAGACCTAAACCTTGCGTGCGCTCGATCATGGCTCCGCGCAACACCCGCTAAGGTTGTTTAACCTGCCTCACAGTTCTGTTTTTTATGTGAGGTAATTATGCAAGATCCGCTGTCCCGTTTTGAAGCCCTGCGCCGTCCCGGCCTCTTGCTCAAGGCCGCAGAAGCTGGCCTGCGCCATTATATGCGCAGCTCTCATCTGGCCCGCGCTTTGGGGCAATACCACCACGCCCAAGCGCTGACGTCATGTGAGGCGCTGCAAGATCTGCTTGAGATCGAACACAGCCTCAACGAAAAGCGCCGCCAGAATGAAGCGGGCTACAGCTACTTGCGCCATATCGAAGTTCTGATTGCCACGCTCGGCGAAGCGCAGCTTTTGCGCGCAGCCGCGCCGCAAACGCCAGCAGAATAAATAAGAAAAAGGCCCCGCATCCCTGCGAGGCCTCGTTTCACACTTAAGACGGCCTTAAATAAACGCGTCAGGCATAGAGGCTTTCTTTTCGGCGACATAGGCTTCAAGCGCCTCATTGATCGCGGGGTCCATCGCGGGCTGTTCATATTGCCCCAGCAGCCGCTCAACCCGTGAGGTCGCCAGCTGGCGTGTGTCGCGCCCGCCTTCGTCTTCCCATGTTTCAAACGGCTTGTAGTCAAAAACATCCGACTTCCAGAAGGCTGTCTTGAAGTTCGCCTGCGTGTGCGCACAGCCCAGATAATGCCCACCAGGCCCGACTTCGCGGATCGCGTCCATGGCCTGCATCCCCTCGCTCATATCAATGCCCTTTGCGAGTTGGTGCAATGTGCCAAGCTGGTCGGCATCCATGACAAACTTCTCAAAGTCAGCCACAAGACCGCCCTCAAGCCAGCCGCAGGAATGAAGCATGAAGTTGACCCCCGACAGCAGGCCCATATTGAGCGAGTTGGCCGTCTCATAGGCGGCCTGCGCGTCGGGCAGTTTTGAGCCGCAGAACGACCCCGCCGAGCGGAACGGAAGCCCCAAACGGCGCGCAAGCTGGCCTGCGCCATATGTCACAAGGCTCGCCTCTGGCGTGCCAAAGGTCGGTGCGCCGGAGTTCATATCAATCGAGCTTACAAAAGCCCCGAAAATCACAGGCGCGCCAGCTTTACAAAGCTGGGAGTACGCCACGCCCGCCAGAACCTCGGCCAAAACCTGCGTCAGAGTGCCCGCCACAGAGACAGGCGCCATAGCCCCACCCACAATAAAGGGCGAGATGATGCAGGCTTGGTTGTTGGCCGCATAAACTTCAAGCGCGCCCATCATCACATCATCAAATGTCATCGGTGAGTTGATGTTCACAAGCGAGGTCATGACCGTGTTTTCTTGCACAAACTCTTTGCCGAAGAGAATGCCGCACATATCTACAGAATCCTGCGCGCGGCTTGGCTCGGTGACCGAGCCCATGAACGGCTTGTCGCTGAGCTGCATATGCGCGAGCAACATATCAAGGTGACGTTTGTTGACAGGAATATCTGTCGGTTCGCAAACCGTGCCGCCCGAATGGTGCAGCCACTTTGACATATAGCCAAGCTTCACGAATTTCTTGAAGTCATCCATCGTCGCATAACGGCGACCGCCTGCGGAATCGCGCACAAAGGGCGGGCCATAGACGGGCGCCAGAACGAGGTTGCGCCCGCCGACCACAACATTGCGCTCGGGGTTGCGCGCGTGCTGGGTGTATTCGCTCGGCGCGGTCTTGATCAGTTCGCGCGCAAGCCCCTTGGGCAGGCGGACCCGCTCGCCCTGAACATCCGCGCCCGCATCACGCCAGCGCTGGAGCGCAGCGGGATTGTCAACGAAGTTGACCCCGACTTCTTCCAGAATGGTTTCGGCATTGGCTTCAATGATCTGAAGCGCTTCTTCATTGAGCACTTCAAAATTTGGAATGTTGCGCTCGATATATTTGGCTGTTTCAAAAGAAACGGCGCTGCGCTCGGCACGGCGCGCTGCGCCGCCGCCTGCTCCGCGTCCACGTTTGCGTACTGCTGTTGCCTCGGTCATTGGGCTATCCTTGATTCTGGAACACAGGAAAAATCTGCTTCTCAATAGCCCGCGCCCGCGCCCACCCGCAGCGCTTTTGCGCCCCTTGGCAGGAAAAAGCGACATTGCCCGCCCTGTCTGCATAAAACAACAGACCATAGCGCTTTCTTATAGCCCTGGGAATTGACCTTCGCCGCACTCTGCCCTAGAGCCAAATCATGACAGATATATCGCATGAAACCCTCCTGATCATCGACTTTGGCAGCCAAGTCACACAGCTTATTGCGCGCCGTTTGCGCGAGCTGAATGTCTACTGCGAAATTCATCCCTACCAGAACGTCACAGACGCTTTTCTGACCGAGCTTTCGCCCAAGGCGATCATCTTCTCGGGCGGCCCTGATTCCGTGATGCGCGACGGCTCGCCGCGCCCGCCCCAAAGCGCCTATACGCTTGGTGTGCCCATTCTCGGGATCTGCTATGGTCAGCAAGTCATGATGCATGATCTTGGCGGAAAAGTTGAAGCCGGTGAAAATGCCACGGCAGAATTTGGCCGCGCATGGGTCAGCCCGACAGGGACAAGTGACGCCTTCATCAACGGCTGGTTCATGGACGGCTCGGGGCGCGAACAGGTCTGGATGAGCCACGGCGACCACGTCAGCGAAATCGCCCCGGGCTTTGAAGTGCTCGGCACCTCCCCCGGCGCGCCTTTTGCCATGACAGCGGACCTTGCGCGTAACTTCTTTGCTGTGCAGTTCCACCCCGAGGTGCACCACACCCCGAATGGCAAAACGCTTTATGAAAACTTCGTAAAGCTCGCAGGCTTCTCAGGCGACTGGACCATGGGCGCCTACCGCGAAGAAATGATCCGCCTGATCCGCGAGCAAGTCGGCGACAAGCAGGTGATCTGCGCGCTCTCGGGCGGCGTTGACAGCTCGGTGACTGGCCTTCTTTTGCACGAAGCCATCGGCGAGCAGCTCACCTGTGTGTTTGTCGATCACGGCCTTCTGCGCCTCAACGAAGCCGAAGAAGTCACCAAGATGTTCCGCGAGAACTACAATCTCAACCTCATTCACGCCGATGAAACCGAGCTTTTCCTTGGTAAGCTGGAAGGCCAGTCTGACCCCGAAACCAAGCGCAAAATCATCGGGGGCCTTTTCATCGACGTGTTCCAGAAATACGCCGACACCATCGAGGGCGCCGAGTTCCTCGCCCAAGGCACGCTCTACCCAGACGTGATCGAAAGCGTGAGCTTCTCTGGCGGCCCGTCTGTGACGATCAAGTCGCACCACAACGTCGGCGGCCTGCCCGAGAAGATGGGCCTCAAACTCGTCGAGCCCCTGCGTGGGCTCTTCAAAGACGAGGTGCGCGAGCTTGGCCGCGAGCTTGGCCTGCCCGACAGCTTCATCGGCCGACACCCCTTCCCCGGCCCTGGCCTCGCGATCCGCTGCCCTGGCGAGATCACCCGCGAAAAACTCGAAATTTTGCGCAAAGCCGATGCGGTCTATATCGATCAGATCCGCAAACACGGGCTTTACGACGAGATCTGGCAAGCCTTCGTCGCGATCCTGCCGGTGCGCACCGTCGGTGTGATGGGCGACGGGCGGACCTATGATTTTGCCTGCGCCTTGCGGGCTGTGACCTCTGTGGATGGTATGACGGCCGATTACTACCCGTTCACGCATGAGTTCCTCGGCGAAACCGCCACGCGGATCATCAATGAGGTCAAGGGCATCAACCGTGTGACCTATGATGTGACATCCAAACCGCCCGGCACGATCGAGTGGGAATGAGGGGTTTCGCCTTGGCTTGCGCCAAGCCGACCCGCTGGGGGACGCTGTCCCCCAGACCCCCTGGGATATTTATCGCAAAAAGAAAGACATGAGCGAAGCCCCCCAAACCCTGCGCGCTGCGCTTTGGATGATCGGAGCGATTGCGTCCTTCTCCGCTATGGCCGTGGCGGGGCGGGCGGTCAGTTTTGAGCTCGATACCTTTGAAATCATGCTCTACCGCAGCTTGATCGGGTTGGTGATCGTGGTCGCTGTTGCCCGTGCACGCGGCCATCTTGGCGACATCACCCGCCGCCACATGGGCACGCATCTTATCCGCAATATTGCCCATTTCAGCGGACAGAATCTATGGTTCTTTGCACTCACTGTCATTCCTCTGGCGCAGGTGTTTGCTTTGGAGTTCACTTCGCCAATCTGGGTTCTGGTCTTGTCTCCCTTTGTTTTGGGCGAACGCATGACCCGAACCCGCGTGCTTGCCGCGCTGATGGGCTTTGCGGGTATTCTTATTGTGGCCCGCCCCTTTGGCGAAACCGTCGGTATTGGCGTGATCACAGCCTCGCTCGCCGCGATCTGCTTTGCCATTACAATCATCCTAACAAAGCGGCTCACCCGCAGCGAAAAAATCACCTGTATTTTGTTTTATCTGACCGCCATGCAAGCCGTCTTCGGTGTTCTGGCCGCAGGGTTTGACGGCGACATCGCCCTGCCCTCTCCCGTCACTGCGCCTTGGCTTATGCTGATCGGCTGCGCGGGGCTTCTGGCGCATTTCTGCCTCACCACTGCACTCAGCCTTGCACCCGCAACCGTGGTTGTGCCAATCGATTTTGTGCGCCTGCCTGTCATCGCCCTGATCGGCTGGGGCTTTTATGCCGAAGCGCTTGATCTTTGGGTCTTTGCCGGCGCTCTGCTGATCTTTGCTGGCAATTATTTCAACATCTGGAGCGAAACCCGCAAGAAACGGGTCGTGACGCACGCAAAAGCACGCCAGAGCTAGGCCATGACAGATCAAAAATCTCTCTCGCCGCGCGCATGGGCCGAGCTTTTGCTGCTGGCTCTGATCTGGGGCGGCGTCTTTCTTTCCGTGCGGCTCGCCCTGAACGAAGTGGGCGTGCTCTCCACGGTTGCGCATCGCGCGCTCTGGGCCTCTTTCGTGCTTTGGGGCCTCGTCTTTGCGCGGCGCTTGCCGCTGCCGCGCGCTTGGCCCGTCTGGGGTGCATTCCTCGTCATGGGGCTGCTCAACAACGTCATCCCCTTCACTCTGCTCAACTGGTCACAACTTCATATCGAAAGCGGCCTCACGGCCATTCTCAACAGCGCCACAGCGATTTTCGGCGTGCTCGTCGCCAGCCTCTTTCTGGCCGACGAGCGCCTCACAGCCCAGAAGCTTGCGGGCGTTTGCATCGGCTTTTTCGGCGTGGCCACAGCCATCGGCCTTGAAAACCTACGCGACTTTGACATCCGTTCGCTGGCACAGCTCGCCGTTCTGGCGGCGACAGTGTCTTATGCCTTTGCAGGTGTTTGGGCGCGCAAGCATCTGGCGGGCCTGCCCCCGCTTGTCGCCGCCGCAGGAATGCTCACAGCCACGATGCTGATCATGGTTCCGCTGGCCTGGCACTTTGAAGGCCCGCTCACGCTTGCCTTGCGCGTCGAAACGCTGGCCGCCATCGCCTATTATGCGCTCGCGGCCACAGTGCTGGCCTATCTGCTCTATTATCGCGTTCTGGCGATGGCTGGCTCGGGCAATCTTATGCTTGTCACCCTGCTGATGCCGCCCATCGCAATTCTCCTCGGTTGGGCTGTCTTGGGCGAGGCGTTGCACCCGAGGGCGCTCTTTGGCTTCGGGATCCTCGCGCTTGGCCTGCTTATTCTCGATGGTCGGCTCTGGGCCTTGATCCGCAATAGAGTTTGACCCCGCCGCACAGCCGCTTTACTCCAGTGAGGCGTGAAGAATGAGGCCAAGCATGATCTATCCAACAGCCAGAAGCTGGCAGGACGCCCCCCAGAAAAAAGCCCTCTTTTTCGGGATGTCGGGCCTTGGCAAAACCCATGTGGCCAATGCGCTACGCGAAACAGGTGACTGGTTTCACTACTCGATCGATTACCGCATCGGCACCCGCTACATGGGCGAATATATCGCCGATAACGCCAAGCGCGAGGCCATGAAAGTGCCGTTCTTGCGTGAGCTTTTAATGAGCGATTCCATATACATAGGATCAAACATCACCTTCGGAAATCTCGCCGCCGTCTCCTCCTATCTCGGCAAGCCCGGGGCCGTGGCCAAAGGCGGCATGAGCATGGCGCACTACAGCGCCCGCCAGGAGCAATTCCGCCGCGCCGAAATCGCGGCCCTGTTGGATACACCCTATTTTATCGACCGCGCCGAGGCGCTCTATGGTTATCCGCATTTCATCTGCGACACAGGTGGCTCTGTCTGCGAATGGGCCGATCCGTCCAATCCTGAAGACGAGCTGATGAAAACCCTGAGTGAGAACACCCTGATGATCTGGCTCAAAGGCTCTGAGGCCCATACCGAAGAGCTGATCCGCCGCTTTGATCGCGCGCCCAAGCCTATGGCCTACCAGCCCGCCTTTCTGGCCCGCGTCTGGAGCGAATACCTAAGCGAAAACAAATGCTCAGAAGATGAAGTTGATCCTGATAGCTTCATCCGCTACACCTACGCACGCGCCCTCGCGCACCGCCAGCCGCGCTATGAAGCCATGTCCAAATGGGGCATCACAGTCGAGGCCACCGATATCGCCACAGTCCGCGACGCGGCTGATTTTGACGCTGTCGTAACGGCCGCCCTTGAGGCCCGCGCCAAAGCGTCCTAAATCAGCTCTCCCCAACAGAAGGCCAAGCCCATGCCGATCAAACTGCCCTCCCATTTGCCCGCCTACTCCGTGCTCAGCCGCGAGGGTGTGATGGTGATGGGCGAAGATGAGGCCAGCCGTCAGGACATCCGCCCCTTGCGGATCGGCCTGCTCAATCTGATGCCCAAAAAGATCCAAACAGAAAACCAGTTTGCCCGCCTCATTGGCGCAACGCCCTTGCAGATCGAGCTGTCGCTCATTCGTATGTCCGAACATCAGGCTCGCAACACAGCCGCAGAGCACCTCGAAGAGTTCTACCGCTCCTTTGAAGAGGTCGCCGCCTCTGGCGAAAAGTTTGACGGGCTGATCATCACAGGTGCCCCGATCGAGCATTTGCCCTTTGAAGAGGTCACCTATTGGGACGAGCTGACCCGTGTTTTTGACTGGACCCAAACCCATGTTCACAACACATTCGGCGTCTGCTGGGGCGGCATGGCCATGCTTGGCTATTTCCATGGTGTCAAAAAGCACCTGCTCGACCACAAGCTTTTTGGCTGCTACCGCCACCTCAACTTCGCTCCGCAAAGCACTCTTTTAAGAGGGTTTTCCGATGACTTTGTTATGCCAGTGAGCCGCTGGACAGAAATGCGCCGCGACGAGATCGAAGCGGCAGGTCTCACCGTGCTGCTGCATTCCGAAGATGTGGGCCCCGCGCTGGTCGAAGACCCCGCGCGCCGCGCACTCTATGTCTTCAATCATCTGGAATATGACAGCGGCACGCTGGGCGAGGAATACGCCCGCGACCTCGCGCAAAACCAGATTGAAGGCGCCAACATCCAGCTGCCAGTGGGCTATTTTCCCGCCGATGATCCGAGCAAAACCCCGCTCAACCGCTGGCGCAGCCATGCCCATCTCCTCTATGGCAACTGGATTTCCGAAATCTACGAAACCACGCCGTTTGACATTGAAAAGATCGGTCTCGAAAGCACCGATCTGCGCGGCTGATGCTCAAACTGGCGCTCTATAGCCTTGTCGTGCTGGCGCTCGTCTGGCTGGCACTCTGGCTCCTCGCCCAACGGGCCGAGCGCGCCGCCGAAGCCGCCACCCCGCCCCGTGGCGAGATCGAGATCATCAATGGCGCCGCCGTGCACGTGGTTGTGACAGGCGCGCCAGATGGCCCTGATCTTGTGCTGATTCACGGCTCCAACGGCCACACCCGCGACATGAGCTTTTCACTGGCGGCCAAGCTTGCGCCGCACTACCGCGTTTTTATGGTCGACCGTCCGGGCCTTGGCTATAGCGCCGCGCTTGGCCCAAAGGGCGACAGCCTGCGCGCCCAAGCCTCCCAAATTGCAGAAGCTGTAAAGGCCATGGGGGCCAAGAGCCCGATCGTTTTGGGCCATTCCTATGGCGGCTCTGTCGCGCTCGCGTGGGCGGCCTATGCTCCCGAGAGCCTCTCGGCGCTCGTCCTGCTCGCCACGCCCTCCCATCCCTGGGCAACCCCCCTTGACCCGCTCTACCGCGCAGGCTCAAGTCCGCTCCTCGGCTCGCTCTTTCTGCCGCTCCTGCCCGCAGTCATCTCCGAATCCTATATCGAAGCGACGCTCACAAAAGTCTTTGCCCCCGACCCTGTGCCAGAGGGCTACTTTGACTATTTCGGCCCCAAGCTCTCGCTGCGCCACGCCTCGATGCGGGCCACATCCCACCAGCGTGCCAATCTCTTGAGCGAAATCAAGGAGATGGTCCCGCTCTATCCCGAAATCAGCCTCCCCGTGGAAATCCTCCACGGCACCAATGACATCACAGTGGGCCTGAAGATACACGCCGAACCCTTGCTACAAGACCTGCCCAACGCCACACTCACTTCGGCGAAAGGCCACGGCCATATGATCCAGCACAGCGCCGAGACCGAGACCCTCGCCGCCATTCACCGCGCCGCCAGCCGCGCAGGATTGCGCCCCGCGCCCTAAGCCGCCATAGTGGTCAAAACGAGTTAGGAGGCCCGCATGGAGCTGCCCTTTGATGGTGCAATCACCACCTATTTTGAACAGGACGCCCCCGAGGCCATCCGCAGCGCCATCAGGCGCGCCGAAAAGGGCGATATCCTCAGCCCGACCTACCCCTATTCAGATCGGATGCCGCGCAAAGCCTATGAAAAAGACATGGCCAACCTGCAAATAGAACTGGTCAAACTCCAGACATGGGCCAAAGCCACAGGGGCGCGGATCGCAATCGTGTTTGAGGGCCGTGATGCCTCTGGCAAAGGCGGCACAATCAAACGCTTCCGCGAAAATCTCAATCCACGCGGCGCACGGGTTGTTGCCCTGTCCAAGCCAACAGAAAAAGAGCAAACCGAATGGTATTTCCAGCGCTACATCGAGCACTTGCCCTCCGGCGGCGAAATCGTGCTCTATGATCGCAGCTGGTATAATCGCGGCGTCGTCGAAGATGTCTTCGGCTTTTGCACAAAAGACCAAAGAGAGCATTTCTTCGCCCAAACCCCCGCCTTTGAACAGATGCTGGTTGAAGAAGGCATCCACCTCGTCAAACTCTGGCTCAATGTTGGCCGCGCCGAACAATTGCGCCGCTTTCTAGGCCGCGAAAGCGACCCGCTCAAACACTGGAAACTCAGCTGGATCGACGTCGAAGGCCTGAAAAAATGGGAGAATTACTCAACCGCCATCCGCGAAACCCTGACCCGCACCCATACGGGCGAGGCCCCTTGGACCATCCTGCGCTCTGACGACAAACGCCGCGCCCGCCTTAACGCCATTCGCGCCGTGCTCACCCAAATCAACTATGACCGCAAAGATACAAAAGCCCTCGGCGCAATCGACCCGCTCGTCTGCGCAGGCCCAGAGATCTGGGATGCCTAAAAAACGCGGCTATCATCATGGCAACCTGCGCCAGGCCCTGGTCGACTCTGCCCTACAGCTGATCGAAGTCAGAGGCCCGACAGGCTTTACCCTCTCCGAAGCCGCCAAAGCCGCTGGCGTCACGCCCGCTGCGGTCTATCGCCACTTTGAAGGCCGCGAAGACCTGATCGCCGAAGCCGCACGGCAGGGATACGAGATATTTGCCGACCTCATGCAATATGCCTATGACACAGGACAGCCCTCCGCCCTCGCCGCCTTTGAAGCCACAGGACGCGCCTATCTGGCCTTTGCCCGCAAATACCCGGGCCACTATATCGCGATGTTTGAAAGCGGTATCTCGGTCAACCGCACAGCAGAGCTGGCCACAGCCGCCGCCCGCGCCCGCGCTGTGCTCGAAACAGCCGCCACAGACCTCAGCCAACACATTCCCGCCGAAAAACGCCCGCCCGCATCGATGTTCTCAGCCCATATTTGGGCGATGAGCCACGGCGTCGTCGAACTCTTCGCACGCAACTCCCCGGGAACACAAAGCCCGTTTTCGCCCGAAGACCTGCTGGAATCAGGCATCGGTGTCTATTTGAGAGGCCTTGGATTAATCCAATCTGACCAATGAGTTCACAAGAGTGATTGCGCCGCCTTCGGCGACGCTCCGCTGGGGGCTTCGCCCCCAGACCCCGTTTCAACTGGGGGCTTTGCCCCCAGACCCCCAGGATATTTTCAGAAAGAGGAAACAGGAGAGGCGGACAAGCCACCTCCCCCAGAGAAGCCATGCTTCCCCTTTCACGGTCATCGGCGTCCCCGCCTGTACCGCAAGAGGATGATCGCCCAAGTTGGTTAATATTATGTTATTCCTCTTTCCCGAAATATCCCGGGGGGTCTGGGGGGCTGGCCCCCCAGCAGGTCGGCACCAGCCGAAACACCTCGCATAAAGAAAAAGGGCCACTCCGAAGAGCAGCCCTGTTCCATATCCGATATTCGTAAAGCTTAACGCTTAGAGAACTGGAAGCTACGACGCGCCTTGCGCTTACCGTATTTCTTACGTTCTACAACACGGCTGTCGCGCGTCAGGAAGCCGGCGGCTTTCAATGCGCCGCGCAGGCTGGGGTCATAGAGCTGAAGCGCTTTGGAAACACCATGCTTCACAGCGCCCGCTTGGCCTGACAGGCCGCCGCCTTTAACTGTGGCAACCACGTCAAACTGGTCTTCCACACCCGCAACCTCAAAAGGTTGGCGCAGGATCATTTGCAGCACAGGGCGTGCAAAATATGTGTTCAGCTCTTTGCCGTTGACAATAACCTTGCCTGAGCCCGGTTTGATCCAGACGCGGGCGACCGCGTCTTTACGCTTGCCTGTGGCATAGGCGCGGCCAAGTGCGTCACGCACAGGCTCGCGGGGTTCTGCCACTGCTGCGGCTACGGGGGCTGCGTCGCCAGCTA
>P_2C_Liq_1_UnCtyDRAFT_1000920_pt1 | contig 11760 bp, 8 predicted proteins | sample Pon2CUnioCityCA_2_FD_10234 | JGI IMG/M metagenome (IMG submission 10234)
CCACACCATAAAATGATGTTTTATATAATTTACCTGAAAAGTTTACAGGGGAACCATGTGTTAAATGACCTCCATGTGAAAGGTCAAATCCCAAAATTTTATCACCAGCATTTAAACATGCATGGAATACTGCCGTGTTCGCTTGACTACCAGAATGTGGTTGAACATTAATATACTCTGCACCAAATAGCTCTTTAGCTCTCTCTATTGCTATGTTTTCAATTTGATCTACTATTTCACAGCCTCCATAGTATCGTTTACCTGGATACCCTTCGGCATATTTATTTGTTAGAATGGATCCTGCAGCAGCAAGTACATCATCACTCACGTAATTTTCACTTGCAATAAGTTCTAATCCAGTAACTTGTCTTTTTCTTTCTAAATTTATTAAGTCAAAAATCTCTTTATCTTGATTACTCATGGTTCTAATATAATAGTTAAGATTAAAACAAAAATAATTCATTGCTCTTTGCAAATGCTATATATATGATATATTTGATTAGTACTTTTTAACAAGATATAATTATAACATATGCCACTAGAAACTAATGACCCAAATAGAAAATCATGGATAGGCTATAGCAGCGATTCTCATTTCCCAATTCAGAACATTCCTTTTGGAGTATTCTTAACTAGAGATAATGTTATCACTATAGGTACTAGAATAGGTGATTGGGCTATTGATTTAGGAGCCTTGCAGGAATTGGGGTACTTTGAAGGAGTACCATTAACTGACGATATGTTCATGCAAGATTCCTTAAATGACTTCATCTCAGATGGTAAGAAAACATGGAGGTTAGTGCGCAATCGTATAGGTGATATTTTTGATGCAGATAATCCCGTTTTAAGAGATAATCAAGAACATAGAAACCGAATCATTTTTAACATGGATGAAATAGAAATGCAATTGCCTGTTTTAATAGGTGATTATACAGATTTCTATAGTAGTAAAGAACATGCAACAAATGTAGGTACTATGTTTAGAGACCCTGATAACGCTTTGTTACCTAACTGGTTGCATATGCCTGTTGCTTACCATGGTCGTTCCAGTACTATAGTTCCTTCAGGAATCCCTATACATAGACCTAAAGGGCAAACCATGCCAGCTGGAAGTGATGCACCTGTTTTTGGGCCGTCTAAATTAGTAGACTTTGAGCTTGAAATGGCTTTCATAACTACTGATGCTAATAATATGGGACAGCCCATAAGTGTAGAAGATGCTGAGGATTATATCTTTGGTATGGTAGTGTTTAATGACTGGAGTGCAAGGGATATTCAAAAATGGGAATATGTTCCTCTAGGTCCATTCTTAGCAAAGAACTTTGCCAGCTCTATTTCACCATGGATAGTTACATTAGATGCGCTTGAACCTTTTAGAACTAAAGGTCCAGAAATGGAGAAACCAGTTCTAGATTATTTAAAATCTAATGGCGATAAAACCTATGATATTCACTTAGAAGTAGATATTACACCACAGCAAGGGAAACCTACTACTATATGTAAATCAAATTTTAAATATTTATACTGGAATATGTCTCAGCAATTAGCGCATCATACCATTAATGGTTGTCGAGTTAATAGTGGGGATATGATGGGAAGTGGAACCATTTCTGGTACTAAGCCAGACTCTTATGGCTCTATGCTGGAATTAAGTTGGCGTGGAGAACGTCCGGTAAAATTAAATGATGGCACAGATCGTAAATTTATTAACGACTTTGATACGGTTACTATGAGAGGTTATTGTAAGAACGGTCCTGTACGCATTGGTTTTGGAGAGGTTTCTAATCAATTGTTACCTGTTTATGAACCTAAAATTAAACATTAAATGAAACAGGTTTATTCTTTTTTTTTATGTTCCTTTTTATTGATAAGCTGTAATGGTCTTAAAAAGACTGAGACAGCTATTAATACTGGTAATTTTGATCAAGCTATTGATATAGCGGTGAGCAACCTGGTAAGTGATAAAAACGCTAAGCGTAAAAAGGAGTACGTATTATTGTTAGAAGACGCTTTCGCGAAAGCGGTACAAGAAGATCAAATAGTACTTAATAGATTAAAATCTGATCCTAATCCAGAGGTGTTAGAAGCTATCTATGAGACGCTAGAAAACATGGAGATCAGGCAATCTAAAATCAGACCTTTATTGCCATTAAAAATCTATGGAACTGGGAAACAAGCAAAATTTCCTATGGAGGATTATGCTCTTAAAATTATTGCTGCTCGTACAGAACTTTCTGATCACTTATTAAATAAAGCACGCAACTCATTAAGTGTTGCAAATACCGGTCAAGCTAGAATCATTTTTGATGATTTAGATTACTTAAATTCCATTAACCCTAATTATAAAGATGTACATGATTTAATGGATCAGGCGCTTGAAAAAGGAACTGACTATATTCTAGTTACTTTAAGAAACGACACTCAACAAGTGATTCCACAACGATTAGAAGAAGAGTTGCTTAACTTTTCAACTTATGGATTAAATGATAAATGGACGGTTTATCACAATAAAAAAAACGATAACACTTATTATGACTTTGATCTTGCTATAAATTTTAGGAACATTAATATTTCCCCAGAACAGTTGCTGCAAAAGGAGTTGCAAAAGGAAAAGCAAGTTAAGGATGGTTTTGATTATGAACTGGATGAAAGAGGAAATGTTAAAAAAGACAGTTTAGGAAATGATATTAAAAAAGATAAATTTAAGCTTGTAAAAGCAACTGTTTTTCAAAGCACCCAGCAAAAAGAAGTTTCACTCGATGCAAATATTATTATTACTAACAGGCAATCAGGTCAGTTAGTAGACCGTTTTCCAGTGAGTAGTAGCTTTATTTTTACTTATATATATGGTAGTGTTAATGGAGATAGGCGTGCGATTGATAAAGGTTATCTAGAAACACTTCACCCAGAGGCTGTGCCTTTTCCCTCAAATGAGCAAATGATTTATGACGCTGGTGAAGATTTAAAAATACGTATTAAAGAAGTCTTAACTGGCTTGCGATTGAGGAGATGATTTTTCACTTGCTCCTACTTTAAAAACTATTTTACAACTCTAGTTCTATATTTGAACTTATGACTTCTAGAAAACTATCTTATAAATCTGCCCAGTATTTCTCTTCTTTAATGGAAGATTATTTAGTAGAAAAAGATAAGTTAAAACCATTTTATCACCGTTTTCCTAAATTAGAACTCTTTAAAGCTCAAATTGAAGAAAAACAAGCTGAGTTTTCTTCAAAAAAAACATCAAGAGAAATACTAGTAACATCCTTACTAGAGCAGTATAATGGTTTAGAAGATTCTAAGCGATCTTTAAGTAATATAAAATTACTTAACGACTCTAAAACGTTTACCATTACCACTGGTCACCAGCTTAATTTGTTTACTGGGCCACTTTATTTTTTATATAAAATCGTATCAGTTATTAATCTGTGCAAGCAGTTGAAGGTAGTCTATCCTTCTTATAACTTTGTTCCTGTTTACTGGATGGCAACTGAAGATCATGATTTTGAAGAAATAAAATATTTTAATTACCACGGTAAAAAAATAGTTTGGAATCGTGAGGCTACTGGTGGAGTAGGAAGACTTTTAAATGATGGTTTAGAGCAAGTTCTAGAAGTATTTAAAGAAGAATTAGGAACTAGTGATAACGCTGGAGAAATCATTACAATATTTAAAGCTGCTTATTTAAAGCACGATAATTTAGCTCAAGCAACCCGTTATCTAGCGCACCAGCTTTTTGGGAAAGAAGGCTTAGTCATTATAGATGGTGATGATAGCTCCTTAAAAAGTCTTGCCATTCCTCATTTTAAAGATGAACTTTTATATCAAACCAGTTTTTATAAAGTAAATGAAACCATTGAAAACTGGCCAGCTGCTTATAAAGTTCAGGTAACGCCTCGAAAAATAAATTTATTCTACCTAAAGGATGATTTAAGAGAACGCATCGTTTTAGAAAATGACATCTATAAGGTAGTCGATAGTGATATTTCTTTTACTAAAAATGAAATTTTAATTGAATTGCAAAACCACCCAGAACGCTTTTCACCTAATGTGATCATGCGTCCTTTATATCAAGAAGTTATTTTGCCTAATTTATGTTACATAGGTGGTGGTGGTGAGATGGCATACTGGTTAGAATTAAAGGAATATTTTAACTCACAAAACGTTACTTTTCCTATGCTACTCATGCGCAACTCAGCCTTGCTCATGACTCGTAAACAAAAGGATAAAGTAGAGAAACTGAGCCTAGAACTTAAAGACCTTTTTCTCAAAGATTTTGAACTAGATGAAAAGCTTACTAAGCAACTTAGCGAGATAGAAATAGACTTCTCCACTCAAAAAGAGCATCTTCATAAACAGTTTAAAGAACTTTATAAAATAGCCTTACAAACTGAAGCATCTTTTCAAGGAGCGGTAGCAGCTCAAGAACATAAACAAATAAAAGGTCTAGAACATCTTGAAAAACGACTCTTAAAAGCTCAAAAGCGTAAACTGAAAGACTTTTTAAATCGCGCAAGTGATCTACAAAAAGAACTTTTTCCTAACTCGAGTCTTCAAGAACGACAGGAGAATTTCTCTAGTTTTTACCTAGAATATGGTAGCAATCTCATAGAACACATAAAGGAAAACTTAGACCCTTTAGATATGAATTTTACAATTATTGTTCTGGATACATAAAATTCTTTAAAACACGTTAACAAAAGTGTACGGAACAGATTTACTTTCCCTCATAAAAAAGTAAATTTGCGCATGCAACACGATAAAGTTTTAATCCTAGATTTTGGATCGCAATATACACAGCTTATTGCGCGTAGAGTTCGAGAGTTGAACATCTATTCAGAAATCCATCCATTTAATAAAGTTCCATCAAATATAGAAGACTATAAAGCGGTTATCCTTTCTGGTAGCCCTATGTCTGTGCGTTCAGAAAAAGCCTTTCATATAAACCTAGATAAGGTTAGAGGTAAAAAACCTTTACTAGGAGTTTGTTATGGTGCTCAATACTTAGCTCATTTTCATGGTGGAGAAGTAGGAGCTTCAAGTACACGCGAGTATGGAAGAGCAAATCTATCTTACGTAAAAACTGATGAAACCTTTTTAGAAGGTATCTCTGCTGGCAGTCAGGTATGGATGAGTCATAGTGATACTATAAAGAAATTGCCTGAAAACGGTGAGCTACTAGCTAGTACTCATGACGTAGAAAATGCTGCTTATAAAATTAATGGTGAAGAAACTTATGCCATTCAGTTCCATCCTGAAGTGTATCATTCTACAGATGGTAAACAGCTGTTAGAAAATTTTCTAGTTAAAATTGCTCAAGTAAAACCAGACTGGACACCTAATGCTTTTGTACAAGAAACGGTAGTTGATTTAAAGGAAAAACTAGGTAATGATAAAGTAGTTCTAGGTCTTAGTGGTGGAGTAGATTCCTCTGTGGCGGCTATGCTGTTGCACAAGGCTATAGGTGAAAATCTTTACTGTATTTTTGTAAATAATGGACTACTACGCAAAGATGAGTTTACACAAGTTCTGGAACAGTATGAAGGAATGGGCTTAAATGTAAAAGGTGTAGATGCTTCGGCACGATTTATGAATGCACTTGCTGGAGAAAGTGATCCAGAGTTAAAACGTAAGGCTATAGGTCGTGTATTTATTGAGGTTTTTGATGATGAGGCACATCAGGTTAAAGATGTCACCTGGCTTGCTCAAGGGACTATTTACCCAGATGTTATAGAAAGTGTAAGTGCCACTGGAGGACCTAGTGCGACTATAAAATCGCATCATAATGTAGGTGGACTACCAGATTTTATGAAGTTGAAGATAGTAGAACCTTTAAAAGCACTCTTTAAAGATGAAGTGAGACGAGTAGGTGCCTCTATGGGAATGGCTGCAGAGCTACTGGGAAGACATCCTTTTCCAGGACCAGGACTTGCGATACGCATTCTCGGTGATATAACACCAGAGAAGGTAGCTATCTTACAAGAGGTAGATGCGGTGTTTATTAATAATCTCAAAAAATGGGATCTATATGATCAAGTATGGCAGGCAGGAGCGATTTTATTACCTGTAAATAGTGTAGGAGTTATGGGTGATGAGCGTACTTATGAAAAGTGCGTGGCGCTCAGAGCCGTAGAAAGTACTGATGGTATGACTGCAGACTGGGTAAATTTACCCTATGAATTCTTGCAAGCCACCAGTAATGAAATAATAAATAAGGTAAAAGGCGTTAATAGAGTAGTTTATGATATCAGTTCTAAGCCGCCAGCAACCATAGAATGGGAATAAAATATTATGAAAAATATAATCTTAATAGCTTTTGTTTTTTTCGCTTTCGCGAAAGCGTACTCAACAGCAGTACTTCAAAATTACAAGCAACACGTAGTTCAGAAAGGTGAAACGCTATATAGTATAGTAGGAAAGTATAAAATTAATGCTGCCGAATTAACTCAACTCAATCCAGATATTAAATCTGGTTTAAAAGAAGGTTCTATTTTATTAATTCCAGTAGGAAATGATGTGCTCACACAGCGCAAAATTGTGTCCTATAAAAAACACAAAGTACGTCGTAAGGAAACACTTTATGGTATAGCAAAAAAATACGGAGTCACAGAATTAGATATTAAAGAGACTAATAAGGAGTTGTATTCTAATGGTTTACGTAAAGGTGATCGCATTAAGATTCCAGTATTTGAGGAAATGAGCACTCCGGTGATAGTAGAGCAGCAAGTAGATGTGATAGCAACAGATTCTGTACTTGCTGATGGTAAATATCGGGTGATGCCTAAGGATACTAAATATGGTATCGCTACTCAATATGGGATAAAAGTACCTCAATTAGAATTGCTTAATCCTGATGTTAAAGACCTGCAACCAGGTATGGTCATTAATGTACCTAAAAGCACAGATCTAGTCATAGAACAAGCAAATTCAAACTCAAATGGAGGAATTGCTATCGTTGAAAAGTTTATCGATTATCAAGTCCCGCCTAAAATGACTATGTATTCCCTAGAGAATCTTACGGGTATCAGTGAAGATTCCTTACTGGTTTTAAATCCGCAAATAAAGGATGGTTTAAAACTAGGTATGAATATTAAAATACCTAATCCAGCAGCCGCGCAAGAAAATGTGATGGATGATAAGGTTACAGGTGTTGCAAATTTGTTAGACAGTATTTCTAATCGCAACGCGCAGCGATATGCCGTTATGTTACCACTTTCTTTACATAAGAAAACAGAAGAAACTTCAGATGAAGACTTTTTAAGTAAAGAAAAAACCACTCGCATAGCCTTAGACTTTTACAGCGGTATGAGTATTGCTAGAGACTCTGCGGCGTCCATAGGTATTGCTGTAACTTTTGATTTATTTGATACTCAAAAGAAGGAAAGTAACGTACAAAGTATAATAAGAGCCCATGACTTTAATACCTATAATGCAGTTATAGGTCCATTACTGGCCAAAACCGTCGTTGCAGCAGCCAAAGAATTAAAAAGTAACGAGGTGCCAGTGATTTCTCCTCTTACTAATACTGATGTGAAGTTGTACAAAAACTTGTTTCAAGCTAGACCAGAAGCTGCTATACTCAAGCAAAAACTCATGGACTATTTAGTTGCAAATGCTGAAGGTAAAAATATCATTCTGGTAACAGATGCTAAAAAACCAGAACTTAAAAATGAATATCTAGCACTTTTTCCTGAGGCAACAGAATTAAAGCCTAATAAGGATAATTACATTTATAAGCGTACTTATGTAAACGCTTTAGATAAAGGAAGAGAGAATTGGGTTATACTAGCTGTAGATAATGAAGGCTTTATTACAGATGCTGTTTCTCACTATTCTGCAAAGGCTGCATCTCATAACATTACTATGTTCGGTTATGATGATTATGAAAAGTTAGAATTACCTCAGTTAAGATTAGGTGCTTTAAAATATACTTACCCTAGTATTTATCGTGACTCAGGTGCGTCTAATGGTTTTTCAAATAAATACTATTCTAAATATGGTATTTCTCCTAATGCTTTTGCTACTAGAGGATTTGACGTAGCGATGGATATCATTTTAAGAAATGCCAGTGCCAGTGATTTATATGAAAGTGTAATGAAAAATGGAAGCACAGAATATGTGGAGAATAAGTTTAATTATTCAAAGCAAATCATGCAAGGATACTATAACGAGTCTGTTTATTTACTCCAGTATCATGAAGACTTAAGTATTAAAGAACTTAATTAATGACCTCTACGGTAACTTATTTAGGAAATTTAAGATGTCAGAGCAAGCACTTAAAAAGTGAAGACACTTTCATCACAGATGCACCTATAGATAATAACGGTAAAGGAGCAGCATTTTCTCCTACAGATACTATTGCTACAGGCCTGGCTAGCTGTATGTTTACTATGATGGGAATTAAAGCTAGGGACTTGGGAGCTGATTTATCAGGAAGTACCGCTCAGGTTACTAAAACTATGGCGTCTCATCCACGACGTATTTCACAAATAGATGTAGTCCTGCATTTAAAAGGTAATTGTGATAAGCGTTCACAACTTATTTTAGAACGTGTAGCAAACACCTGTCCTGTGCACTACAGCCTTCATCCAGATATCGTAAAGAATATTACTTTTAATTGGTCTTAGAAATGAAAACTGCGCTGCTTTTCATCTCTTTATTGATAACCTTTTCCATAGTTCCAGAAAAGAAATTTACATTTCAAGAAAAACCAGTCCTAACCTGGGATGATTTTATGGGCACGCCTCCTAGAAATGCATCACACGCAGCAAGTGTTAATTCAGGAATCGCTTATAGTTACTCTATAAAAATAAAAGGCAAGGAAATCATTTTAGATTTTGAAGTTCACAGTGAATTTTATCCGCAATTGAGCTGGAAAAAAGATTTGAATGAAAGTAGTTCACAGCTACTAGCTCACGAGCAATTGCACTGGAATATCTCTGAGTTACACGCACAGATTTTAAAAAGAGCTTTTCAAGATTATGTACCATCACCACAGTATAAAAAAGAACTAAGAACCCTTTTTAATAAAGTAGAAGCCGCAAGACAAACCATGCAAGGCCGCTATGATCGTGAAACTAATCACGGTCTCCACCTATCGCAACAGAAGGAATGGGAAACTTTTATTGCTCAAGAGTTCTTTAAAATGAGTTGATTTTTTTGAGTAAAATACTGCTGGATAGCGTTTAATGGGAACTATGTTTTATAAAAAGGTTGCTTTATGAACTTACATATAGCGGTAAAGGGCGAAAGGAGATTTTTTATGAAAAGCAAATAAAAATGACTTATCCATAGCTTGTAACACAAAATTCTTTATAAATACGCTCATAATTTCCATCTGTATTTCTACATAAAATGACTACTTTTGCAGCTGATTTTTAAACCGCTCAGAACACTTTTATGGCACACGCAAAGTACATTTTTGTAACCGGTGGAGTTACTTCTTCCTTAGGTAAAGGAATTATCGCCGCATCTCTTGCAAAACTGCTACAAGCACGTGGTTTTAGAGTAACTATTCAAAAGTTAGATCCCTATATAAACGTAGATCCTGGAACACTTAACCCTTATGAACATGGCGAGTGCTATGTAACAGAAGATGGAGCAGAGACAGATCTCGATCTAGGTCACTACGAGCGATTTTTAAACGTAAACACTTCTCAAGCAAATAATGTCACTACAGGTAGGATTTACCAGAGTGTGATTCAAAAAGAACGTCGCGGTGAGTTTTTAGGTAAAACCGTTCAGGTAATCCCACATATCACTGATGAGATTAAAGAGCGTATTCAAATCTTAGGGAAATCTGGAGATTATGATATCGTTATCACAGAAATAGGTGGAACCGTAGGAGATATAGAATCCCTACCTTACATAGAAAGTGTAAGGCAGCTCAGTTGGGAACTAGGTGAACATAATTCTATGGTGATTCACTTAACCTTAATACCTTACTTAAGTGCCGCTGGAGAGTTAAAAACTAAACCTACTCAACACAGTGTAAAAACGCTCATGGAAAGTGGAGTGCAGGCAGATATATTAGTATGCCGCACAGAGCACGAGCTTTCTGAAGATATTAAAGTGAAACTAGCACGTTTTTGTAACGTGAGACGTGAAGCGGTTATACAATCCATAGATGTAGAAACTATCTATGATGTTCCTAATAAAATGCTTGCCGAAGGTCTAGATACTGTAGTTCTTGAAGAATTAAAGTTAGAGGTTCAAAATAAACCAGATTTAACCAGTTGGAACGAGTTTGTACAGCGTCATAAAAATCCTAAAAGTGAAGTGACCATAGGATTGATCGGGAAATATGTAGAATTACAAGATTCTTATAAATCCATTCTGGAAGCATTCATTCATGCAGGTGCGGCAAACGAGGTAAAAGTAAATATAGAATCTATCCATAGTGAGTTCCTTGAGGTAGATAATGTAAAAGCCAAGTTGTCACATTTAGACGGTTTACTGGTAGCTCCAGGATTTGGAGAACGAGGTATAGAAGGTAAAATAGAAGCAGTACGCTATGCAAGAGAGCATAAAATTCCGTTTTTCGGGATTTGTTTAGGTATGCAAATGGCTGTTATAGAGTATAGTAGAAATGTTTTAGGTCTTGAAGAGGCTAACTCTGTAGAGATGGATGAATCTACAGTTCATCCTGTGATTTCCTTAATGGAAGAGCAAAAAAACATTACAAATATGGGTGGAACCATGCGTTTAGGAGCATGGGACTGTGAGTTAAATGGTGGCAATGTGGCAGCCATTTATGGTTCAGGCATGATTTCTGAACGTCACAGACATCGCTATGAGTATAATAATGAATATAAAGAGCAATTAGAAAACGCTGGTTTGAAATCCACAGGGATCAATCCTAAAACGGGACTTGTAGAAATCATTGAGATTGAGGATCATCCTTGGTTTATAGGTGTTCAATATCATCCAGAGTATAAGAGTACGGTGGCAAATCCACATCCTTTATTCAAGTCATTTATAGCAGCAGCTGCACAGAAGTAGTAAGATTATTAAAAGTACGCTTTCGCGAAAGCGTTATTAAAACACAACCAGTTCTTTTAAAACAGAACTACAGTAAAACCCTTGCGAGGGAATTTTTATGGAACAAAAACCAACAGACTGGAAGTCAATCATAGGAATGGGATTAATTGCAGTGATTTTCCTATTCTGGATGAGTCAAACCAAAGAAGAGACTCCAGAAACAAATCCTGAAACCACTACTGAGGCAGCAGCAACTGCAGCGACCACTTCTTCAACACCACAGCCACAGCTCTCCTCAAATGAGGTTACTGCTGTGAATAATGGTGTTTTTCAAGCTGGTTCTAGTGAAGTGATCACTTTTGAAAATGATCTTATAGAATTTAAAATAGATTCTAAAGGAGCACTTATTCAAGAGGCCTTACTAAAGAGCTTTAAAACCTATGATTCTCTGCCTGTTTATCTAGCTAAACCTGGTGAAAAAGACCATCAACTGGATTTAGAATTTGTGACTAGCGATGGCCGCAAGATGCATACTAAAGACATGACCTTTACACCATCTCAATCCATGAATGGTGCAAATAAAGTTCTTTCGTTTAAAGCAAATGTAGGTCCAGCACAATTCCTAGAGTTCAGATATGAATTACAGCCTGAGGATTATATGATGGATTTTACCATACGTTCTCAAGGATTATCACAAACATTTAATACTGGGGAAACGCCGCAGTTAAACTGGGAAATGCTAGCTTACAAGCGTTCTAAAGGTATGGATAATGAGAACCG
>P_2C_Liq_1_UnCtyDRAFT_1000921_pt1 | contig 11741 bp, 10 predicted proteins | sample Pon2CUnioCityCA_2_FD_10234 | JGI IMG/M metagenome (IMG submission 10234)
CAAGCTCTACGCTGCTGCATTGATTCCTGGCTTTTTGTTGGCGAGTCTATACCTTGTCTACATTGTGCTGCGCGTGGTGTTTAACCCTAGCTTGGCGCCCAAACCCAAAGACGTCGATGGCGTGACATTCATGAAGGGCTTCATGCTCTTGGTGACGGCATTTTTCCCGCTGGCGTTTTTGATTATTGCTGTACTCGGTTCTATTCTGTTCGGCTTGGCAACACCAAGCGAAGCTGCAGCCATGGGTGCCTTGGGTGGCATCGTGCTGTCCGTGGCCTACGGTGCGTTCACTTGGGACCGTATGCGTGAGTCGGTCTATCTGACCGCTAAAACCACGGCCATGGTGTGTTGGCTCTTTGTGGGCTCTTGGACCTTCTCGTCTGTGTTCTCGTATTTGGGCGGTGAAGGTGTGATTGAGCATTTCGTCATGTCGATGAACCTATCAACATTACAATTCTTGATCATGGCGCAACTCATCATTTTCATTCTCGGCTGGCCGCTGGAGTGGAGTGAGATCATCATCATCTTTGTGCCAATCTTCTTGCCAATGCTGGCGGCATTTGATGTCGATCCGATTTTGTTTGGTCTACTGATTGCCATTAACCTGCAGACCTCGTTCTTGACGCCGCCGATGGCCATGTCAGCCTATTACTTAAAGGGGGTCGCGCCGCCTGGCGTTGAGCTGTGGGATATTTTCAAGGGATGCTTCCCATTCCTTGGCATGGTGTTACTGACATTGGTATTGGTTTATGTGCAGCCCAAGATCGTATCGTATTTGCCTGACCTGCTTTACAGCACCACAAATCAGGTTAATGACACGCCCTTGGAAGAAGGCGTGATTGACCCCTCTTTCTTTATGCAGACAAACTAAGACATGAGTAACGACACCATTGCCATTGCCGATTTAACTGCCGCCACCATCAGCGAGATGGTGCGTGGCGGTCAATACAAGGCCGAGACCTTGTGCGAGAACTTTCTCTCGCATGCCAAGCCCATCGAGGAAAAACTCCACGCATTTGCTTATCTAAACGATGAGTCGGTCTTAAAGCAGGCACGCATCCTCGATCAAGGCCGCACCCGTGGCGGCGAACTGGGCACACTAGCCGGTGTACCGATTGCGTTGAAAGATGCCATTGACACCTTTGACATGCCCGCGACCTTCGGTTCGTCTAGCTTGGCCGGTCGTCAACCGAGCTGGGACGCCAAGGTGACCCAGCTATTGCGCGCTCAAGGTGCAGTTATCTTTGGTAAAACAGCCATGCCGGCGTTTTGTTTAGGACAACCGGCCCAAACACGCAACCCGCACAACCTGGAACATACACCAGGTGGTTCGTCGAGCGGCAGTGCTGCGGCAGTCGCCGCTGGCATGGTGCCGGTCGCGGTTGGCACCCAGACCGCTGGTTCGGTGATTCGGCCAGCGTCCTTTTGCGGGGTGATTGGCTTTAAACCGACGAGAGGCTTGATCTCGCGTGACGGTTTGCAACCCCTATGTGAGACCATTGATCAGGTGGGTGTGTTTGGTCGCAACATCCAAGACGTGGCGCTCGTGGCGCAAACACTAATCGGCGCCGATGACAACGATCCCACAACCAAGGGTGTGTTGCCACGTCACCTTGTGGATGTCGCCACATCAGAACCACCTTTCAAGCCTAGGTTTGTGTTTGTTAAAACCCCGTTCTGGGACAAAATGGATCCCCAGGCGCGCGAAGCGTTTGACGCTTTGTCCGAGGTTTGGGGTGAGTCCATGCCAACCATGCAGTTACCCTCGGTCGCCAACCAGGCCATCGAGCACTTGCAAACGTTGATGGATGCCGAGTTTGCTGTGGCCATGGACGACCACATGAAACACACGGGCGATGAAGTAGACGCACGCACCCGATCGATTGTCGAGCGTGGGCGTGGCGTGAACGCCTTTGACTATCTCAAAGCCAAACGAGCGATTGAGCCCGTGACTGCCGGCTTTAATGAGCTCTTTGACCACTTTGATGCCATCCTGACACCTGCCTCACTTGGTCCTGCGCCCAAGGGGCTTGATAGCATTGGTGACCCCATCATGAACATGTTGTGGTCTTACACCGGGATGCCTGCTATTACGTTGCCATTGCTCGAGACTGAAGATGGCTTGCCCATGGGCATTCAGCTCGTGGGTGCGCGCCACGATGACGCAAGACTGCTCAGGACAGCGAACTGGCTGATGAACAACTTCGACTCAATTACTGGGGAATGAGATGAACTACAAATCAACGGCCATCATCTCGACCGTACTGCTGCTGCTGTTTCTGGCACCCTACATCTGGAAACTGCGAGAGATCCCATTGATCATCTTGCTTGTCGCTGGTGTGGCCATGGTGATTTATGACTTTATATTGTCGACCAAAGAAAAGCCCAACCTGCAAAAGCAGCATGCCTCATACGAGGAAGAAAGTACTTAGCAAGTGCCCTCTTAGCGCTTAGCCTGCCAATAAAAAGTACCCGGGGGATACTTGATAGCCAACTTAGTTCGGCCATCGAGTTCCCCCAAAAACTTCCTTGAACACGCCGCGACAAAGTCGCCAAGATGGTCATTGAGCTTGCCGATAGCCGCAACCATCCAATGCCATCACAAGTACGCGACACCCTACCCTGCCATTTGCGCATTCAGCTCTACAAATGCTTTGGCCTTAGCTTTCCCGCCTTCAGGGCAACGCACGACCGCTCACAGATGGGCATCTGCGTCCGTCGGTCGGCTCGGTGCTATAACATCCGCTATTACTGTTTAATGACTGAATGATGTCTGTTCATTCAGTCTCAAATCGTGTCTCCGCGTACACACACTCCCGAAGGGCTAGATGCAAGGTTTCAATTGGTCGCGATTGATTAAGCTCAGTTTGGCGGCACTGCTGTTAAATCTGTTGCTCATTTCGCCTAACCATCCAGAGGCAGTGACATGGCAAGCACTATCGATGCTGGCGGTGGAATTGCCACTCATCCTGTTGGTATTGGTCCTGTTGCCAGCAGAGACGACACGCCCATGGGTTCGATGGGCGTTGGTCATGGCGGTCATGATGACGTTTGTGTTCAAAGGCGCGGATTTTTTGATGCGATTGGCCTTTGAACGTCACTTCAACTTGATTACAGACTGGAATCTTGTCTGGGCAGGTTGGGCCACACTGTCCGCATCCATTGGCTATCCGCTTGCCATTGCCGGTTTTGGGGTGCTGCTGGCAATCCTGGCATTGCTTAGCTGGCTGCTGTGGCATGGGTTGGCACTGTGGGAATCTGTCACGCCCAGACCCATCGCTAGATCCGGCGTCTATGTCGCTGTGTTGGCGCTCGCCGTGCTTTTGGTCGCTGACTATGGTCACATGACCAACCGTTGGCAACTAGAGAACAAACTACCCATCGATACCTTTGCTTCACGTAATTCGGCTCGTTATGTCGCGGACTCACTCAATACCGTCAAAGCCCTACAAGAGTTCAAGCAAATTGCCTCGCAACAGTCTGCTGAACAGAGGCCGGGCATCCTTGGCAAACTCAAGGGCCACAATGTGTTGATCCTGTTTGTCGAGAGCTATGGCCGCTCTAGCCTAGAGAACCCGCTTTATGCCGACACGCAACGAAGCACGTTGACCATTGCTCAAGAACGGTTAACAGAAAAGGGGCTCGCGTTACGTTCGGGTTGGCTAGACGCACCCACGCTTGGCGGACAAAGCTGGTTGAGTCATGGCACCTTGGCCACCGGCCTGTGGGTCAGCAACCAAGGGCGCTATCGCGCCATGCTCGGCAGCCCTAGAAACACCCTATTTCATGATGCCCGGCTGGCAGGGTTTCGCACGGTGGCAATCATGCCAGCGTTGCGCATGCCTTGGCCAGATGGCGCTTATTTTGGGTTTGATCGCGTTTATCAGTCTGGCGACTTAGGCTACCGCGGCGAAGCTTTTAACTGGGTACTGGTGCCAGACCAGTTTGCCCTGGCAGCGCTCGATCGACTTGAACGCATCACACATGACAACAACTTATTTGTACAGGTGGCCTTGAGCTCAAGTCACGCTCCGTTCACACCGATACCGAATCTGCTGCCGTGGGATGCCTTAGGTGATGGCACCGTATTTAATGACGTCGCGCAAAGCGGTGATGCGCCTGAGTTAGTCTGGTCAGATGCAAACCGAGTGCGAGAACAATATCGCTTGGCTGTGAACTACAGCCTGCGAACGGTGTTTGACTACGTTGAACGCCATGCCCATCGGGCTGACCTCGTGATCGTCGTCGGCGACCATGAGCCCGCCCCCTTTATCAGCGGTGGCAAGGCTACTGAAGTGCCCATACATATCATCGGTTCACCCGAGTTGATCGCTGACATTGAAGACTGGGACTGGACACCGGGATTGCTACCGAATGCCGCTGTTGGCGTTTGGGGCATGGATGCATTTCGTGAACGGTTTGTACAGGCGTTTAGCCAACCCTTGGAACCACAAACCGTTGTCACGCAACAATGACGTACCTAATGACACAACCCTATTGGCATCGCTGCGGGGGTCATCTGTGATTCGAGACCTCCTCGCGCTTTGCCGCTCCATTGGCATCTACCGCCTGCGCCCTGGCCACCAAGCCACACTGCGCAAGCTCTATGAACCGCTGGTCAAGCCCGGTCACCTGGTGTTTGATGTCGGTGCGCACGCCGGTGATAGAACGGCCTGCTTTAATGGCTTGGGTGCGCGCGTGGTCAGCGTAGAACCGCAACCGCTATTTGCGCGTTTCTTGACCTTCGTTAACCAGCGTCATGACCGGGTAACAGTGCTGCGTGGCGTCGTCTCAAGTAAGCCAGGACGCCAAGTGCTGCACGTGAACTCACGCAACCCAACTGTCTCGACCCTATCGGATCAATTCGTGCAAGCCGCTCAAAGCGATCATCAGAACTGGGAGGGACAACGTTGGGATCGACAACTCGAAGTCGATGCCCTCACCCTTGATTTATTGATCGAAGAACATGGCATCCCTGATTTCATCAAAATAGACGTCGAGGGTGCTGAGTACGACGTGCTTTGTGGCTTGTCACAAGCCGTGGGGGCTTTGTCGTTTGAGTTCACTCTCATACAGCGCGCGCTGGCTCATGAGTGCCTCGATCGTTGCCAAGCATTAGGCATGACTGAGTGCAATGCATCGCTTGGAGAGTCACATGAGTTGCAGTTTGATCAATGGCAAGACGTGCACACGATAAAACACTGGATTGATCAACTACCCGCCTCAGCCAACTCGGGCGACATCTACGTGCGGTCACCTTAATGGAGGCTTTCGGTGATCTGGCATGGGCATATCGGGGGATATCAGGAAACCTAGAGTGGTATCTGACACCTGTCACCGTCGCTCTACGATTAATCTAAGGGCATGACCACACATGAGCCGAATGTCATCGCCATCATCCAAACGCCATCAAAATCAAAGTGCTCATACTAGTCGGGGTTATTTGGCTCACGACTGGATGAATTTGCTTGATTTACCATGGTACGTACCCCGACACTCGCGGCTCGATCGAAATGCTTCAGCACCTGACGCTTTAAATCGTCAAGCACATTGACTGCATATTCGACATTGGGAAACACCGCTGGCATTTCCTGAAGCTTTTTATCCTCAGACATCCAAGCGCTGCGAACCACCACCCCGGCCTGCGTGGTTTGCACTAGAAATACCGAACGGCCACGCAGTGTCACTTTGTCACCTGAGCCAGGTTGTTGCGCGGGAGCCACTGACGTGGCGGTTGGCTTTGCCGCGGACGGCGCCGTTGTTGTGGCGGAGGGTTTTGACGGTGCTCTTTTAGGCGCCCGGCTAGCTGTCGTTTTGGTGGTCGGCTTGGGATCGGCTGTGGTCTTGCCGGTGCTCTTTACCGGGGATTTCATGGCTTTAGCAGCCGCTTTCTTTGCAGGCGCCGGCCCTGAGCTTGGCTTCACGGCAGCGGCTGTATCGCTCGCCGCTCCTTTGGCTGACGCTGATTTATTTGCCCCAGTTGCTGCCTTCACCGTCTTCGTTGCTACATTTTTAGTGGTGGCCATGATGCCTCTCCAAACAATCTATGGTAGGTTGTAGATGCTATTCACTGTCCTTAGCAAGCCCAAGGTCGCAGTGTTGCAATCGTGGACTTGGCACCATGCAATCAGTCGTGTGCGAATGTCCATCGCAGCACCAAGATAGTGCGCTCGCATCAAGCGTCGGGCTTTTGCTCATTTGGTGTGCTATCGGCAGCTGCAGCAGCCTGCTGCTGATTCTTGGCCTGATTAGCAATAACCTGCGCCCCAACCTGAGCCGCCTGAGAAAAATGTTGCGTGACCTGCCGACGCAGATCATCAATGACATCTAGCGCATACATCATGTTTGGAAACACGGCGGGCATATCCAGCAAGCGATTTTCCTGGGTGAGAAAGGCTGTCCGCACAACCACACCCGCGGCTGTGGTCTCAACCGCGAAAACACTGCGCCCAGAGACATTTTGTGGCGCAGCTGCGGTTTCAGGCGCTGGATCGGCCGCGGTTGTCTCGACCTGTGTTTTAGAAGCCTCTGTTGTGCCTTTGGCCAACGCATCAGGTTTATTGGCATTGGTTTCAGGTTTGGTAGCCATGGCGTGCCCTTGTGAATTAAAGTTAAAAAACTATAGGTTGACCGAATTACAACTCAACCGCGCAAACTTTTCGTAGTCTAGCGTTAATCGGGTTGGTGTCTTCGTATCCCATACTCACGTCGTTTCACAGCTCCACTTCCTGAGGATGGCCTTCGTTTAAGGCGCAAAGACGCTGCAGTGAGAGAAACCCACGAGCCAGTTGAAATACGCTTATTCCAAGTGTCTTATTTACGTGGATTATCGATGATTGTGATGAACACGCTCACATAAGGAGATCACATATTAAAGGTGGTAATCGCATCAATATGTGATTCACGTGGGTGCATTGCTTGCCTCTAATTCAGTTTAGTGTTGCAGTTACAACTAAATTATTTTGTAGCTTCTTACAACACCGAACTCACCCAACTGATCGGATAAGGATAATGAATAGCGTATCGCAAGGGATCAAGACGCCATTTCGTGCACTGGTTGTTGAAGATGATCGTTTTTTTCAGGAAGTAATCAAAGAAGGCATGGCACAGACTGTGCCCGCCTGCAAGATCGATCTTTGCCGCACCGCCCACGAAGCCCGTACGATGATTCAAAGCGGTGGTCTGAACTACCAAATGGCCATTGTTGATCTTGGGCTCCCCGATGGTGACGGTTTGGGTATTATTCGTGAGCTCGCTCGTATTTCTCCACGCACCCCAATTCTGGTGGTGTCGGTCTCCACCGAGGAGCGGCGTGTTATCGAAGCTGTACGGGCTGGCGCCATTGGCTACGTGGTCAAAGGCGACACGATGCTGTCTATTACGCGCGCCATTGACCAGTTGTTAAACGGCATTCACCCCATCAGTGCCAAGCTTGCGGGTTACTTCCTGCGACTGGCCGGTCGTGAAAGTTCGCGCGAAGCCAGTGAAACCCCGATCAAACGCTTAACAGCACGTGAGCTCGATTTATTGCGTGAGTTTGCCTTGGGCAAGTCCTACCAAGAAGCAGCTGAAACCATGCAGATCTCGTTAACCACTGTACAGACCCACACCCGTAACCTATATCGCAAGCTGGGCGTTAAGTCCAGTTTGCGTGCCTTATCCAAGGCCAAGGAACACGGGATCATCTGACACCGACTTATGACAGCTGCAAACTCATCACCACCGGTCTTAGGAGATAGCCTGACACAAGTGGTGATGAACTTGCCGTTTGCCGCCATCATCACCGCCGATGGCCCGACCCCGCGACCCGTGCTATTAGCAAACCAAGCATTTATTGACACGTTTGGTTATACCCTGTCGGATGTACCAACGGATGAGCATTGGTTTGAACGGGCTTATCCCGACGAAGCCTATCGATTCGAACTCAATGAACGTTGGGCCGTAGAAGTCAGAGAAGCATTTGACACTGATGGTGTGATCCCCACTCGGGAAGTCGGGATTCAAACCAAACACAGACAAACCAAACGTGTACTGGTCAGTGCCCAAGCCTTGCATGGTTTTTTAATTACATCATTTGTTGATGTCAGCGAACAACGCCGCACCGAAGCCGAGTTGCGCGATGTCAGACACCAACTCGAGCGTACGGCCTACGAGCTGACTGAGAATTTGCCCGTGGGCACTTACACCATGGTGCAACCGCCTGAAGGAGGACTGGCGCAGTTTCGCTTCATGAGCACTCGGTTTCTAGCGCTCACGGGCTTGACCCGTGAAGAAGCCTACGCTGATCCTTTAAAGGGATTCGCTTGCGTTCATCCCGAGGATTACGATCGCTGGCTCGATCTCAATGCACAAGCGTTTGCTAAGTGTGAACCATTCTGGGGTGAAACGCGCGTGCTGATCAATGGGCAAGTGCGCTGGATCACCGCCGAATCCAAACCCCGCCCGCAACCCGACGGTTCAACCATCTGGGACGGCGTGCTGATCGACATCACCGAACGCAAACGCGCCGAAGAATCGCTGGCACGCGCCAAGGCACGGGCCGAAGAGCTCGAGCGCCTCAAAAGCGATTTTTTAACGCAAATGAGTCACGAGATTCGAACACCCCTGACTTCCATTCTTGGTTTAGCTGATTTGCTGACCGTTGAACCGATGGTCAAAACACAACACAAAAAAGTCGAGCAAATCCGCCGTTCGGGTCAGCTACTGCTTGGCATTGTCAATGACATTTTAGATCTCTCTAAAATTGAGGCAGGCCAACTGATCACTGAAGAGCAGCCTTTCGAGCTCACAGGCGTACTGTCACACTTAGGCCCCTGGCAAGACGCCATGACCAAACCCAAGGTGAGCTTGCACATACATCCACCGAGCCAACCCGTACCCACCCTGATTGGAGATCAAAGGCGTATCGAGCAAGTGCTGGGCAACCTGGTGAGCAATGCCATCAAATTTACCGATGCCGGCCAGGTCAATGTCGCCGTCGCTGTCGTGCGCTCCGCCCACAATATCCTGACGTTACGCTTTAGCGTGACAGACACCGGCCCTGGCATCCCACCCGATTTACTACCCAAACTATTTAATCCTTTCACACAGGCAGACACGGGCGTGTCTAGACGCTATGGCGGCACTGGTTTAGGCTTATCTATCAGCAAACAACTCGTGGAGCTCATGGGTGGACAAATCGGCGCTACGAGTGAAATTAACAAAGGTAGCACCTTCTGGTTTGAACTACCGCTAGCTGTGGCGCCACAAGCCTTGGACAGAACTCACACGCCAAGCATTGCGCACCAGCGAGCCGGCGCCCGGTTAGCAGGTCTACATATACTAGTCGTAGACGACAGCGCGTCGATCCGGGACTTGATTCACGAGTTTCTGACACGCGAGCACGCCACGGTGGAATTGGCAAACAATGGTGCCCAAGCCTTGGCACGCTTACGCCAAGTAGACACCAAGTTCGATTGTGTGTTGATGGACGTGCAAATGCCCATCATGGACGGGCTGACCGCCACACAGAATATTCGTGCCCTGCCTGACCTTGATGATTTGCCCGTTTTGGCCATGACAGCAGGCTTATTGGCTGAGCAACAAGTACGTGCACGCCAGGCAGGCATGACTGATTTGGTGGCCAAACCCGTGACACTGGACCGCATGGTGCAGCAAATTTTACGCGCCGTTGGCCGTGGCTCGCGTGGTACCGATGAAACCAGTGACAAGGGCAACCCCATGCCCTCAATTACAGGCATCGACCGCGAACATGTCAATCGCACCATGGACGGCAACCGTCCACTATTTGAACGCCTACTCACTGTCTTTATTGAAGAGTTCGATGGTTTGGATGATCGCATCGCTGACACACTGACCACCGACATGAATGAAGACAACTGCAAAGAAGCCGCGCGTCTGGCGCATGGGCTGCGTGGCGCGGCAAGCCAAATCGGTGCCCTAGAGCTGTGTCAGGCAGCAGCGGCTGCAGAACAGGCGCTAGACATTCAGACGCAACCTGCAGAAAAGCAACACATCAGCGCCAAACTTGCGGCCATGAGTAAATTGCTCAGTGATTTGATGCAATCACTCAAACGACACGTCGCTCAGTCAACAGACAGCCACTAAAACATCGATTGCCTATGGATTGCCCAAAATCATGGCAACCAGGCAATGCGTAGCAAGTTGGTGGTACCCGAAACACCAAATGGCGTGCCCGCGGCAATCAACACCGCGCGACCCGATTCGCCAAACCCATGGCGCATGACTTCGGCCGTGGCGTGAGCAGCCACCTCATCGATGCTTTGAATATCAAGCGCCTGCGTCGAATGCACACCCCACACCAAGGTCAGACGTCTGGCCACCTCAAGGTTGGGCGTCATGCTCAAGATCGGCGTCTTGGGACGCTCATGCGCCACGCGCAAGGCGCTAGAACCCGAAGAGGTGTAGGCCACTGTCGCTGCAACTGGCAAGGTCTCAGCCACGGTGCGAATCGCTGCCGAAATCGCGTCCGATGAAGTCGTGTCGCGCAAGGCCCGCACCGCCTGCATGGTGTTGGTTTGCAGCGGGTCAGACTCAGTGGCGCACAGAATCCGGCTCATCATCGATACCGCTTCGATCGGATAGTCGCCAGCAGCCGACTCGGCCGAGAGCATCACCGCATCAACACCGTCATAAATAGCGCCCGCCACATCACTGACTTCGGCGCGTGTGGGCACAGGCGATGTAATCATCGACTCCAGCATCTGTGTGGCCACCACCACCGGTTTACCTAGCTCGCGACACGTGCGGATGATGCGCTTTTGCAGGACCGGCACGTCTTCAGGCAAACACTCCACACCGAGATCACCGCGGGCCACCATGATCCCATCAGAAATTGCGACAATGGCCTGTAACGAATCAATGGCCGCGGGCTTTTCTAGTTTGGCCATGACCCAGGCGCGGCCATTGACAATCGATTTAAGCTCTTCAATATCTTCTGGGCGTTGCACAAAAGACAATGCCACCCAATCGACCCCAAGCGTCAAACCAAATTCCAGGTCCTTGCGGTCTTTGTCTGTCAGTGGCGACAACGGCAAAATAGCGCCCGGTACATTCACGCCTTTGCGGTCTGAGAGCACACCATCGTTCTCAATTTGCACCGTGGCGCTTTGACTGTCGCATGACAACACCTGCAACTGCACCTTGCCATCATCGACCAAGAGTTTGTCCCCGGCTTTGACCGCCGCAAAAATCTCTGGGTGCAACAACGGGATACGACTGGCATTGCCCGGTGCCGGGTTCATGTCGAGTGTCAGTTGCTGGCCTTGCACAACTTCAATCTTCCCGCCCTCGATGGTACCGAGCCTCAGTTTAGGTCCTTGCAGGTCCAACAAAATACCCACCGGCCGACCAATCTCTTGTTCAATGGCACGCACTGCGTCGTAGCGGGCACGATGATCCTCATGGCTGCCGTGACTGAAATTAAATCTAAACACGTCAACACCAGCAGCAAACAGGGCGCGGATCACGTCAGGATCACTGCTAGCTGGCCCAAGCGTGGCCAAAATTTTAGCGTTGCGGTCGCGGTGCGAAATGGCATCAAGTTTCATGGTCAAACAAGTCTCGTGTGCTAACTGGTTTTAAAAATTTGGTGGTGGTACTGATATGACGTTGGTGATTGGTCATTGATGGTCGATCTTGATCACAACCCTTAAAACAGTTGTGCCTGCCATCTTACGATGCGCAGGCACACGACGTACATAAGCGAAGCAATCAAAGCG
>P_2C_Liq_1_UnCtyDRAFT_1000922_pt1 | contig 11740 bp, 10 predicted proteins | sample Pon2CUnioCityCA_2_FD_10234 | JGI IMG/M metagenome (IMG submission 10234)
CCCCCGCCATGCCAGCGGAGAGGAGCAGCACGGGCATACCGCCTCTGATACAGGCTTCCATGACTTCGCAGGCTTCGGTGGCGAATTTCATGGGCGGGACGACGAAGCAGTTTGAGTTGCTCAGGAAGGGGCGCGCGCGCCAGTTGCTTTCGCCGCCTGCGATCATGTGCAGCATCTCAAGCGCGTCGGGCACGAAGGATGGCTCTGTGAAAGAGGTTCCGATGTGTTTGGTTGAGCCAGCGCAGCAGGCGTAGATGGTGTTGAGGTCCATCTCGCGGTTGTCGGTGATGTCGCGGCAGACCATGGGGCGCTGGATGAAGTGGACATTGTCAAGCTCATGGGCGATCCGCGCGGCGTCGTGCAGGTCTTGCACGGTGCTGTGGCGGTAGCTGCGCCCGTCGGGTTCGACCATATTCACGGCGGCACCTGCGGTGCCGTAGTGGACACGTGCGCCCTCAAGCTTGAGGTCATGGGCGGGGTCGCGGCCAAAGAGGGTGATCGAGGTGGCGGCTTTGGCGAGCATATCTTCGACAAGGGCGCGGGGGAAGCGGATGCGCCCGTCCGCGCCGAGGATTGCACCTGCGCCTGTGAGAATTTCGACGCCAGAGGGGGGCGCATCGCAGAGGCCGATGGTTTCGAGCGCCTCAAGGGCGGCCTCGTGGATTTTGAGCACATCGGCATCTGTCAGGGGCTTGTAGCGGCCACCTTCCATACCCGCGCGAATGGGGCGCGTTGCGGCATCCAGCGGCGCGGCACGGGCGGCGCGGCGGGCGTTGCGGCCACCAGAGCGGGCGGATGTTTTGATGGGTGTTTGATCAGTCATGGGAGCGGTCCTTTGGACGGGGTGTTGCGGGTTTGAGGATAGGATCAAACGCGAAACGGGCCGCCACGGGCCGCGCGGCCACGCTCTGCACCAATGGTGCGAACAACAAGAGAGATAGTGCAAAACGGAGCCTGCATGGCGCGCCTTTCAAGGTCTATGACTTGAGTAGGGCGTTTTCGCAGAGGCGATTCTGTCTTGAGTGCGACATTCTGTCGTTTTTGGGCCAGGTCTGGCCAGGTCTGATCTGTGCAGACCTGTGCGGCGCACGATTGAGGGCTGGGTTATGTGGCGCTCCAGACGGCCATTGCCGTTCCGCCCGGTTCTTTGAACTCAAAGCGTCGCCCGCCCGGGAAGGCATAGATCTCGGCCGTGATCTCGGCCCCTGCGGCGCGTATTCTATCGAGCGCGGCTTCCAGATCCTCTGTTTTGAGGACAATCAGGGGGGCGCGCAGGGCGGCGCGCTCAAGGCCGCCGCCTGTGCCTGCGTTTTGAATATCGCGGTAGTCGGGGCCATAGGGCACAAAGCTCCAGCCGAAAGCCTCGGCAAAGAAGCTTTCTGTCGCTTCCAGTCGGGGCGAGGCAAATTCGACATAGTCGATCTTGAGGGGGTGCGGCGCGCTCATGGCCTGAGCTTAGGCGAGGGCGGCGCCAAAAGCCGCGATTTCTTTGATGGCGGCTTCAAAAGGCGCGTCGGGAATGGTCATGGCGATGCGCACATGACCTGCGGCGGCGCTGCCGAAGCTTTCGCCCGGCATCACGGCAATGGCGCGTTCCATCAGGAGCTTGTCGGCGAAGTCATCGCCCGAGAGGCCCGTCGCGCGGATATCGAGCATGAGATACATCGCCCCCGAGGGCTTTGAGAGGCGGATGGCGTTCTGGCCCTCCAGCGCTTTTTGGGCGAGGGCGCGGCGGCGCTGGAAGGGGGCGCCGATCTCGGCCTCAAAGTCCTCGCCAAGGCCCAGCGCGAAGAGGGCGGCGCGCTGGGTGAAGCCTGCGACGCCGTAGTTTGTGTTTGTCAGAAGGTTGAGCACATGGCCCATGGCCGCCTCTGGTCCGACGAGCCAGCCGACGCGCGAGCCTGTCATGGCGTGGCTTTTGGACATGGAGCCGACCACCAATGTGCGCTCTGCCATGCCCTCAAGGGCGCGGATCGAGATATGCTCGCCCTCCCAGACCTGTGTGTCATAGACTTCATCGGAAATCACGATGAGGTCGTGTTTGATGGCCACGGCGGCGATGGCCTCAAGCGTTTCGCGGTCATAGACTGCGCCTGTAGGGTTGTTGGGCGAGTTGATCAGCAGGGCTTTTGCGCCCGAGCCTGCGGCCGCAACATCAAGGGCCTCGAATGTGGGCAGAAAACCGTTGTCGGCCTCGGCTGTGACCGCCAGTGGCACGCCGCCGACAGAGCGGATCGTGCCGGGGTAGGTTGCGTAATAGGGGTTTATGTAGAGGGCTGTGTCGCCTGCGTCGAGCGCGGCGCGGAAGGCCGCAAAGAGCGCGGCTTGGCCGCCCGCTGTGATCAGCACATTGTCAGGTGTGGTGATCACCCCCGTGCGCGTGGTGAGGCGGGTCGCGACCGCTTGGCGCAAATCCTCGATGCCGGGGACCATGGCATAGCCTGTGGCGCCGCCGAGGGCGGCGGCGTGCATGGCCTCAAGGATGCGGGTGTCGGTTTTGATATCGTGCTCGCCGATGGTCAGCTCGGTGATGTGATGGCCCTCGGCGATCATCTTGCGCGCTTTCACGAACAGATCCCAGCCGTCGGAGCCGCCGCCTGTGATGGTTGTGATGGTGTTGGACAAGCGCATAGGGGCCTCGCAGCTGTTAGGGTGAGTCTCAAGTTGGCCCATGGGCCAAGCTTTGCGGCTCAATGTCAACTCGGGGGGCGGTTTTTCTTGGCAGGGGGGCGCGGATCGGCTATCGCTCGATTTATGAGAAGAGAGATTTGCAGTATTTGTTGCATCATCACCTGCTGAGAGATCAGGCGGGCCGTTCTTCTTATTCCATCTCATTGTGTAAGTTGTTAAGCCCGCCAGAAGAGCGCAGTTGCGCGCATGAGGGCCGACTATGACACCGAACCAGACGACCGGGATCAAGCTATACAACACCAAGACCCGCAAGAAGGAGGTCTTTACCCCGTTCAAAGCGGATGATGTGCGGATGTATGTCTGTGGGCCAACGGTTTATGACCGTGCCCATATCGGCAATGCGCGCCCTGTGATTGTGTTTGATACGCTCTATCGCCTGCTGCGCCATGTTTACGGGCAAGAGCAGGTGACTTATGTGCGCAATTTCACCGACGTTGACGACAAGATCAACGCCAAGGCCGCCGAGACGGGCCGCACGATTGGCGAGATCACCGAAGAGACGATTGCTTGGTATCTGGAGGACATGGCCGCCGTGGGCGCGCTTGAGCCTGATCATATGCCGCGCGCGACGGGCTATATTGGCGAGATGATCGCGATGATCGAGACGCTGATCGAGAAGGGCCATGCCTATGCGGCGGAGGGCCATGCGCTGTTTCGGGTGCGCTCTTATGAGGCGTATGGCGCGCTCTCGGGGCGGGATGTGGACGATATGATCGCGGGGGCGCGTGTGGAAGTTGCGCCCTATAAGGAAGACCCGATGGATTTTGTCCTTTGGAAGCCCTCAAGCGCGGACCAGCCGGGGTGGGACAGCCCTTGGGGCCGTGGACGGCCTGGCTGGCATATTGAATGCTCGGCGATGGCGAAGGCTCTGCTTGGCGAGACTTTTGATATTCATGGTGGTGGGCTTGATTTGCAGTTTCCCCACCATGAGGACGAGATCGCCCAGAGCTGCTGTGCCAACGGAACCAGCGAGATGGCGCGCTTTTGGATGCACAACGAGATGTTGCAGGTCGAGGGCAAGAAGATGTCCAAGAGCTTGGGCAACTTCTTCACGGTGCGCGACTTGCTTGCGCAGGGTGTTCCGGGGGAAGTGATCAGGTTTGTGTTTCTCTCTACGCATTATCGTAAGCCGATGGACTGGACGGAGAAGAAGCGGGAGGAAGCGGAGAAGACGCTGAGGAAGTGGACGCTTGCGCTTACTAGCGATGGACTGATTAACAAACGTCTGGGAGATGGGGCCGCAGATCAAGGCGTGATAGACGCTATTTCCGATGATTTGAATACACCGCTGGCGATTGCACGCTTGCATGAATTATTCAAAAGCGCCGAAACGGATAGTGACTTAGCCAACTTCAAGGCCTCATTGGTTTTGTTGGGGTTAGGGGAGCGAGTTAATCTTGGTGCTTCGAAAACCTTCTCAGACATTGTGGTAAAAGCCCAGTTTCCAGAGCTTCAGACACTTTCGGACAATTTGGCAGTTGCACGAGACGAAGCGATGAAAACGAAGGACTTCAGTGAAGTCGATAGGCTCAAAGCGGCGTATATCGAGGCTGGCTTGGAAGTCAGAATGAGCAAAGCTGGAGTTGATGTATTGAGAGGCGAAAGCTTTGACGCCGCAAAGCTGGAGGGGCTGCTATGATGCTTTTCACCACAAAGGGCAGCCCCCGACCGCGGGTGGGGGTGAAGCCCCCGCCCATGGGGGCGGTCGGGGGCTGTCCGTGCCAAGAGCACGGACGAGGAGCACCTCATGACTGAGCGTCTTTACATCTACGACACAACGCTGCGTGACGGCCAGCAGACCCAAGGCGTGCAATTTTCCACGCCTGAGAAGCACCGCATAGCTGCGATGCTGGATGAGCTGGGGGTCGATTATATCGAAGGCGGCTGGCCGGGCGCAAATCCGACAGACAGCGACTTTTTCAACGAAGCGCCCAAGACGCGGGCGCGCTTTACCGCCTTTGGCATGACCAAGCGGGCAGGGCGCTCGGCGGAAAACGACGATGTGCTCGCCGAGGTGATGAACGCGGGCACAGACCATGTCTGCCTTGTTGGCAAGACCCATGACTTTCATGTCAAAACGGCGCTCGGCATCAGCCTTGAGGAGAATGTCGAGAACATCCGCGCCTCTATTGCTTATGTCGTGGCCGAGGGCCGTGAGGCGCTGTTTGATGCCGAACATTTCTTTGACGGCTATAAGGCCAACCCTGCCTATGCGCTTACCTGCCTGAAGGCTGCAATTGACGCGGGCGCGCGCTGGGGGGTGCTGTGTGACACCAATGGCGGGACGCTGCCCCATGAGGTCTATCAGATCACCCGCGCGGTGATCCAAGCGGGGGTCGCGGGCGACAAGATCGGCATTCACACCCACAACGACACGGAAAACGCCGTGGCCTGCTCTTTGGCTGCGATTGACGCGGGCGCGCGGCAGGTGCAGGGGACGCTCAATGGCCTTGGAGAGCGCTGTGGCAATGCGAACCTGACGACGCTCATTCCAACGCTGCTTTTGAAAGAGCCCTACGCCAGCGCCTATGAGACGGGCGTGAGCCACGCGGCACTGTCAGGGCTGAGCCGTATCAGCCGCACGCTCGATGATATTCTCAACCGCGTGCCGATGCGTCAGGCGGCCTATGTGGGGGCAAGCGCTTTTGCCCATAAGGCGGGGCTGCACGCCAGCGCCATTCTGAAAGACCCAAGCACCTATGAGCACATTGCGCCCGAGAGTGTGGGCAATGCGCGCATCATTCCGATGTCCAATCAGGCAGGCCAAAGTAACTTGAGGAAGCGCCTAGAAGACGCTGGCCTCAAAGTGAAAAAAGACGATCCGGCGCTGGGGCTGATCCTTGATCAGATCAAGGCCCGCGAGGCCGAGGGCTATACTTACGATAGCGCTCAGGCGAGTTTTGAGCTTCTGGCGCTGCGTGCGCTCGGGCAGATGCCCGACTTCTTTGAAGTGAAGCGCTACCGGGTCAGCGTCGAGCGGCGCAAGAACAAATACAACCAGACGGTTTCGCTGTCTGAAGCGGTTGTGGTGCTCAAGGTTGACGGCGAAAAGCGCCTCTCGGTGAGCGAAAGCATGGATGAGACAGGCTCTGATCGCGGGCCTGTGAATGCGCTCGCCAAGGCACTGGCCAAAGACTTGGGCCGCTATGGCGAGGTGATTGCCGATATGCGGCTGGTCGACTTCAAGGTGCGCATCACCCAAGGCGGCACAGAGGCCGTGACCCGTGTCATCATTGACAGTGAAGACGGGCAGGGGCGGCGCTGGAGCACGGTTGGCGTTTCGGCCAATATTGTGGATGCCAGTTTTGAAGCGCTGCTGGACGCGGTGAATTGGAAGTTGTTGCAAAGCACATGAGCACGCAAGAGACAGATCATATCGCCGCCAGTATTTCTGCCTGTGCGGATATCGTTCACAAGGGCGACCCCGCACGCTTTCGCGCCGCCATGGCCGCGCCGCTTGGCTTGCGCGAAAAGCTTTTGGTGCTCTATGCCTTCAATGTCGAAGTGGCGCGCGCGCCTTGGGTGACGAAAGAGGCGATGATCGCGGAGATGCGCTTGCAATGGTGGCATGACGCCTTGGGCGAGATCGCCGCAGGCGGGGCTGTGCGCCGCCACGAGGTTGTGACGCCGCTCGCCGAACTTCTCACACCTGATCAAGCGCTTGGCTTGCAAAGCCTGGTTGAGGCGCGACGGTGGGATATCTATCCGGATGCTTTTGCCGATGAGGCCGCCCTTTGGGCGCATTTGCACGCGACCACAGGCGCCTTGATGCGCGCAGCGCTCGGGCTGGCGGGCGCCACAACAACGCCAAAGCTTGATGAGGGCCTCAAAGCGGTGGCGCTGGCGGGGTGGCTGACAGCTGTGCCCGCCCTGATCGCACAAAACCGCCACCCTTTGCCTGAGGTCTCGGAGGGCGCCATTATCCGTCTCGCCTCTGAAGCGCTCGCAAAACTCAAAACAGCCCGCAACCAGCCCCTCCCCAAGCTGGCGCGCCGCGCCCTTCTGGCGGGCTGGCAGTCAGAGCCTCTGCTCAAACTCGCCTGCACCGAGCCAGAGCGTGTGCTGAACGGAACACTTGAGCTGGCCCCGTTCCGCGCCCAGCTCCGCCTCGCACGGCTTGCTCTCACCCACCGCTGGTAGGTCTTTTTCTTTCTGAAAATATCCTGGGGGTGTGGGGGCAAAGCCCCCACTTGCAACTGTGTCTGGGGGCAAAGCCCCCAGTTGGTCGGATTTTCGCGAAGCGAAAATTCGAGGCCTAATCTTTGGGCCGCAACACCAGCCAGATCAGCGCGCCGCCTGCAAGCATCAGAAACGGCGCCATCGCCAGATTGACCGAGACCCAGCCCGCCTGAGCCGATGTGCCCGAGCAGTTCATCAGCCCGCCCGAGGCCAATGACGCCACAAAGACCCCGCCAAAGACGATCAGGTCGTTCATACCCTGCACGCGGCCGCGCTCGTGGGGGGCGTGGCTGCCCGCCAGCATTGTGGTTGCGCCGATAAAGCCGAAGTTCCAGCCGACCCCCAAGAGGATGAGCGCCACAAAGAAGTGCTCCAGATCAACGCCCATGAGCGCCACAGCGCCCGCGGCTGCCAGAATAAACAGCCCGAGTGCGACGATCTTTTCCGCCCCGAAGCGGGCAATCAGGTGACCCGTGAAGAAGCTCGGCACATACATCGCCAGAACGTGCGCGGTGACAACATAGCCTGCGATAAACTGGAACTGATCGCGCAGTGACCCTGCGGGCACCACCCCTTCGATCCAAGCGGGGATATCGGTTTCGCCGCCGACGCCACATCCGACAACGGCCAGAGGGGTCGAGGTCATGACAAGGTTCATGAGCGCATAGGAGACCATGGCCGAGATGATTGCCACAGCCACCACAGGGGTTTTGAGCAAGTCAACCCGCGAGCGCCCGCGCGGCGCATCATGGGCTGGCACGGCCGGTTTGGGGATGTCCAGAAACAGAAACAGAATCGAGCCAAGGATATTGACGGCCATCACGGCAAGGTAGGTTCCGACAAAGGGCACGGCCCCGAAGGCGAGGGAGGAATAATTGCCAAGCTGCGGGCCGATAATGGCCGCAAGCAGCCCGCCCGCCATCACATAAGAGATCGCTTTGGGGCGATAGGCATCAGAGGCGGTATCGGCGGCGGCAAAGCGGTAAAACCCTTGCGCAGACATATAAATGCCCGTGATGAAGCTGCCGAGCAGATACAGCCCGAAGGAGGCATGATAAAGACCAAAGGCGGCGATCGCTGCGCCGAGCGCGCCTGCGAAAGCCCCGAGCATAAAGCCTGCGCGCCGCCCGTAGGCCTGCATGAACCCGCTCAGAGGCGTTGCCGCGAGCATGGAGCCCAGCACGATCATCGAGATCGGCAGGGTGGCAAAACAGAGGTTGGTCGTGAGCATTTGGCCTGCGAGGCCGCCGACTGTGAAAATCATCGGCATTTGCGAGCCGAGAAGCGCTTGGGCAAAAACCAAAATCCAGACATTGCGCTTGGCGCGGGTGTGGCTCTCTTGGTTGTTAACGGGTGAAGCTGTTTGTGTCATGGAGACTGGCTAGCCCCTTTTGGAGGGCCTCGCAAGCGCCATGGCGGCGGCTGTCAGCGCTAACGCAGGCATTTTTCAGCCGCCGCGGCGCTATTGCGTCTTTTCACTTTGCTGCATAGGGCTTAGATAAGGTGGGCAAAGTTACGGCACAGCGCCCAAGCGCGCGCCGACCAAGGGAGAAAGACATGCTCAACAATATCGGCCTGCCCGGCCTTCTTCTCATCGCTGTTGTGGTGCTCGTGCTGTTTGGCCGCGGCAAGATTTCGTCGCTTATGGGCGAAGTTGGCAAAGGCATCACCGCCTTCAAAAAAGGCGTCAAGGACGGCACCGAAGAGCTTGAAAGCCAGATGGCGGATGAGGCCAAGGACGTCACGCCTGCCGAAGACAAAGACAAGGCGTAAGGCTTTATGTTTGATCTTGGCTGGACCGAGCTTCTGGTCGTTGGCATCGTCGCGCTGATCGTCGTTGGCCCCAAGGACCTGCCTGTGCTGTTTCGCAGGGCGGGGGAATTTGTCGGCAAAATGAAGGGCATGGCGCGTGAGTTTTCCACCGCGATGAACAATGCCGCCGACGAAAGCGGGATGCGTGACACGGCCAAAAGCCTGCGCGATATTGCCAACCCCTCGAAAATGGGCCTCGACGGGATCAAGGACGCGGTGAAAGACGCCGCCAAATGGGACCCTGAGAGCGAGACAGGCAAGCTTGCCGCCAAGCGTCAGGCCGAGCGGGACCGCATGGTGGAAGAGGCCAACGCCTCGGCCGCCGAGACCGCCAAGCAAGTGCGCGAGGCCCATGCGGCGCGCGAGGCTTCCAAGAACGCCAAAGCCGCACCCGCACAGAAAGCCGCCGCCAAAAAGGCCGCGACGACGAAAAAGCCCGCCGCCAAGACGGCAGCGAAAAAGCCTGCCGCGAAAGCGGCGCCCAAGGCGGTTGCGAAACCAGCGGCCAAACAGGCTGCCAAACCTGCCGCGAAAACGGCGTCTAAACCTGCCACAAAACCTGCCGCGAAAAAGCCCGCTCCCAAGACCAAAGCCAAAGCGAAGCCTGCTGGAGATAAAGCATGAGCCAGTCCGACACGCCCGACGATATGGACGCCTCCAGCGCGCCGCTGATCGAGCATCTGGCCGAGCTGCGCACGCGGCTGATCCGCTCTGTTCTGGCGTTTATTGTCGGGATTGTTCTGGCCTTTACCGTTGCCGAGCCGATCCTTCAGTTCCTTCTGGCCCCGATTGAGGAGACTCTGCGCAATTTGGGCGACCCCTCGCCAACGCTTCAGTATACCTCGCCGCAAGAATATCTTTTCACGCTGTTTCGCATCTCTATGGTGTTTGGTTTTGCGCTCGCCTTTCCAGTGATTGCCTTTCAGATGTGGCGCTTTGTGGCGCCTGGTCTTTACAAGAACGAGCAGGGGGCATTTTTGCCCTTTATCATAGCCTCGCCGCTCATGTTCCTGCTCGGCGCGTCCTTTGCACAGTTTGTTGTGACGCCGCTGGCGATGCAGTTTTTCCTTGGCTTTGCCGACGTCAGCTCGATCTTTGCCAACCTGATGGCGCGCACCGTCGATAGCCTGCCCGTCGCCGCCGCTGTTGTGCCCGAGACGAGCGAGGGCGTAAAAATCACCTTTTTCGGGAAGGTCAACGAGAGCCTTGATATCACTCTGAAATTCATCATTGCCTTCGGGATGTGCTTCCAGTTGCCTGTGCTTTTGACCCTGATGGGCAAGGCGGGGCTTGTGAGCGCCGCGGGCCTTGGCGCGGTGCGCAAATATGCGATGGTGGGGATTTTGCTCTTGGCCGCGCTGGTGACCCCGCCTGATGTGGTGACCCAGCTCATTCTGTTCACCGTGGTCTATGGCCTTTATGAAGTCTCGATCCTGCTGGTGGGCCGTGTTGAGAAAAAGCGCGACGACAAGCTGCGCGAAGAGGGCTATTTTGACGACGAAGAAGAGTTTGACGATCCCTTGATGCGCGAATTTGACGAAGATCTGGCCGCAGAAGAGGCCGCAGAAAAAGCCTCAGAAGAAGACGATGACGGCATGGTGGACAAAAGCTCGTGAGTGAGGAGCTGGCCCGCATTGCCGCTGCGCTTGAGCGGATCAGCCCGCCGTCTGCTGCCGCGCCTGACTTTGCGAGCGCTGACGCCTTTGTCTGGCAGGTGGAACCGGATCGGCTTCAGCCCGTGCCTGAGGTCAGCCGTGTTGATCTGTCGCTGCTGATCGGCGTGGAGCGCTCGCGCAATACCCTGCTGGAGAACACCCGCCAGTTTGCCAAGGGGCTGCCCGCCAATAACGCGCTCCTCTGGGGTGCGCGGGGGATGGGCAAAAGCTCGCTCGTCAAGGCGATCCATGCCCAGATCCTGACAGAAGGGCTGCCGCTCAAGATTGTCGAGCTGCAGCGCGAAGACCTGCCCAGCGTGACGCGGCTTCTGGCGCAGCTGCGCGGCGCTGCGACGCGGTTTGTGCTGTTTTGCGACGATCTGTCGTTCAGCCATGATGATGAGCACTACAAGTCGCTCAAAGCGGTTCTGGACGGCGGGATCGAGGGGCGGCCCGAAAACGTGATCTTTTACGCAACCTCAAACCGCCGTCACCTGATGCCACGCGATATGATCGAAAACGAACGCTCAAGCGCGATCAATCCGGGCGAGGCGGTCGAGGAAAAAGTCTCCCTCAGCGACCGCTTCGGCCTCTGGCTCGGCTTTCACCCCTGCACACAAGACGACTATCTCGCGATGATCCGGGGCTATTGCGCGCATTTCGCAATCGCTTTTCATGAGGATGAGATGCGCGCCGAAGCGATTGAGTGGCAAGCGACCCGTGGCGCCCGCTCGGGCCGTGTCGCTTGGCAATATGTCACCGATCTCGCGGGTCGTAAGGGCGTCCGCCTCAGCTAACCCTTTCTTTTTGCCTTAAATATCCAAGCGTGCCAGCCCAGCCTTTGCACGCTATCGGTCTACGGGTTTGCCTTGCAAAGTGCGTCGGGGGAGTGCGAGGGGGCTGGCCCCCTCGCGGGGTCGGATTTTGCGAAGCAAAATTTGAAATCACTGCAAATAGGGCAGCGGATCGACGCTTTCAAAGCCTTTGCGCACCTCAAAGTGCAGATAGGCTGACTCGCCTGCGCGCACGGTGGCAAGCTTCTGGCCGCGGCTGACGCTATCGCCTTTTTTCACAGCGATATTGCCCACATTGGCATAGACCGTGAGCAGGTTGTCGGGGTGTTTGACCACAATGATCGGCACCTGATCGGCGTCGGATGTGATGGCGGCAACGGTGCCCGCCTCGGCGGCTCCGATCGGGGTGCCTGAGGGGGCCGCAATATCGATGCCTTCGTTTTTGCCTTTGGCGTAGTCACGGATGATCTTGCCGCGCACGGGGTAGGCAAATTTGCCTTGGCTGGCGGCTGCGGTTTGGGTTTTGCCAAGGTCGGGCGTTGCGGCGGGCTCGGCGGCGGCGCTGGCGCTGGCGCTGCGGCTCTCGTCTTTTGGCAAAGGCGTGACAGC
>P_2C_Liq_1_UnCtyDRAFT_1000923_pt1 | contig 11732 bp, 10 predicted proteins | sample Pon2CUnioCityCA_2_FD_10234 | JGI IMG/M metagenome (IMG submission 10234)
AAATCCCCCGCCATGGGCTCGAAGGCATCCAGTGGCAGGTCAATGCGCAGCATCTCGGCAAGCCGCGGCGTCACCACAAAACCCCCTGCGGCCAGCCGGATCGCCGGCTGGAACAGGGTTTCCCAGGGCAGCTCGCCATGCGCCTGGTGGGCCATCTCGAGCATGCGCAGGGCCCCGGGTACGCCCACTGCCTGCCCGCCGGGGACGGCGTCGAGAAAGTCCATGGGCGTCCCGGCGTCGGTNAGGAAGTGGTCGGTCTCGATGGCCGCCGGGGCCGTCTCCCGCCCATCGTAGGCCTGGACGCTGGCCGATGCGCTGTCGTAGTGCAGCATGAACGCCCCGCCGCCGATCCCGCTCGACTGCGGTTCCACCAGGGTGAGCACGGCCTGTATGGCGATCGCCGCATCCACGGCCGTCCCGCCGGCCTCGAGCATCTCGACCCCGGCCTCGGTGGCCAGCGGATGAGCCGCGACAACCATCCCCGATGGCGGGCTTGCAGTGGCCGGTAGCGTTGCCAATCCAAGCAGCAACGCGCATAAGACAATAGAGTCACGGATCAGTGATAAGGGGTGTGAGGACATAGGCCCACCATTCAGTCGCCGGATCACGCCACGGGGCGGCGCGGTGTGTGCCGCCCACACTCGCCGATCCGGCGGCACAGCGCAACGCGCGGGGCCCAGGCCCGGGGCATTGACGGGGGAACATGCACGGATCAAAGGCGGTCTTTTGAGCATGGTTTTGCACAATGCGCTCAGGCTCAGGTCGCTGGCACGCTCGGTGTCTCGGGCGGTGGTAGCCGTTTGCGGGGTGAGCGTGATTACCGCCTGCGCCGCGGGTCTGGAGGATCGCATGGCCGACGCCGACACGGCACCGGAGGGCCGGTTCGTGACGCTGCCGCAGGGGCAGGTCCATGCCATCGTGCGCGGCGAGGGACCGGATCTTGTGATGATCCATGGGGCCAATACCAACGCGCGGGATTTCAGCTTTGACTTGATCGAGCGCATGGCCGACGAGTTTCGGGTCATCGCTTTTGACCGGCCGGGCTTTGGCTATTCGGATGACCTGGGTGAGCCGCTGAGTCCCATGGCTCAGGCCGACATTCTTCGCCGCGCGGCCGAGCAGCTTGATGTCGAGAATCCCATTGTGCTGGGTCATTCCTATGGTGGATCGGTGGCGCTGGCCTGGGCGCTGCAAGCGACGGACGCGGTGGCCGGGATGACGTTACTCGCGCCGGCCTCGCACCCGTGGCCGGGGGAGCTTGGACTCTGGTATCAGTTATCGGCCTCCGCGTTTGGCCAGCAGGTGATCCTGCCCGTGGTCTCGCGCATGGCACCGCGGGCGCTGCTCGATCAGTCACTCAAGCGGGTGTTTGCGCCCAATCCGGTGCCTGAGGGGTATCTCGATCACCTGGGCGTCGACCTGACGCTGCGCACCCGCCAGCTGCGCATCAACGCCCGGCAGGTGGACAGCCTCAAGGGCTATCTGAAAGGCATGGCGCCGGACTACTCCGCGCTGGGCATGCCAATCGAGGTCATCCATGGGCGCGAAGACCGCACCGTTGGGCTTGAGTATCATGCCGAGCGTCTTGTCGACGACGTTGACTCGGTCAACCTGACCCGCGTCGATGGGATGGGGCATCTGCCGCATCATGCCGACCCCGAACTTGTTGCCGACACGATCCGCCGGACCGCGCAGCGCGCCGGTGTCCTCGAGCCCGACTAACCGGCCAACGCCGCTTTCAGGGCCGCATCGTGCTGCAGCAGGCGGGCAATGTTCAGGGCATCATCAAGGCCGCGATGCAGCGTCCCCTCAAACGCCAGGTCCGCGTGGGCGACGGCGTCAGCTCAGTGCCCAGCCGTGGCCGCCATGGACGCTCGCAAAGGCGGTTTTGACGTTACGGTGCCGTAGCGGCAAAGGATTCGCTAATTGATGCCGCTCGCAATCGCGATTGAGCTGCTTGCGATCGTAATCACCCCAGCTGACCCAGCGGGCGGGTGATACCGGCACATCCAAGCGCAACCAGTCCGAAAGCGCATGGGCTGCGGTGGGGAAGGGATCGGCGCTGTCAACGTCATGTTGCTCGATGCCGGTGAGCGCCGTGCAAAAGGGCGTCAGCACGGGGTTGAGTACCGGCTTCACAAAGCACTGGAACTGCCCGGCCACCTGATCGTCAGCGTTCAGCAGCACCGCGCCGATCTCGATGATCTCCATCTCCGCGGCGGGCAGGCGGCCGTGGCTGTCGCAGGTGGCTTCGAAGTCGATGATGAGCAGGGCATTCGGAGTCATCGGTTGGATATCCTCACGGCTCTATGAAGCGGGCTCGAGGTCCGAGCCTATGACGATAATTATCGGGTGAAAACGCTTAGATCCAGTCATACGCGCCAGCAGGGCTGAACTTTCCGATCCGGGTTGGCGAGACGCCCTCATCGACTGGCTGACTTATGCGGTTTTGTGGTAACACCGTGACTATGCGGCCATGGTTGGCAGGGAGTCAGACCCGGGAAAGGGAGTTCACGATGTCCGAAGCTTATCCAGAGTCTTTCGAGCGCCGGGCAAAGCTTCTCAAGATTCTGCGTTCACCGGGGACATCCTGGGAGTATTGTCATACGGTGGACAGTCTTCAAAAGAGCTTTGAGGATGACTATCCCGACGATGCAGGACGCAGGAAGTTACAGCGGGATCTTCAAAAACTCAGAGAGAACGGGCAAGTAGAGGCCAATCAGACCGCTGAAAGCCGTTGGTTTTACAGGCGCGCGGTTGACGACCTGAATGAAGATCGGCGAGTCCGAAGCTACGCCATCGACACCGTCGGTGATCTCCTCAAGGACGCGATTCAATCGGGCACGCTCACAGAGACGTGGCAACGCATCCTCGTTGATGATGATCTGGGTCTGTTGGATCGAGACCGCTTAGTCATCATTCCAGATCACTTCCAACTCCAGCAGGCCCAGCTTTCGGCGTCCATCCTTCTCGATGTAGTCCGGGCGCTGGTAGAACGCCAACAGATCAGCGTCTCGTATCGGAAGCGAAACGGGATGGCGGGTCACGGAAAGCTCCATCCTCATGGAATCATTCACCGGGGGCCCATTCCTTACCTCCTTGCCGTTAAAGAAGGCGAACCGGACGTGATCAAGCACTTTCCGGTTCATCGGATGAGCAGCGTAAGTGTTCTGCCTGATGAGTCGGCGGAGGTGCGCGATGATTTTGATCTGCAGGCGTATGTGAAAGGGGGGCATGGCGATTTCGGGCAGGGTGAGTGGTTGGATCTCGAGTTACTCGTTAAGGGGTATGTCGCTGAGATTCTCGAGGTCTGTCCGCTATCGGCCGATCAGCGTTTCGAAGTCGAGCCGGAGGGCGCCCGGTTCGAGGTGCGTGTGACGGCGAGTGTGCCCTCGACGGGTACGCTGTTCCGCTGGCTGTTAGCCGGTGGTGCAAACATTGAAGTGGTGGCGCCTGAAGGCCTTCGGCGCAAAGTGGCCGCTCAGTTGAGCTCCGCGCGGGAGCCTTATGAGAATGGCGCTGGTCATGCGTGTCAATGATCGCCCAGTGTTAAGGGGGTGACAGTTCGTGTCGCGGGGGCCTGTTCTACTTGGCGGTCGAATAATCAGGGAAGGGCCCATGAACACGTATCTCACTAAATCCCGTTTCACGCTCGGTCTGACCTGCCCACAAAAGCTTGTATATCAAGCCCGCAATAGAGCGGGTGAGGGGCATTATGTCGATCAGCGTGATGGGAATACGATGTTGCAGGGGCTCGCCGAGGGCGGACATCAGATCGGCGCCCTGGCCCAAAGTCTTTTCAAGCAGGCCGATGGTGACGCTGCCAGGGAGATTTCAGCTCGCAATCAGCAGACTCAGATAGCTCAGACCACTGAAGCGCTTGTAGCGGATGACGTGACTTTGTTTGAGCCTACCATTGCGTACGGTCAATTTCTGGTGCGAGTCGACGTACTGCGTAAAAAGGGCAGTCATATCGAGCTCATTGAGGTGAAGTCAAAATCATTTGACTCACGGTCTGACAGGCCAGACAAGAATCCCTTCCGTCTTACTGCGCGTGGTGAGGTCAACGGGAAGTTTCTGAGCTATGTCCGGGATCTNGCCTTTCAGTACTGGGTGGTGAGCCAGGCTTACCCCGCCTGGGATATCCACTGCTACTTGATGATGCCGGACAAGGCAGTGAAAGCCCGTGAGGAGGGTCTTCATCAGCGCCTCCCGGTCCAGTTCGATGAAGTGATCGATGCAGACGGACAGGTTCGGGCGCATGTTGATGCCGTCGATGACCTGCAGAATGAGTATCTGGGCGAGTCTTTCCTTCGATGCATTCCAATGGACACGCAGGTCCAGCGCGTACTGAATTCGGAGGTCGAAATTCCCGGCACTGTGGATGACTTTGCTGGCGTGGCGCAGCAACTGGCAGACCGGTGGACCGACCCCGCGTCACTCACGCCCGCACCGGTCGGCGCGCACTGTAAAGACTGCGAATTCTATACGCCGGTTCCGAGCGCGCAGGCGAAGAGCGGCTTTCATGAATGCTGGGCTCAACGACTGGGCGTCGCTCAGGGTTATCAGCGTGAGGATACCGTGTTTGGGCTCTACAGCCCGGTTGGTCGTGGTCCGAAGAGTACGCGGGGCCTTCTGGATGCGGGGATTTCGTGGCTGAACGAAATCGACTCAGATACGCTGGGGCTTCCACCAAGCCCGAACGGGCAGCTGACAACAGCCGACCGCCAGCGTATGCAACTCACCGGGGAATGGCCAGGTGGTGGTGATCACTACTTTGATCAACAGGGATTTGCCCACGCGCTGGCCGGGGCGACCGAAAAATTCGGCTGGCCTTTGTACTTCCTTGATTTCGAAGCAGCACGCAGCGCTCTGCCGTTTCGCGCGGGCATGCGGCCCAACAGCATTCAGATCTTTCAGTATTCGTTGCACGCCATGGAAGCGGACGGGAGCGTGCGTCACGCGGGCGAGTTTCTCGATCTCTCACCTCAGGGCGATGTGAATACACGGATGCTTCGCAGCCTCAAAAGAGCACTGGGCGCTCGAGGGACCGTGCTGCACTGGACACCCTATGAGATCTCGGCGTTGCGGGCGGCGCGTGAGCAGCTGTTAGAGGATCATCGGCCACCGGATGACCGGGACGAGTTGGTTGCATTTATCGAGACCCTCACCGAAGCTCGCCATCGAGAGGGTGGTGATGGCCTCGGTATGGTGGACCAAGCGAAGTGGGCGGAATGGTTTTACTTCCATCCTCAAACGCATGGAAAGTTCAGCATCAAACCACTCCTGCCAGCGGTAATGGGTGCGTCTGATCACCTTCGCGAATTATACGCTCGGCCAGTTTACGGGTCCGATGCTTTGCCGAGTCCAAACTTCTCTTGCAAAGCCTGGTGGGTGGAAGAGCACGGCTGTGCCAATCAGCCTTGTGACCCTTATAAACTCCTCGAGAACGTGTTCCCCGACGGGCTACTGGAGAACAGCGCCGACGCGAAATATTACCAACGGTTCGCGGCCATCAATGAGGGTGGCGGTGCGATGATGGCGTATATACGCTCGCAATCCGGGGTGATTGAGCCCGCCGTGCGGCGCGGTATCGAGCAAAGTCTGCGGCAGTACTGCGAACTCGATACACTCGCAATGGTTATGATCATGCAAGCCTGGCGGGCGGAGGCCGGTGTTTAACCCGAACACGATCCGTTGTTTCTGCTAGAGGAGATCCTCTAGCAGTTCTTCTAATAAATCATCATCCGGATCGTAGTCGCTTTCACTTTTCCGAATTTCATTGGCGATTATATAGAAATTGTCCTCTGTCGAAACGTCAAACCGGGCAAAGTGCTCCCGAATATTGAGCACAACGCCTGATCGCGGCTCCTCGTTCTTCCGGCACTTCATTTCGTCAATGCACCATTGCCCATAGCGCTTGCGAATCTGTACGACTACGTTTTGGCCTAAGGTCCATTCATAGTATTGGGAGGCGCCTGAAGCGGCGCTACCCCCATGATGAGCGAGACAGTTCTCATATCGCTCGCTAAGTTTTGTCAGCTCTCTCTTGTTTCGAATGTATCGGACATGTTCGGAGTCCGGTATAACCGGCGCGTCAAAACTGAGAACGTCCAGTATCTGCTCCGCTATCCAGCTAGGCTTGACCGGGCCAAAACGCGCCTTGAAGCCTATCGTCTTAAGAGCTGCCTGCTTGTCTGAATCAGTGCTCCTGTCCCCGACGAGCTTTATGAGCTCAGCCAGGCGGTTCACTTGGCTTTCCTGGCTCACCGATTTCGCGATGTTAATGTATTTCAGTTCCTTGGGCAGCTCGTACAGCCATCTGATCACATTGGCTGTTATGCTTTTTACCTTTTTCAGCTGGGAGCGCACCGACTCCGAGGAAACTGAGAGTTCGTAAAGTTTCTGATAGACGTCCGCATCCATCGCAGATTCTGGCGTCTTGTAGAGCAATAACGTGAAAAGAGAGTCCGCTTGATCATATTCCTCTTTCAAGAGCTCTTTTGATGAGCGGAACAAAAGTGTTTGCATCAAATCTGGGGAATCAGCCTCTAACGATTCGATACCGTCATCCAGGCTGCGTTTTGCAATGACAGCATTCCACAGCTTCCGTTCCTTGGAATCGGTTATGCTGTAGATTATCTGGAGATGCTTCGGGAATACGGCCAGGATTTCGTTGTATAGACCGCCCGCGATTTTCTGTGTGAGTCGTTCGTAAAATTCGCTGGACTGCGTAAATTGCAGAAGCTGAAAAGCTTGTTTCTTTTCGAGAGTCGAGTCGTTGTCGGATACTTCATTAACGATCTGTTGTGCGTTCGAAGTCACCATTTTCGACATAGATATCCTTAGCTATTGAATGAGCATATCGTGTGCTGGCTAGGAGGGCAGGCATTAGCGTTGACTACCTCGTCATGCCTGTACCCCTCTAGTCCTCATCGGACATGCGTTCGAGTTCCATGTGCTGTCTTATCTCCACAAGTTGTTCTTCTGTGTAGGAGACATCTCGATGTTGAAGTGCGCGGTGGAGCCGTTCCACCTCGAGATTAAACCAGCTGTATTCGTGGTTCAGAATGACTTCCGGAGCTTTGAGCTCCACCAGACGCGTCAGACGATTCAGGCGTAGCTGGATCAACTCGAGGTGGTCGCTGCTTTGGATGAAATCTTGGGTGGTCGGCATAGGGCTGCGTCTTATTTGCCTAAACAACGACGTCACACTACCGGAGCAGCGCGACATCAAGTGTCGTGGGACGCGCGCACTATCACCCTCATCGTTCGGCTACGAATGTTTGTCGTGCCGATGTTCATCCTGATGCCGTAATGAGACGTTTTCGGTTTGTCTACGCGCATCCAAGGGAGGTGTTTGGCAGTGACAATCTGGAACGCGCCCGGTCGCAGATCGTCGTTCGGGAGAAGAAATTAATCGAACGATTGGCACCGGCGTGTAATGCCGTTCATATCCCCGGTGGACGAACGCCCGCTACCGTCAGCCTGGCCACCGTTCAGACCTACCTCGAAGAGGCGGTGGAGAGTATCTGAGCAGGTGATCCTGGCGCGTTGAACATCGATGTAGTCCTCGATGGCCCCTCGATGCGGTCCAGCTGGCCTAATGCTCGCATCAGAGCGACACGCACTGTCGTGGGGTCATGTTGCAATAGCGGAGCGACGTTACCCGCCAACGTCAGCCGTCCCGTTGTCCTAACAAAATCCACAAGGAGAGCGTATGCCCGATTACCGGAAATGCTGGCGTCAGGATTTGAGCGATTTGGGCCCCAGGAAGCTGCGGCTCGCGAGGCTGGCGATCAACTTCTATCGGGCGTCGGTGGACGACAAGGCCCGCCTGTCGATGAGTCGAACGCCGAAAGCGCTGCAACGCCTCATCGGACCACTGGTTGACCCGCAATTCAAGGCTCATATCGAGGGNGAGTTCGAGGATAATNANGAAGATGAGCTGACGATGCTCATGGGCAATTCCGAGGACGCGGATCGGGAACAGTGGGTCCGATTNTTGTCCACGATGCCGACCGAGCTCGTTGATCGGATTCGCGAGCTTGATCGGCAGGATCCGCTCACTGAGGTGACGGGACTTTTGTGCACCCTGCTTGAGCTCGATGTTGTAGAGCGGCGGTTGCTGCTGTTCATGGACCTGCTTTCCGTATCCGGCGCACTGCGCGGGCTCTGCCGCGATGGGGCCAACGAAAACACGCAGATCAATGTTGAGCGACTTGCCGTGATGCTCGAGCTCCCGGCTGAACAAATCAGCAGCGCGCTCCGTCCGGATGGCAAGTTGCGCCGTCTGGCTCTGCTGAAACCCTCGGATTTCTCGGATCTGGAAGATTTCCTGAAACCGGGTGAGGTACTGAAGCAAGCCAACGCCAACCAACCTCGCACTCAGTCGGAGCTGCTGGCGGTCTTTCTGGAGCCACTCGGCCCGCCGCAGACGAAACCGGAGTCATTTCCTCACATCCAGCGTCAGGCAGAGCTGCTGGAGCAAGTTCTGAGTACTGCTGCCAGAGCTGGCGAGTCGGGTGTTAATGCGCTTTTCTATGGTGCACCGGGTACTGGCAAAACCGAGCTTGCGAAGGCGATCGCTTCAGCCATTGGCGGGGTTGCGTATAGCGTCCGGACTACCAACGCCGATGGAGAGCCGCTGGGCCGAGAGGGGCGGCTCGGTGGTTATCAGATGGCGCAAATGCTCCTTCAGGGTGCGGTATCACCGCTACTCATTTTTGACGAGATGGAGGACCTTCAGCGCACGGACGANCTGATGTTGTCTGGATTGACCGGCTATGCACCCAGCCGGGACAAGGGCTGGCTNAATCGTGTTCTTGAGTCCAACCGGGTCCCGACCATCTGGATCACCAACCACTTGCAGTCGCTCGATCCGGCGGCACGTCGCCGGTTCCTGCTGCCGGTCGAGTTCCGGACACCGCCGCGCCACGTCCGCCGCGAGATCGCGGCGCGAATGCTCGCTGGCACCGGGGTGTCGGATGGCCTGCTTGATGAAATCGCAAACGATGCAACAACGACGCCAGCGGCAATGGACAATGTCCGCCGCGTTGTCGGGTTGAATCCCACAGACGATACCGACTGGCTCGCACGGCATATCCTCGCCGATCTGCGCAAAGCCATGCATGGCTCTAGCGTACCCCGGGTTCGACGGGCCAACACGACGATTGACTTAGCCCTTCTCAATGTCGACGGGGCTACATCACCGCATGCTGTTATCGAGGGGATCGCAAAGAGTGGGCAGGGCCGGCTCTGCCTGTATGGCAGGCCAGGGACGGGTAAAACCCAATTCGCTGAAATACTCGCGGATGCGCTCGGCCGCGAACTCATTGTGGCCCCTGCCTCTGAAGTCCTGAGCCCGTATGTCGGAGAAACGGAGCAAAACCTGGCCGATCTTTTTGAGCAAACCGATCCGGACCATAGCGTTATCCTGCTGGACGAAGTGGATAGCTTTCTCGCTGACCGAAGCAACGCTCAGCGCAACTGGGAACGCACGCAGGTCAATGAGCTTCTCCAGCAGATGGAGCGCTTTCCCGGTGTGTTTGTGGCGGCCACTAACCTGATGGACGGCCTGGACCCTGCGGCGCTACGCCGATTCGATCTGAAGCTGATGTTCAATCCCTTAACCGCGCAACAGCGTCGCCGGGTTTACGCGCAGGAAGCACTGGGGGATGCGGACGCGCCGGTGCCGGAGACCGCTGGGCGGCTCTTGGATAACCTGGAGGGCCTGACCCTCGGGGATATTGCTAACGTTCGTCGTCAACAGCGGGTGCTGGGTGACCAGCTCCTGCCCGAACAATTCTTACACCGACTCCGGGCGGAGTGGGAGCTGAAAGCAAAAGCCGACTGACCGTGGACTCGCGACCGATATTGGTGCGCGACACCGAGTGTCGTGGCGATGGGGCATAGTGTCCGCCGTTGCAACGTGATTGCGCCCTATCACTTCCAGCAATTTCTTTTCCATCAACATCGTCAGCCATGTTGCGCCGCACGCAAGTTGTGCGCGTGATCGATTGCCGATGCACGGCTTCGATACTCAGTTTGAACGCTTTTCACAGGGAGGGTCCGAATGGTCAGGAACTTGGAACACGCACAAGCGGTACAGAAGCGTCGTCACGACGCGGGACGCCGAGGATATGCGAAAGCAGTTCGTCGCTTGATGCGGCGCAGCGACGAAAATCATAAATCACTAACGGCCGCACTGCCGGTTCGTTGGTGACTTAGCGGCGGTCATCTGTTGCTGCTCGGGGCTTCGCTTGTCCATCGGAGACTCAATGTGCCCGCTTTAAACCACTTTTGACGACTCTACTGCGGTACGTGCCGTTCGAACTCGAGGAGCTGAGCGACGCGCACCATGTGAGAGCGGTGATGTGCCAGGTGTTTGACTATCGTCGCTCCTCTGAGTGTCCAATGCCCACCATCGGGCTGACATGAGGGCTCCACTTGAACGCTATCGTAATCCTTTCCACCACCATAGCGCTCACTAGACAACGAGCACAGGGTTGCGTGGTAGTGGAACTGATTCAATCTGGATTCAATCTATCCTCACTTAGTCACGAGGGAGAAGTCTGGTTACGCGGTAACTGAGAGATCGCACTCGTTTAGGGCCTGTCGAGCGAACCACTTGGCCGAACAATTACCAGTTTCAAGCTTTAAATTACGAACATTGGCGAGGCATCAGATAGGTAAAAACTTATGCCGAAAACAAGTCAGGGAAACATATTCGAAGCTACCGAGCGGGCACAATACGCAATCGTTTTTGGGCATATCGGCTTTAACGAAATGAGTTATTATTGGAATAATTTTAGACATTGTCATCGGAAGCTGCAGCTAGTACGCGACCCTTTTAAAGAGCTCGAAGGTAACCCTTTTGAATGGTCTTCAGGCAAATGGTTGCAGTTTTTTTCTGCGCAAGACAACCATGGTATGACAGAATCCCAAGTAGCTAGTGCACTTGGTGCAGCTCTGGAGTGGGCGTCGCGAAACGACATTACATCAGTAGTAACAAATGGAATCGCCAACACTGACATAGGCCGGAATACTGCAAGCAACAGACGTAGCAACGTAAGAAGAGCGGCCTGGTTGCATGACTACGCTTCCAGACTCGAGCAGGAGTATAACATCACGATAGAGCTCATCAGTTTAAATGACATTTTCGTGTGTGGGTTCCAGTCTGGGTGAGGCTGTATAAGACTTACAAGGCTGAATAGGAAACGCGATACGCCGGCCTGAATTCTTTTGGTCTTTTTTTGATGAAAAATAGGGCCAAAGTCATTGCAATAGTTTACTGATTGGAGTGCTACCATGAATGGCAACGAAAGATTTATACTTCACAATACAAGGACTAGCCATAAGCGGCTTGAATCAATGGTGATTTATGCCTTGCATTACACGCTGAGAGATGTTGAATTGTTATCCCAATATCATGTGTTAACGGACTATGGCACTTTTAAAATCGATGCTTATGTGCCGAGATTGAACTTGGCAGTTGAGGTTGATGAACCTTACCATGAGAACCAGATTGCGGAAGACGCGAAGCGTCAGGAGGCATTAGAGAAAAAGCTTGGTTGCAGTTTCTGGCGGATAAATTGTAATGAATCAATCTATTCGCAGGTAGACCGTCTTGTGGCGTGGATCATGGAAGAAATCAGGGAAAAGCGTATAGATCCATGGGTATACGTACCGCAAAGAAATAGGCTGAAAGTTGGAGAGTATTCCGTAGAGAA
>P_2C_Liq_1_UnCtyDRAFT_1000925_pt1 | contig 11730 bp, 6 predicted proteins | sample Pon2CUnioCityCA_2_FD_10234 | JGI IMG/M metagenome (IMG submission 10234)
CCTGCCGCTCTGACAACTCGATACTGCTGTGATAGGACTGCGTCAATAGCGGCTGAAACTGGCAGCCTGGCATCAGTTGCGACAGACGAGGCGAGATGTAGTCCGTCCATTGCGTTAAACAGTCTAATTGGTTGGTCTGAAGATCGGCGTGCCAGCGAAACGGGGGACTGCCCTCGGGTACGGCAATCGCCATAACAAAGTGGCGTGTGTCAACTAGTAATGCTGGGTTGGGCTCGAGCGTGATGGTCTTGGGCAGCGTGGTTTTTTTGCCAAGCGCGCAGGCCGCTAGCTTTTCTAGCCATTGGTAAATTTCGCTATAGGAGCGTGGCATTTCATCTATGCCCAGTAACGTCGGGATCGCGTGCACCATCGCATCTGGTGCTAGCATGGTTTGCGTTAACCCTTGCACGAAATACGCCACGTCTTCTTGGGTCATCGTCACTTGAGGTAACTGATAGCGCGTCCAAACCGCGAAGGCGCTTGTGGTCAAGAGCACTTGCCAGCGCTTGCCGTCTAACTCGATGTCTAGACTTTGGCTGGCGGCATGGATATTTTCGAGTAAATCATTTGCCTGATCTACCTCAACACCAGCTAATTCCGTTAGTGCAGCCTCAATGACATCGTCCCGACCAAGGCGAAGTTGCGCCTGGATCAGTTTTTCCAGGTGAGACTGCCAGAACCGGTCTTCAAAACGGCTGGTTGAACACATGGAAGCCTGAACCTGTGCCAACAACTCGCTGGTTGCTCGAGACACTTTAGAGGATGGCCGCTTTTTGCGCATGAAGGGGATGCCTACAACGATTAACCCCCCATTCTAACGTGGACCGCTCAATGTTCCCATCAATGCTTCTGTTGCCTTGGATGGTTTGACTAAGCCGGGTAAGACGATGCGAATCGAGCGCGCTAGACCGTGGCTCACGCGTACACCGACCAAGGTGCCATCTTCGTGACTAAGCGAGAGTTTTGACACAAACCCAACACCAAGACCTGCTCTGACCGCTTGTTTAATGCCTTCGACACCGGCGAGTTCCAGATAGCCAGACACAGAAACACCGAGTTCAGCGAACGCTTTGATAATGAGATTGCGCACGCCTGAGCCGTCTTCGCGCATGACGAGTGACTGTGTTGCAAGTTCGGTGAGCTCGACCGAGGCTCGACCGGCCAAGGGGTGCGAGGGTGGCATGATTGCCACGACTTCGTCGGTCTGCCAAGGCAAGACCTGACATTGGTTCAGCGTTTGCTCACTAAGCTCGCCTTCAATCATGGCGATATCGAGCTCGGGCAGGCGATCAATCATCTCGCGTGTGTTGCCTGTAATCATTTGCACGTCAATGCCAGGGTGGGCCTGTTTGAAATGCGCCACCACCTCTGGTAACAGGTAACTGGCCGGCGTGGTGCTTGCACCGATACGTAAGATGCCATGTGCTAGTGTCTGAGTGGCCTGGCGCTCATTGACCGCCTCTTGCATGGCAGCGCGCACGCGTTGGGCTGGCCCAAGCAGCCGCAGACCGGCTGAAGTCAGTGCAATGCCGCGTCCGTGCCGACGATAAAGCGCCTCACCAAATGATTGCTGCAACGCCTGCAATTGTCCAGAGACGGCCGGCTGTGAGAGATGTAATGCGCGTGCCGCCTGGCTGATGTTGGCATGCTCGGCAACCACGCTGAAGGTGATGAGCTGATCAGGTGTCATGTGTCATTACAGTTAAGTTGTTCGACGCATCTAAAATATAAGAGAAACCAATAGTTTGTATCACAAATAACAGATTTTCAGATGGTCGCGGGCTAGGTAGACTTCGTGCGTAACTAACGAGGGGTACCCGTGAGCACCGCAATAACACCATCAGAGACTATTTGGCGTGACCGCAGCAGTGGCGTTTTATTTATTGCCCTTATGGCATTTGCGGTGTTTGAACTCGCTAAATGGGCGCCGATTCAAGCACTAAGCATCAGTCCTCTGGTGCTTGGTATCGTCTGCGGCATGCTGTATGGCAATCTGATGCGTGGCAGCATGCCGGTTCAGTGGGGCGTGGGTGTGAATTTTACCGCCCGCCGTCTGCTACGTATTGCTGTTGCGCTGTATGGCTTGAATATCAGTATTCAGCAAATTATTGAGGTCGGTCTGCCTGGCATTGTGGTGTCGCTTGGGGTGGCGATCGGCGTATTGGCCGCTGGCACATGGCTGGGTGTGCGTTGGCTCAAGCTGGATCGAGACCTCGCCATGCTGACCGCCGCCGGCAGTGCGATTTGTGGTGCTGCAGCTGTACTGGCATTTGAATCAACGCTCAGGTCTGCACCACACAAGAGTGCCGTGGCTGTAGCCACGGTGGTGTTGTTTGGCACGATCTCTATGTTTCTCTACCCTTTGCTCTACGGGGTAGGGTGGCTGCCCTTTGATGGAACGGCGCTCGGTATTTTTCTGGGTGGCAGTATTCACGAGGTGGCGCAAGTCGTGGCAGCTGCGAGCAACATTGATCCTGAGACCACTGAGGTCGCTACCATCGTCAAGATGACGCGAGTCGCGCTTCTTGTGCCCCTGTTGTTGGTGATTGGTCTATGGTTGCAGCGTCGCGACGCCGCGGTGTCGGGTCAGAAAGCTAAACTGCCTGTGCCTTGGTTTGCGATTTGGTTCCTCATCTTTGCATTGGTGAACTCGTCTGGCTTTGTGCCAGAAAACATCCTGGATACCTTGCGGTTGATCGATATTTTCTTGCTAACCATGGCCATGACTGCTTTGGGTGTCGAGACACGATTTGCTCAAATGAAGGCCGCAGGTCCTCGCGTGCTGGCACTTGCAGCGATCTTGTTCGTCATTCTGTTTGGTTTGACTAGCCTGTTGGTCATGTGGGTGTCTTGAAGCACACCTGAAGCAGGTTTGAGTAGGATGTTGACATCACCCTCTTAAAAAACCAGATGCCTGCCACTTTTTAGGTGGCAGGCATCTGGTTTTTGTTTTGCTCTAAACAAACGTCTACGGTTGCAGACGCCCGTCCTGATTAGACTGCCAGCAGGTCCCTCAACACGTAAGGCAAGATACCGCCATGTAAGTAGTAATCCACTTCGATTGGGGTATCGATGCGTAACAACACTTTGACACGGTCGACTTTACCGTTGGCGCGTTGAATCACCAACGTGACATCTTGCTGGGGCTTGATGCCTGCTTCAAGTCCTTCGATGTCATAGGTTTCTTGTCCGGTAATCTTTAGCGAATCCACACTGTCGCTACCTTTGAACTGTAGCGGCAGCACGCCCATACCCACCAGATTGCTGCGATGAATACGCTCAAAGCTGCGTGCAATCACGGCCTTGACGCCTAGCAACATGGTGCCTTTGGCTGCCCAGTCGCGTGAAGAGCCCGTGCCGTACTCTTCGCCACCAAACACCACGGTCGGTACACCTGACTGTTGATAAGCCATGGCGGCATCGTAGATTGACATCTGTTCGCCTGAGGGCTGGAACAAGGTTTCGCCGCCTTCGACACGACTGCCATCGGGCATTGGTGGGATCATCAAGTTCTTGATGCGTACATTGGCAAACGTGCCTCGCATCATGACTTCATGGTTGCCACGTCGCGAGCCATAACTGTTGAAGTCAGGTTTTTTAACGTTGTTGGCCAATAGCCACTGGCCCGCCGGTGAGGTTTCTTTGATCGAGCCTGCAGGCGAGATGTGGTCCGTTGTCACGGAATCGCCAAATACGCCAAGTGCGCGCGCGCCTTTGACGGCTGGCACGCCATCAGGCTTCATGTCAAAGCCTTCAAAAAATGGTGGCTCAGCAATGTATGTTGACTCGGGCCAGTTGTACAAATCGCCTTTAACGCCTTTGATGAGCTCCCAGAGTTTGCCTGGATTTTTCTTGACATTGGCGTAGTTGCTGCGAAACACCTTGGCATCGAGCGCAAATTTCAACAGCTCATCAACTTCCTCAGACGTGGGCCAGATATCACCGAGGTAGACATCGCCGTTGGTGCCTTGGCCAACGGGCTCTGTCATGAGGTCACGGCGAATCGTGCCTGCCAGTGCGTAGGCCACGACCAGGGGCGGGGAGGCCAAGAAATTTGCTTTGATGTTGGGATGAATGCGGGCTTCAAAGTTTCGGTTACCCGACAACACGGCCGAGCAGATGAGATCATTGTCGATGATGGCTTCGTTCAGGTCTGCGGTCAAGTCACCCGCGTTACCGATACATGTAGTGCAACCATAGGCAGCCACATCAAACCCGAGTTTTTCAAGATAGGGCAGCAGTTTGGTTTTCTTGAGATATTCAGTGACCACACGCGACCCAGGTGCTAACGACGTCTTTATGTACGAAGGCACTTTGAGGCCCGCTTGCACGGCCTTCTTGGCCACCAGACCTGCTGCCAGCATCACGCTGGGATTAGAGGTGTTGGTACAAGACGTGATGGCAGCAATCAGAATGTCGCCGTTGTGTAGTTCAGTGCCTGTTGACGTCGTAAATGTTTTTTCGAGTTTGGCTTTGGGTTGATTAAAGCCATTTTCTGAGGTGGGCTTGGTAAATAGGGTGTCAAACTTTTTAGCGACACCGCCAATTTCGATACGATCTTGTGGGCGTTTGGGGCCTGCAAGCGATGGTGCCACTTTGCTCAGGTCAAGTTTGACTCGTTTGGTGTATTTGATGTCCTTGCCCTCAGGCACACCAAACATGCCTTGCGCCTTGAAGTAAGCTTCAAAGGCGGCAATTTCTGCGTCGGTGCGACCCGTTCCACGGAAGTAATCAAGGGTTTTGTTGTCCACCGGGAAAAAGCCCATGGTCGCGCCGTATTCGGGCGCCATGTTGCCAATCGTGGCGCGGTCAGTGACAGACAAGCTTGCCGTACCGGGGCCACAGAACTCCACAAACTTGCCAACCACTTTCTCTTTACGCAACATCTCGGTGATGGTGAGCACCAGATCGGTGGCCGTCACACCGCCACGCAGGGATCCGGTTAATTCGACACCCACCACGTCTGGCGTGAGGAAATAAACAGGCTGACCCAGCATGCCGGCTTCAGCCTCAATGCCACCGACGCCCCAACCGACCACGCCAATGCCGTTGATCATCGTGGTGTGGCTGTCGGTACCTACCAGGGTATCGGGGTAATACACGTTATTTTTCTTGTCGTGGTGCACGCCATGGGCCAAGTATTCGAGGTTGACCTGGTGCACAATGCCAAAACCCGGAGGCACCACACCAAACGTGTCGAATGCCTGCATGCCCCACTTCATGAACTGGTAACGCTCTTTGTTGCGAGCAAACTCAACCTTCATGTTGAGATCCAACGATTCCTTGGTCCCAAAATAGTCAATCATGACCGAGTGGTCGACCACCAGATCAACAGGCACGAGCGGCTCAATCGATGTCGCTGAACGTCCCATCTTTTTAGCGACGTCACGCATGGCAGCCAGATCGGCTAGCAGTGGCACACCCGTGAAATCCTGCAGCACCACACGTGCCACCACAAATGGAATTTCATTGGAACGTTTTGCGTTTGGCTTCCAACTGGCCAGTTCTTTAACGTGGCTTTCTGTGACTTTTTTGCCATCGCAATTACGTAGCACCGACTCAAGCACGATGCGAATCGACACGGGCAATTTAGCGACATCAATCCCCAATTTTTTGCCTAAAGCAGGCAATGAATAGTATTGGGCACTTTTGTTGCCGATCTTGAAGGATTTTAGGGTTTTGAATGGATCTTGTGCCATGGTCGTTAGTCTCCGCAACGGTCTGAGCAATTTGACCCTCATAGCATATAACAGGCAAGGCTTCTAATGCACGATCTCCCTGACGCCAAGTGTAAAAAAACCGCCAGTTGAACTGGCGGTTTTTTTACTTCACTGATGCATTAATAGCGGGCTGCGCATTGCACAGCGCGTACGTCAAACATCGACAGCATCAGCCACGTCTTTGTAGTCATCGATTTGGTCGAAGTTCAAGTAGCGGTAGATCTGTTCACCGTTGTCATTGATGACGCCAATGTCAGTCATGTATTCCTCGCGTGTCGGAATCTTGCCAAGGCGTGAACAAATAGCCGCAAGTTCTGCCGAACCGAGGTAGACGTTGGCGCCTTTGCCCAGACGGTTGGGGAAGTTACGTGTGCTTGTGGACATGACGGTGGCACCTTCGCGTACTTGTGCCTGATTACCCATGCACAAGGAGCAGCCTGGCATTTCGGTGCGTGCACCCGCGGTACCAAAGACGCCATAGTGGCCTTCTTCGGTGAGTTGCTGCGCGTCCATTTTGGTGGGTGGTGCCACCCAAAGTTTGACAGGAATGTCACGCTTGCCTTCCAGCAGTTTGGAGGCGGCACGGAAGTGACCAATGTTGGTCATGCAGCTGCCAATAAATACTTCATCAATCTTGGCGCCAGCCACGTCTGAAAGGGTTTTGACATCATCGGGGTCATTGGGGCAGGCCACAATGGGTTCCACGATATCGTTCAAGTCAATTTCAATCACAGCCGCGTAGTCAGCATCAGGATCGGCTTTCATGAGCTGCGGATCAGCCAACCAAGCTTCCATGGCCTTGATGCGACGTGCCATGCTGCGCTCGTCTTCGTAGCCATTGGCGATCATCCATTTGAACATCACGATGTTGCTCTTGAGATATTCAATGATGGGTTCTTTATTCAGATGCACCGTGCAACCAGCAGCAGACCTTTCGGCAGACGCATCGGACAGTTCGAAGGCTTGCTCGACTTTCAGCTCAGGTAGGCCCTCAATTTCCAGGATACGACCTGAGAAGATGTTTTTCTTGCCTTGCTTGGCAACGGTCAGCAGATCCTGTTTGATGGCATAAAGCGGAATGGCATTGACCAGGTCACGTAAGGTGACGCCGGGTTGCATTTTGCCTTTGAAGCGTACCAGCACGGACTCAGGCATATCGAGCGGCATCACGCCCGTTGCTGCGGCAAAGGCCACCAAGCCAGAGCCAGCCGGGAAGCTGATGCCAATCGGAAAGCGCGTGTGCGAATCACCACCGGTACCCACGGTATCTGGCAACAACATACGGTTAAGCCATGAGTGAATCACGCCGTCACCGGGGCGCAAGGAGATACCGCCACGGGTGCTGATGAACTGGGGCAAGCTGTGGTGGGTCTTGACGTCCACTGGCTTGGGGTAGGCCGCTGTGTGACAAAACGATTGCATCACTAAGTCAGCTGAGAAACCCAGGCACGCGAGATCTTTGAGTTCGTCGCGCGTCATGGGGCCGGTGGTGTCTTGGCTGCCGACTGATGTCATGCGTGGCTCGCAGTAGGTACCTGGTCGCACACCCACGCCTTCTGGCAAACCACAAGCGCGTCCGACCATTTTTTGGCCGAGGGTGTATCCCTTGCCAGTATCGGCAGGATTGTGGGGTAGACGAAATATTTCTGAAGGACCTAGGCCAAGCGCTTCGCGCGCCTTGGTGGTCAAGCCACGCCCGATAATGAGTGGGATACGGCCACCGGCGCGCACTTCATCAAGCAGCACATCGGATTTCAATTTGAATTCAGCCACTACCTCGCCGTTCTTCAGTGCCTTGCCGTCATAGGGGCGCAACTCGATTTCATCGCCCATCTCCATTTGCGAGACATCAAGCTCAATGGGCATGGCGCCAGCGTCTTCCATGGTGTTGTAGAAAATCGGTGCAATTTTGCTACCAAGGCAAACGCCACCAAAACGTTTGTTGGGCACATTAGGAATGTCTTGACCGGTAAACCACAACACCGAGTTGGTCGCAGATTTACGCGAGGAGCCGGTACCGACCACGTCACCGACGTAAGCCACGAGGTTGCCTTTGGCCTTGAGTTCTTCGATCAGTTTGATGGGTCCGATTTTGCCGGGCTCATCCGGTTCGATACCATCACGCGGATTCTTAAGCATGGCCAATGCGTGCAATGGAATGTCAGGCCGTGTCCAGGCGTCTGGTGCTGGTGACAAATCATCGGTATTGGTTTCTCCAGAGACTTTAAAGACGGTGATTTTCATGCTCTCGGGTACTTCAGGGCGGCTCGTGAACCACTCTGCATCGGCCCAGCTTTGCAACACTTGCTTGGCATTGGCGCTGCCTTTGTCTGCTTTTTCTTTGACGTCGTGAAACGCGTCAAACATCAACAGGGTCTTCTTAAGCGCTTCGGCAGCCACAGTACCGACCTCTGGATCGTCTAGCACTTCAACAAGCGCTGAGATGTTGTAGCCGCCCAGCATCGTGCCCAAAATCTCCGTGGCTTGCACGCGCGTGATCAAAGGACATTTCTCTTTGCCCAGTGCAACGGCAGCCAAGTACGAGGCTTTGACTTTGGCCGCATCGTCCACACCTGCGGGTACCCGTTGTGTAAAGAGCGTCAGCAAAAAGTCTTCTTCACCTTTGGGTGGGTTCTTAAGCAGTTCAATCAGTTCTGCCGTTTGTTGTGGTGTCAAAGGCAGGGCAGGGATGCCAAGCGTTGCGCGTTCGGCAACATGTTCACGATAGGCTTCTAGCATGGGATGGGCCTTTATAAAGAAGTAAAGAAATTAAAAATAAACAACAGCAATCAAAACGAATGAAGTGCGTCGCTAGCCTTGAACCATTGCTTTGAGGTTCATCGCTCACGGACGCGACTTCCATCAGCGGGTTTGCACAGTCAGGCCGGCATATTCAGGATGCCGTTTGATGTAAACCGCCGCATAGGAACATTGCGGCACTACCCGAAAGTTATTTGCGCGGGCGTTATCAAGGGCGGTGCGGGTGAGGTCAGCTGCAATGCCTTTGCCGCCGACGGCCTCAGGTACCCGTGTGTGCGTGATGGTCATGACCTTCTCGCCGAGTTCGTACTCGAGCACACACAAATGATCTTCGACCGTTGTCGAAAAACGGTTCAAGTCAGTTTCATGGCGAATGTCGTGCGTCATGTCTACTCCAAATAAAACGGATGCATTGTGGCGTTTGATCAGATCTTGATGTCGGCCAAATGACACGTGCAGAAATACGTTTGCCTAAAGATCCAGCGTATCGCCGGGCACCCGCACCCATCCTTCCATCAATACTCGCGCGCTGCGGCTCATGATGGCTTTGTTCACCGTCCATTGGCCGTCGACCTCTTGTGCTTGCGCACCTACACGCAAGGTGCCTGATGGGTGACCAAACCGGACGGCGTTTAGATCGCCACCACCGGCAGCTAAGTTCACTAGCGTGCCATCGATGGCTGCTGCTGTGCCAATGGCCACCGCAGCGGTGCCCATCATGGCGTGGTGCAGTTTACCCATCGACAAAGCGCGCACCAGGAGATCAATGTCCTGTGCTTTAACGGCTTTGGCACTCGAGGACACATAGTCTTGGGGTTTGGCGACAAACGCGACTTTAGGCGTGTGCTGCCGTTTAGCGGCTTGTTGCAGATCCGTAATCAAACCCATACGCAACGCACCGTGCGCTCGAATGGTCTCAAATTTGGCCAAGGCATCGGCATCGTTGTTGATGTCGTCTTGAAGCTCCGTTCCTTGATAGCCAAGCTCGTCTGCATTCAAGAAAATGGTCGGAATGCCCGCATTGATCATCGTGGCCTTAAAGGTACCGATGCCCGGGACCTCAAGGTTATCAACGAGGTTGCCAGTCGGAAACATGGAGCCACCACCGCCGTCTTCATCAGCGGCTGGATCCATAAACTCTAGTTCGATTTCAGCAGCGGGGAACGTGACGCCATCGAGCTCGAAGTCACCAGTTTCTTGAACTTCGCCATTGGTGATGGGCACGTGGGCGATGATGGTTTTACCGATATTGGCCTGCCAGATACGTATCGTGGCACGACCGTTTTCTGGGACGCGGCTGGGATCAACCAATCCAGCAGCAATGCCAAAGGGACCGACGGCCGCTGACAAGTTGCCGCAGTTGCCACTCCAGTCCACAAAAGCAGTGTCGATTGATACCTGTCCGAACAAATAGTCGAGGTCATGGTCGGGCTTACTGCTTTTGGAGACGATGACTGTTTTGCTGGTGCTTGAAGTGGCCCCGCCCATGCCATCGATTTGCTTGGCGTAAGGGTCGGGACTGCCGATGACGCGCATCAACAAGGCATCGCGTGCCGCACCCGGTGTTTGGGCAGCAACAGGTAAGTCGTCGAGTCTAAAAAAAACCCCTTTGCTAGTGCCACCCCGAATGTAGGTGGCCGGAACCTTGATTTGCGGTGGGTGCGTCATCACAGTCTATCCAATCAATAAGGCAACTTGTGGCTGCCGGTTTTAGTCGTTGTCGCTCAAGCGGCCTCAGTCGATTCGATGAAGTCCTGCGCAAAGCGCTGCAAAACACCGCCGGCGCGATAGATGGACACCTCCTCTCGCGTGTCGAGTCGGCATGTCATTGGAACTTGCACGGTTTCGCCGTTTTTGCGGTGGATGACCAGGGTCAGCGTGGCGCCTGGTGTGATGTCGCCTTCGACGTCGTATGTCTCGGTGCCATCGATATCCAGGGTCTTGCGGTTAACGCCGGCTTCGAACTCGAGTGGCAATACACCCATGCCGACCAAGTTGGTGCGATGAATCCGCTCAAAACCTTCAGCAGCAATGGCTTCAACGCCGGCCAGACGAACGCCCTTGGCAGCCCAGTCTCTGGATGAACCTTGACCGTAGTCTGCGCCAGCAATGATGATTAAGGGCTGCTTGCGTGACATGTAGGTCTCAATGGCTTCCCACATACGTGTGACTTTACCTTCGGGCTCTACACGGGTAAGCGACCCTTGCTTGATCTGGCCATTTTCTGTGACCATTTCATTTAACAATTTAGGATTGGCAAACGTGGCACGTTGGGCGGTCAGGTGATCGCCGCGGTGCGTGGCGTAGGAGTTGAAGTCCTCTTCGGGCAGACCCATTTTGGCGAGGTATTCACCTGCGGCACTATTAGCCAAGATCGCGTTTGATGGTGACAGGTGATCAGTCGTGATGTTGTCGCCAAGAACCGCGAGCGGGCGCATGCCTTTCAGTGAAGGCTGACCGGCCAGTGCACCCTCCCAGTAGGGTGGGCGGCGAATGTAGGTGCTTTGCTCACGCCAGTCATACAGTGGGCTGATTTGCTCGCTGCTTTGCACGCTGGCTGCAAACATGGGTTCGTAGACCTTGCGAAAGTGTTCAGGTTTGACACTTGAGGCGACGATGGTATCGATTTCTTCATCGGTTGGCCAGAGGTCTTTGAGCGTCACGGCATTGCCCTCTTTGTCGATACCCAGCACGTCCTTCTCAATGTCAAAACGGATTGTGCCGGCAATGGCATACGCCACCACCAGAGCAGGTGAGGCTAGAAAGGCCTGTTTGGCATAGGGGTGGATGCGACCATCAAAATTGCGGTTGCCAGACAGCACGGCCGTGGCATACAGGTCGCGGTCAATGATCTCTTGCTGTATCTTGGGGTCGAGTGCGCCGCTCATACCGTTGCACGTCGTACAGGCAAATGCCACGATACCGAAGCCGAGTTTCTCCAGCTCAGGCAACAGGTTTGCCTCTTGCAGATACAGCTCGACGGCTTTGGAGCCGGGCGCCAAGGAGCTCTTAACCCATGGCTTACGTAGCAAGCCGCGCTGATTGGCGTTGCGTGCCAATAGGCCCGCAGCAATCACGTTGCGTGGGTTGCTGGTGTTGGTGCAACTGGTGATAGCCGCAATGATGACTGCGCCATCCGGCATGAGGCCGGGTTCGTTTTCTACTTTGCCCGAAATGCCCTCGGCAGCCAGATCACTGGTTGATACGCGACGGTGTGGATTCGATGGGCCAGCGATGGTTCTGACTACTG
>P_2C_Liq_1_UnCtyDRAFT_1000928_pt1 | contig 11714 bp, 19 predicted proteins | sample Pon2CUnioCityCA_2_FD_10234 | JGI IMG/M metagenome (IMG submission 10234)
AAATAACAGAGCCAAAAAAGAACGATTACAATAATGCAGAGAATATTCAAATAGAAATTATACACTCAAATCAAAAAAATTAATAATGAAATATCACATTCGATTAGACCAAGACAAACCCGAAACAAAGAGGTTTTTAGATGATAAGGTTAATTTAAGATTATCTAAAGAACATAAAACACAGCTTAAAAAGATATCAAAAGAGAATAAGATTTCGATTAGCGAATTAATAAGGAAAATTTTAATAGATAAATATTAGCAGATGAAAACATTGAAAAAATTTAATGAGGCAACTTATAAGAAAGACTTTAAAGAGTTGGAAGATTTAAAGGTTTTATTAATTGAAAAAATAGACCTATTGAAGCAGTTGGATGTAAAAGACTTAACAGAATTAGAAGAATATATATTAAAATCTACAGGGTTTAAAAATGTTCAAATGAGTGCTACGGCAATCGGAGTAGAACAAGAATACAATCGAATTTTAGAGATTGATAAATTGTTGCAGGATAAAATATCTTTTAATGATTTAAATAAGGACTATAGCTTTAAAAAACCCTTTTTAGATGAGCTAAAAACTAAACACAGTACATTTTATACACCTGCTGAATTAGATACCTTAAAAAGATTAAAACAGGTACTTACAAGTTATAATAATCTGACCATTGAAGAACGTGGACAGTTAGCTATTAATATAAGTGGGATGGTGATTAATCCTTTTTCATACCTATTAAGATAATGAGAAAATATAATATAAAAATAGTGAACTGTGATAATGGTAGCAAAACAGAATTGAATAATGCATCCGTTAAAACAATTCTAAATACTTTAAAAGGGCTTCATAAAAATGATTATCCAATAGACCACATAAAAAGTAGACCAAGTAGAAATACTAAAATCTATAAAAACAAATACAATGAAGAAATACTAAATCAAATTAAAAATTTTTAAAAAAGATAATAATTTGTTGTTCAGAGATAGCACAGGGAAGTAATTTGCAACTACTTCCTTTATCTCAATAAGAGCAATGCAAAACAACAATTATGAGCAACACTTATTTTGTAGTATTAGTTGTAGTACTTATTATTTAATGGATTGCTGATAATTTCTATAAATCATTTCACATACTTTCTGCGTTGCCTTAAATGTTTTCAGGTCTAAATTGTCAGATTGAGTTAGACTTGTTAGAGTTTTAACGGCATAAAATAAGCTATTGTCTGCTGATTTTTCTAAACGCTCTTTGGAATAAATATTTTTACTCCTATCATCAGTAGTAGAAATAATAACTTCTTCATTTTCTTTATCAATTGCAAATAATAAACTCTGTTTCATATTTTGATTTTTACTGATGGTAATGACATCTTCCACTTGCATTTTTTGTCCTATTTCTGCATCTTTTACCCTTCTTGGTTGTTCCTGTACATTGCCTTGCAGATGTTATTTTAGTAGTCTTTTTGTAATATGTTGATTTCTTTACGACATTTCCTTTACAACAATCATCACCTACTATTTTATTATGCTTTTTACAAGTACAACTATTAGATTTACTCCTGTTACATACACGACATAAAAGTTGAATATTTGAAACCTTACTTGTGCCACCACAAGAAAATGGTTTAATGTGGTCGTATTCTAAATTGATAGAACTACCACAACATTGACAAACCCCTGCATCTCTTGTAAAAACAATTTGTTTAGTTGTTTTTGAAATATAACGGCTTTGTCCAAAAATTTGGATGCTAAACAAAAATACCGTTATTATTAAAAATATCTTTTTCATAATATAATTTTAATCTTGAGTAAAAATAAATAAAAAACAAAAAGATATCAGTAATTTTAATATCAAATATTGTAAAAAAAACTATATCATTAAAAAAAGAAAACCCCAAAAAAGATACTTCAATTTTAGAAAGAGAAATAGACCAAATGGTTTATAATTTATATGGTTTAACATCAGATGAGATAAAAATTTTAGAGAATAGTTAAATGCATAATAACCTCGACTTTATTTTTATTTTTAAAAATAATATTCTACGTTAGTTGAAGTCTTATTCTATTAATCTTTGAAATTGTATTAGGATGTAAGCCAATTATCTTTGCAACTTCTATTTGTTTGTAGCCTTTGCTCAAATAGTCTAATGCTTTTTTATTTTTTTCTTTATTCAAAAAATCTATTTGATTTTCTTTAGTTCCTTTGTTTCTGCCTTTATACTTTCCATTAGCTTTTGCAATGGCAATACCTTCTAATTGTCTTTCTCTTATCATCTTCCGTTCCATTTCAGCTACAACACCTAAAATGGAAATTACCATTTTGGATATGTCGTTTTCCGAGCCATCATCATTTAAAGTTCTTAGGCCTTGCTTTTTAAATTCAATATTCACCATCTTGGAATTAAAAAACGAAATGGTCTTTAGAATGTCAAGCAGATTACGTCCAAGTCTATCTATTTCGTGAACAATAATTTCATCAATAACTCCCTTTTCTGTTAATTCTAAGATTTTCTTTCCGCCCTCACGCTCAAAAAATGGTATTGCCCCAGAGCATTTATCTTCAATTATTTTACAATTTTTATCATTGTTTTGTTTTTGCCTTTCAGAGTTTTGCTCAACAGTACTTGTTCGTATGTATAAGACTTTCATTTTGTCATAATTTTAGGTTAGTGTACGTTTTACCCTTATTTTGTGTCTTGCGTTAAGGTTTAAGGCTGTTTTGGGTTATTTATTTACAATTTCTGTTATCACATTCTCACGTGTAGGCTACTATTGTAGTTTTACACTTTCTTTTAATATTTTAAAATTATTATTGGTATATGCTAATATCTTAAAAATGTAACCGAGACTGTAAACACCAATTAAGGCAATACCACCGTATTGTATTATTTTAAAGATTTTACTCGTGTATAAATTATTTAATAGTTCTTTTTTCGTCTCTTCAAATAAATTTTTCTTATTCATCATAATCTTTTCTATTTATTTTTTTATTCTGTTTATAATATATTAGTATGCCAAGTACTAATGTTGAAAAAGCAATTACACTGATAACAATGTTCGCTTGTTTTAAAAGATATTTGTTTTTATTTGTTAATTGCATATTCTTGTCTTTTAAAATATTAATTTCGGGAGGAACCTCATATGCTTGTATTTTTGTTATATCCGTCATATTTTAATATCTAACAATCTGTATTCCGTTCACCTCTTCAATGATTAAAAAGTCATAGATAGCGTGTCTATTTTTATTTTTATACTCTTCGTAGTGTGTTAATACATTAAATGAATAGCCTTTCCCTTTTAAGAATTGTTTATGAAAGATTGCTTTTGTTTTGTCTTTCATTAATTCTAATAAAATCAAGTAGTTTTTATGTAATTTATTATCAATAGAAGCCCTTGCATCCCTTACTTTTTTAAGTTTAGCATTATGATAGCTGATTCGGTTTTTAGTGGATGCAAATTTTTGGTTTGAACGAATAGGTTTGAACGCTTCACCACTATATAAACATTGTATTTTCATAGTTTTTATTATTAATTATATGTTTAACAAATATAATAAATTTTATCTAATATATTGGATATATATATTTTTATATTACATTTGCGTTTCAAAGCGTTTAAAAATGCTATTAAAAACATAAAAAGATGGATGTACACAATTTATTGCCAATAATTCAAGAAGAAGTATATAGTGCAAAACACTTAGGAGTTACTTCAAGAACAATTTTCCATTGGAAAACACAGGGCTTATTATTTAATTCACATAATGATATTGAAAAAAATATGATGATGCGATTCAGTTTATCAGAATATTTTTGGATTCGTGTAATACAAAATTGTCGTGATTATGGGATGTCATTAAATCAGATTAAAAACGTGAAGGCTAAAATTATTGATAAAGTTCGCAGTTTTGATAATTTGGAGGAAAAGTATAAGCCATTAATTAAGGGTGTTAGGGAAATGTATAAAGGCAAGTCAGAGGAATTTATACGAGGGAAAATTGACAGTACTATAAAGTATTTTAATTACGTTGAGGATAAAGGAAGAAATGATTTTGAAGAAGTCCTTTTTGCGGTTCTATACAATAGAAAACCATCGGGTATTCTAATATTTAATGATGAAGGAGAAATAAATACTGACATATATATTGAAAGTGATGATAGTAATAAAAATATAAGAAGATTTTACAAAAGTCATCTTTATATTTCTTTTGATGAAATTTTTGTAAAACTGGGATTAAGCGACCATTTTAAGCAAAAAAAGATACTAAGTGATGATGAAGAAAAATCTATTAAAATAATACGTAACGCTATGAGTAATGATGAGGTTATTAAAATTGAAGTAAATAAAAAAAATAACACTTTAAAAAATCTTAGGTTAGGCTTAAAATACACAAAAGACAATAAAAAAATTGAAAATTATAAAAAAAAGTTAGGTTCCGATTTACAATATAAAACACATATGTGTAAAGGTAAAAAACATAACCTTTTCGATTTTCACTTCAAAATAAATTTTTAAAGATAGAATAGGGCTAAAGGAGGGAACTCTGCCAAAGTAAATAATTCGAGTATTCGAATTGGGTAAGCAAAAACTTTTAAAAAAAGTCTGCTACTACATTAACATTAAAATTGAAAAATAATGATTTAAAGGTATTATCAAATAAAGAAATAATGAATAGTTTAAATAACCAAAAACTCTCAGATACTGAGTGTGAAACTATATCTAATAAATTGAAAATCATAAGTTTATTAACAGCTAAAATCATATCAAATGCTAATCGACAATTTTAAAAAATTCGGAAAGAAATCAAATGCTATTACAAAAGAGAGATTTCCAAATGCGGTAATCTACACGAGGGTTTCAACCTCAAAGCAAGAAAATAATTTCAGTTTAGAAACTCAACTCGAAAAATGTGAAAAATGTGCAATAAATAATAATCTGAATGTTGTCGAACGTTTTGGTGGAGCTTATGAAAGTGCAAAACAAGGTAATAAAAGAACTTATTTTCCAGAAATGGTAAAATTTGTAAAAAATAAAAAAAATAAGATTGGTTATATTATTGTGTATGATTTATCTCGGTTTTCCAGAGAGGGAATGAAAGCAGTAGCACTTGTTGAAGAATTAAAAACAGATTTTGGAATCAAGGTTTTGGAATCAAGTGCAACCTCAATTATAGATAACTTTAGCGAGGAGATATTTACCGATTTAAAGATAATTATGGCTAATTCGGATAATAGAGAGAGAAAAAAGAAAATTATTGATGGGTCAATAAAAAGATTAGAATCTGGATATTGGTGTGGAATACCCGCGAAAGGCTATACTAAGGTTGATAAATATACCTTGAAATTCAATGAGGAAGCTGTTTTTATAAAAAAAGCATTTGAGATGAAATCTAATGGATGTAGCAATACAGAGATTTTAAAAGTCATACAAGCTCTTGGTTCTAAAATAACCAAAAGCCGTTTACCTAAATATTTATCAGACCCATTCTATTGTGGTTGGATTGCAAACAAACATTTAAATGGGAGGGTTGTAAAAGGATTACATAAACCTTTAATTTCAGAAGAAATGTTTCTGAAAATTAATGGAGAAAAACCTGAGATTAGAACATATAAGACATCCAAAATCGATAAAAATAGACCTTTGCAAGGAGATTTGAAATGTTCTTGCGGAGGCGTATTTACGGGGTATAAAAAGAAAGGTAAATACAACTATTACAAGTGTAATAAATGTCATCACAACTCGGCTGTAAATACAATACATAATTCATTTGAAGACTTATTGTCCAAATACTCATTCGATAAAAAGTATATTTCATTATTTAAGAAACAACTTAAATATACATTTGACTTTATAGAAAATGAAAATAACATAAAGAAGTCTGAATTATTGACTAAGATTTCAAAAGAAACAACTAAATTAAATAAGGTAAATTATAAATATGCAACTGAAAATCTTGATGAAGAGATTTTTCAACAAGTATCTTCTGAAATTAAAGCTGATATTGAAGTTTTAAATGAAGAACTATCTAACATCACGTTTAATTTATCGAACTACGAAAACTACCTTGACGAATCACTTGAATTAGTCAATGATTACAAAGGAATTTGGGAAAAAGGAGATATAGAAATAAAGAAAGACATTCAAAATATTTTGTTCTCAAATCAAATTGAATATGACCCTAAAAAAATGAGTTATCGAACTCCCAAAGAAAACATAGTAATGTCAATATTAACGAGGAATAGAGATAAAATAAAAGCGAGAAAAAAGGGTCAAAAACCTACAAATTCTCGCTTTGTACTCAAGGTGGGAATCGAACCCACACTCCCGAAAGAACTGGATTTTGAATCCAGCGCGTCTACCAATTCCGCCACTTGAGCAAAGTGTGTAATTTCGTCTGCAAATCTACTAAATATTTTTAGTTTTTAAAGTAGAAAATTTAATTTCACAAGCAATAAATAATTTCTACTTTTGTTAGCTTACAACAACACGCCATAAAAACTAAATTAATGATCACAAGTCCACTTGCTCCAAAACTTTTTGCGTGCAGACAAAGTACAGTCTTAGCAGAGCTTATAGCTAAAGAATACAATACTACTTTAGGAAAAGTACACACCACTTATTTTAGTGATGGCGAATTTCAGCCCGCTTTCGAAGAGTCAGTGCGCGGAAGACGTGTTTTTATTATTGGTTCTACATTTCCAAATGCAGATAATTTAATGGAAATGTTATTAATGTGTGATGCTGCAAAAAGGGCGTCAGCAAGACATATAACAGCAGTAATGCCATATTTTGGTTGGGCAAGACAAGACAGAAAAGACAAACCGAGAGTTGCTATTGGAGCAAAACTAGTGGCTAAATTGTTAGAATCTGCAGGAGCAACTAGAATTATGACTATGGATTTACATGCAGATCAAATTCAAGGCTTTTTCGAGAAGCCAGTAGATCATTTGTTTGCATCAACCATTTTTATGCCTTACATAGAAAGCTTACAATTAGAAAATTTAACCATTGCATCACCAGATATGGGGGGTTCTAAAAGAGCCTATGCTTATTCTAAGCACTTACTTTCTGATGTTGTAATTTGTTATAAACAAAGAATAAAAGCCAATCAAATAGGGCACATGGAGCTTATTGGAGATGTAGAGGGTAAAAATGTAATATTGGTGGATGATATGATTGATACTGGAGGAACTCTAGCACATGCAGCCAATTTAATGAAAGAAAGAGGGGCTTTAAGCGTACGTGCAATTTGTACACACCCAATATTATCTGGTGGAGCTTACGAAAAAATAGAAAACTCTGCATTAACAGAATTAATTGTATCAGATACAATTCCATTAAAAAAGGAGACTTCTAAAATAAAAGTTGTATCTTGCGCGCCCTTATTCGCTGATGTTATGCACAAAGTACAAGATAACACATCAATAAGTAGTCAATTTTTAATGTAAATTTTTAAAAAAAAGTAATGAAGTCAATTACAATTAAAGGATCAAAAAGAGAAAGCGTGGGCAAAGTAGCAACGAAAGCCTTACGTAATGCTGGAATGGTTCCTTGCGTTATATACGGAGGAAAAACACCAATTCACTTTTCAGCAGAAGAAAAAGCGTTTAAAAACTTGGTATACACTCCAAATGTATATACAGCAACAATTGATGTTGATGGAGAAAAAATACCTGCAATTTTGCAAGACATTCAGTTTCACCCAGTATCTGATAGTATTTTACACGTAGATTTTTATCAATTATTTGAAGATAAAGAAATTACAATGAACATTCCTGTTCGTTTGGTAGGAAAATCTAAAGGTGTTGCGATTGGTGGTGCTTTGCGTCACAACGTACGTAAAATGAAAGTAAAAGCATTACCAGCTAATTTGCCAGATTTTATTGAGGCAGATATTACCGAACTACAAATTGGAAATAAATTATACGTTACGTCTTTAAAGAACGAGAGGTTTACAATTATGCATCCAGATAACACTGTGGTTGCTCAAGTAAGAATGTCTCGTAATGCAACTAAAGCAGCTACTGAAGAAGTTAAAAAATAGGTTTAGAGAGTATAAAATTTTAAAAAAGCGTTACATTTTTGTAGCGCTTTTTTTTATGTAATCAACGTATATCAGAATAAGGTATTATTTTTGTGCTATGAAATTCAAAAAGCTCTTTTATAGACTATTCTCTATAAAAGAAGAAACTAAAGAAGAATCGATGAAAAAATTTTTAATTGTTGGTTTAGGTAATATAGGCGATAAATACGCGAACACACGCCATAATATCGGTTTTAAAATTGTTGATGAAGTAGCTCAAGAACACAATGTTTCTTTTGAATCTGAAAAATTAGGAGATGTGGCTAGCTTTCGGTTTAAAGGACGCACTTTTATCCTCTTAAAACCAAGTACTTATATGAATTTAAGCGGAAAAGCAGTAAAGTATTGGATGCAAAAAGAAAATATAGATATAGATAATATTTTAATAATTACAGACGATTTAAATATCGATTTTGGAACTATTCGAGTAAAAGCAAAAGGTAGTGATGGTGGTCATAATGGATTGAAAGATATTCAAGAAAAATTAGGCACAAACAAATACCCGAGATTTCGTTTTGGTGTTGGTGCAGATTATTCTAAAGGACGCCAAGTAGATTATGTTTTAGGCGAATGGAATAAAGAAGAAACTAGCTTACTCATAGAACGTTTACCAACGTCTGCAAAAATAATTACTTCTTTTGGTACTGCTGGTTTAGCAAATACGATGAATACATTTAATGGTAAATAGTTACGCACTTATAAATCTAACAATAACTTAACGCAACCTTTTTTAGTTTTTATCATCTATAAAGTATATTGTTCTAAAATGGAAGGTTATGAAAAAAGGTATTGTTGTTGTTTTTTGTCTTGTACTTACCACAAGTTGTATTTTTGATAATTGGGGAGAACCTATATCAACTGTTGATCCTATATGGTCTAGATTCGATCCAGTTACGTTAACAAGAACTGAGTTCGAAAATTCAATAGAAATTCAAGAAAACATATCTGTAACAGAGTCGTCTAAAATATATATTATTGGCGATTATATTTTTGTGAACGATAAACGAACGGGTTTTCATATTTTCGATAACACAGACCCAGCCAACCCTATTAAAAAGAAATTCTTAAAAATTCCTGGAGCAACAGATATTGCGATCAGAAATAATACACTATATATAAATCAAGCTACAGATCTAGTGGTTTTAACCATAAATCACAACACCTTTCAAGTCGATATTAAAAAACGATTAAAAGATGTTTTCCCAGAATTGCGTTCGCCAGATGGAGACTATTTTTACGAAGATGATAAAGTAGTGGTAAACTGGATTCAAAAATAAAATTATGAAAAAGAGATATTTAGTAGTTGTGTTTGCAGTTTTTTTGGCATTGTCTTGTAGTGATAATAATGAATCTACAAATGCCGATTTCGCTGCTGATGGGCAAGGAGGATCGTTAGCTACATTTACGTTAAAAGGAGATTATTTATACACAGTTGATTTTTTCAACTTATCTGTATTTAATATAAGTGATGTGTTAAATCCTATAAAAGTAAACACTATAAATGTTGGCTTTAATATAGAAACACTATTTAGCTTTAAAGAATATTTATTTATTGGCTCACAAGATGCCATGTATATTTATGATATTGCAAATGCAGAATTGCCAAAATTATTATCGCAATCCAATCATTTTAGAGCTTGTGATCCTGTTGTTGCAAATGATACAAATGCTTATGTTACTTTGCATAGTAATGCCACTTGTGGAGGCGCAGTAAACGAATTAAAAACCTATAATATCGAAGATGTAGAAAATCCTATTTTATTAAACACAAGAGGGTTAACACAGCCTAAAGGATTGAGTTTATATGGCGATAATTATCTGTTGGTTTGTGATGATACTTTAAAAATATTTGATGTTACAGACCCAAGTGATTCTAAATATGTTGCTGAAATCGCAACGCAAGGCGCTATTGATATTATCATAAGAAACGACCACGCATTTGTAATATCAGAATTTGCCATAGAACAATATCAATTAAACCAAAATGATATTGCAAATGCAACTAAAATAAGTTCCTTTACTTTCTAAATACTCTTTTTTATTTTCTAGAAAAAGCAATATTGGTAGATATACTTTCTGTATTACTTCCAACAGTAACATCGACTTCTTGAAATAGACTAAAATTGGTTGCATTAAATAATTGTACTTCTAAAGTACCTGTTAAATCTCTTACAAGACCTTCAGAAAAGGTAATGGTATTATTAGTTGTATTTAGAGTAAAAGTTCCAGAATTTTCAACATCAATAATATCTCTTGTTTCAACAGGATTGCCAACAACAGGTGCAAGTCTTACATTAATTGTATAGCTTCCTTCAACGTTATAAGTTCCATCAGCATTCATTACTACATTAACTTTAAATAAATCTCCAGTAGTAGTTGCTGTTCCAATTTTTAAAGGAACACCATTTAATGTAGTTGTAATATCTGTACTAACAACCAAATTACTAATATCATAATTTCCTGCTATATTGGCATTTGATAGAGGAAATGCAGGTGTATTATTGTCATCACCACAACTTAATAATGCTGCTGAAATAAATAGGAATAAAATAAATTTAAGATTTTTCATAAGAATAATTTTTATCAAATATAACTTCTAAAAGTTAAAAATAGTATGCGCTATAGTTCGTTTATTGTGCTAAAATTAATTTTCACTTGCAAACCACTCCGCAAAACTGGTTTCAGTTTCTTGTAGTTTTATAGAATGTAACTTGATGTTTTCTGGCAAACGCTGTTGAATTTTTTTAGCAAAATCAATGACCATCATTTCACTGGTGGGCTGATAATCTACTAAAATAACATGATGGCCTCTTTTTTCTAGCTCTTCTGCCAATTCTACATGAGGCGTGTTTTTATTAAATACGGTTGCATGATCAAAAAGATCTACAATTTCTTCATTTACAATTTTCTTTAAATCACCAAAATCAATAACCATTCCAAATTTTACGTTGGTATGATCATCAATCGGAGTTCCAGAAACGGTTACAGAGAGTTTGTAAGAATGGCCGTGTACATTTTTACACTTACCATCATACCCATATAACGCGTGCCCTGTTTCGAAATTAAATTGTTTTGTGATTCTTATTGTACTCATTAACGTCTGTTTCTAAATTTGTTGTAAAAGTAGACAATAACCAAAACTAATGCTAAAACTAAAAATAAATAATTTCCTCCCATTTTAATCCTTTAAAAAATCCTGTAAAACATCGGCAATTTTTCTGTTGTCTGATAATTGTGGAATTTTATTTTGCCCACCAAATTTGCCAATCGATTTCATATAGGCATGAAAACCACCTTTTTTTACTTTTCTAATGATAAGCGGACGCAATACTTTGCCCTCAATTAAATCGAAATAATAAATATTTTGAGATTGCATAGAAGTATCTATTTTTTGAGCAAATTCCTCTAAATTTTTTGGTTCAGACTCAAATTCTATAAACCATTCGTGATAAGGTAAACCATTTTCAGGGCTCACTTGAGGCGCTACCGTAAATTCACTAACATTAATGTCAGTACCTCTAATAGCCTCGTTTAGCGCTTTTTCTACTTCTTTACCAATAACGTGCTCGCCAAAGGCAGATATAAAATGTTTAATTCTACCCGTAACTTTAATTCTGTAAGGTTTTGTTGAGGTAAATTCAAC
>P_2C_Liq_1_UnCtyDRAFT_1000929_pt1 | contig 11683 bp, 7 predicted proteins | sample Pon2CUnioCityCA_2_FD_10234 | JGI IMG/M metagenome (IMG submission 10234)
TACATATCATCCTCCTCATTTTCATGATCACTTATAGTACCCCAATCTACGGTATCAAAATTTACATATATTGGATCTGAACCACTAAGTATAATAGTTGGGTTGTCAGAGGTTTGTTCATATAATGAAACATCATCACCATTTGAACTTGTAACTCTTAATTCCCATTTAGCTTTTACTGTGGGGTTTGTTGGTGTATCAGTAGAAGTTATATCAAATTTATTCCACCCATCTGTTCGACCAGAATCTGATTGGCTAATGTCAGTTGCTATAATAACTTCTACATCATTACTACCATCATTTACAACAGCACTACATGAAAAATTAAGAAATTTATAGTCTACATAATCTCCTAAATCATTATTTACTTTAAATAAAGGTATCAAATATAAATATCCGGTACCATCACCAGCACCAAAATCCTCCTGGTTGAAATCTACAGCAAATGAAATTCCATCGCTATTTGGGTAATCGTGGGTAAGAATGTCTCCTGATAAACTACCTGTAAATTCGGATATATTTGTTGGGCGTGAATTTGGTCCTGATGAAGAAGAATAAAATAAACTAAACTCCAATTCAGTACCTACGGATAATGAGGATGAAATTGTGCCATCATATAGTTCAAAATTATAATTAGCATTGGAAGGGGGATTATAACCCCATTCCGTTTTAAATGCACTACTTAATGCACCAATATTAATATATATAAGAGGTATAGTAGGTGTATCAGGTGATATGCTTCCGTTTTCCGCAAAAAAACCATAATTGCTGTTTGTAAAACTTCCCGTAAAATCTCCATTTATATCAGTACCACCATTATCATATAAAGCACTACCTGATATTGGACTGTAAGTAGGATTTATTAAGGGGGCAGTTTGAGGAATTTGGGATATATTAAATTTTAATGCACTATCAGTACCAGCCAAATATTTAAAACTTGCTGTACCTGGTACGTTTATTTTAATATTTCCTCCTATTTCTCCTGCTTCCGAACCTGAATTTCCTGGAATTTGTGTATCATAATCTAATTTAAAACCACCATCATCTGGTAAATCTAGAATAAGGTGAGGGGTAAAATGAATCTGAAGTGATTAGGGCAAAGCTATCTAATGTAAAATTTTGGTCTGTAAGGGGGGTTCCTTCATATGAATATCCTTTATATAAATCCCCACTCTTAATAATTTCATCTAATGTAAGAGCTGAGTAGTCTATAGAACATGAAACATACCAATTTATGTTTGATGTACGTTGTGGGTTATAGCTACCAGATCCGTAGTAATTAGGATTTGAGATTAAATCACTAAGGGGTTTATTTTGATCTCCAATGTTGAAAAAGGATAGGGGGTCTCCTACATTACTACCATTATAATACCAAAATTGTTGGGATTGGGAAACAACATAATTATTCCTAAACCTACCTTGAGATTCATCATCGGAATCACTATTTTCACCTCCAATTTTAAAATTTCCGGATGCTGTTAAACTCCAATTTTCAGACCCACCATTTGATGAACTTATTATATTAAAATCCCCTACATCTGGTTTTATAGTTAATGCTATGTGATCTGAAAAGGATTTGACTCCATCTATATGATATTCTACACTTCCATTTCCTTCAGGAAGTTTTAATGTAAGTATTTTAGAATTATTTAAGTAATTCCCAATAAAGCTACCACCAATATCAAATGATGAGAGTTTTATATATATAACTTTTCCACTTCCTCCTCCTGTACCCTCAGATAATATCCAAGCATCTCCTAATACTGGTACGTTGTTACTTTTTAAGAACTCAGTAGTTGAGACTGTCCCATAAGTAGAAGTTCCAGGGGTTGAATTAAAGAATAGAGGATTGAAAAAAATTGATGTATCATTTATCCTTAAATAGGGATCACATCCTGGGTTTAAAGATTGGGTTGTTACTATTATATTGGACCCACTAAATTCTCCATCATAAAATTCATGTTGGTCAGAAATTATTTTTTCTCCATATCCTACAAATGATCCACTATTATTAATAGTATTAGCTACGGAACCTTCAATAGATTCACTATAACTTTGTGTTAAGTTGAATCTATTATCCAAAGATTCAGGATATGATTGTAATCCATTATATCTTTCAAATGAACCACCTGTTCCACCATCAAATTTATATATTGAAGAACCATCTGTAGATTCGTATTGACCTACATCCCCTGATCCTGTATTATAATTTCTAGATTGAGGTTTAATTGAACCACTATATGTTTCGTTTGACCAAGAAGCTTGGGCTGGTCTTTGTCTATTTCTTTCTAATATATGTTGTTTTACAACAATACCTGAAGATAAACTTGTACGTGCAGGAGTAAAATCCTTTATCATTTTAAATAAAGAATTATCAAAAAATTTCATTAATCTAACAAAATCTACAACATCATATCCACTAATATATTTTTCGAAATATATATCTCTTAATGTATCTAAATCAGGGTAGTTACGATCTGATGATGATATATGTCTTGGATCTCCTATGTAATCACCTAAATTAAAATATCCCAATTGTGCATTAATATCATCATTAATTTGGTTTGATGGTGAAAATGCAACCTCTAGATAATTAACATCCGGAGTATAACTTGAGCTTATAAAAGACTCTTGTTGTACAGTTTGGAAAGGTGATAACGAATCTTGGTTTGTTTGGGTTGGTACATCTGACCCAGATTCAAAACCATAAGGAGATTCTGCTATATTTACATTTTTAGGATGTATTTTATCTGTTACTCTATTTTTAATACCTGAGGGTATTTGGTCTTGATATATATATTCTACATTGGATATCCATTCGGCATTATTAATATAAAAGGAACTACCAGCATCAAACGATTGTGTGATTTGGGAGGTAGATCCGGTTACTCTAGGATGTATAGATGTTTTACTGCCCGTATCTAATTGGGTACCTAAATCGGCTCTAAAATATAATTGATCCGGAGTAGTATTAATACTATTTCCTTCAACAGAATAAGGGTTTAATGTAAAATCATAAAAAGTATTTTGGTTTATTTCTTGAGTCCAATATCTTAATTCCTGAAATGAACCTGAAAATGGTTGATATACTTTTGATAAATCTGTAATTACATTTGTATTTTTATTTAAATATCCTATAGAGGAATCAGAATAATAGCTAGAATCAAATCCTGAAATGCTGCTAGATGAATTAAATCCTAATTTACCATCTATTTCATTAGCTACATATAGATTAGAAGAATTAGAATTAATATCGATATTTATTTGTACTGACCACCAATCGTTATTAAAAAATGGTAAATATACACTAGCTGAAAAAGTAGAATCATCATTGTGTGCAGGCATCCATTTTAAAGTACCCCAAGTATCATATGGATTTATTGAAGAACCAGAATATGATGAACTTATAAGTCCTGATCCTGTATATTCTAGTACTAAAGCCCCACCATCATCTGTTGAGAATAAAGATTGTGAATATCTAATATTAGAAGAAGCTACATTATTTGTAGGTAAAGGAATATCTGCACTTTTAAATCTAAGTTGGATTGTTTGTGGTGGGTTATCGCCATCTACAAATATGGGGTTGGAAGTAAAAGATGAAGATAGGAAATTAGTAGCATTAACTCCTGTATCAAAAGTATAATTAAATATATTTTGTTTTAAATCCCAATCTTGAGATTCATTTCTATCTTTACCACCAAACTCATTTACCCTTAAAATAGTATCAGGAATACCATAAGATGTAATTAATGCTCTTAAACCTGCTATCGTACCTTTAGTTTTAAGTAAATATGGTATATTATGGTAAATACGCTTATATAAACGTTTATTAACATCGTTTAATGGTATTACATCGTTTGATGCCGATATACGTGTATCTACATATTCATATCCACTTTCTGCAGGTAAACTATCCACCATTTCTGGGAATGGAAATAAACTTCCAGATGGTGTGATACCTAAGAATGCTGAGAATAGATCTGTATTATTGAAGTTGTTGGAATATAATTTAATACCAAAGTCTTTAATTGCATCCGCTATTAAATCCTTAGATATACCATATTCTAAACGGTTATCAGCATTAAATTTATTTGTAATGTCTTTAGTATAAAGCCAAATATTGTCATAATGTTGAGCTACCATATCTATGAATAACTCATATTTAACATTTTCTGAATCTTCTTTTAGATAGGATGGTATAGTATTATATAACCTGTCTTGGTTGTTTTCATCATATAAAGAAGCAGATAAAGCAACTCCACCATAATCTCCACTGTTTTCATCTGCACTACCTAACCAATCTAAAACTTCTGTACTACCTGTTGAATATAAAGTAAAAGGAGGTTCTGTATTTGTTTTTGGGTATGAATAATCAGACCCACTATTAAAATACATAAAATATTCATAACCATCGAAGTTTTGAATAATACTATCTATTTTTGAAGTTAAAGAAGCTACACTAGAACTATAAGCAAGTGTATCGGTAGTATTACCTGATATGGTTCCTAAGGTGGAGATATCATTGTTATAACTTTCGATTAAACCTACTTTATAATAAAAATTTTCTAAACGTGTTAAAGCGGTAGAAAAATGTACAAAGTTACTAAAGTCTTCATAATTAATATTAATGTCAATTTCTTTTTCATTTAATAAACTTTTAATTTGATTTACAGAACTAGTAACATTTGAGTTTATTAACGTATCGTATGAAAAAGTTTGGCTAGAGTTACCTGATTCTTGTTTAACATTTAAATTGAAATTAGGACCAGCTATATAAGTAAAGTCATCTTCTACTATTGGTATAAAAGGAAAGTCTACTTGATAAGCTTGAGGTTTAGATAACATCTCTACAACCCAAAGTTGGTCTTTTAAACCTAAATTTTCAGGTAAGGGTTCATATAATTTAATTAAAATTGTAGGATCTTCAGGATTTTCATCATCTAAAACAATATTATTTGCTATAATGTTAAGATTACTTCCAAAGTTAAGATAAAAGTCTACAAAATATTCTGCAGTATCTCTGTATTGGATAAATTCATTTGCAGAAGAAATTATTGATGAATTATTTATAATATTACTATCTAATCTTATTTCCGTCCTATCAGATGAGATTTCTTTAATAAAATATGTTTCATCAATATATGATGCTAATCGTTTTCTATAAAATTCATATGTTATAGAATATTTACCTAAATCAAAACCTAAATTTTCAAGGTCAGATTGAGGATTTAATAAAATATCACCTTCTTTAACTGAATATGAAGTTAAAGGGATAGTAGAGTCTATAGGATAGATTTTTGTTTGATTTTCATCATATACATAAAATTCTATATAATCCGTAGATGATGAGAATACAGTATCCAATTCAGATTTAGCTATTAACTGAGAATCTGTTGTTTTGTAATCATAAACCTCAAATGTTGTTGGGTCTATAGGTAATATTGTAATTTCCTCGTTCATGTATTTAAAATCTATTCTGTTTGAGAATTAATATTAGTTATTTGATTTGATATATTACCCAATTCTGAATTTAAATTTTCAAATTCTGCTGTTTCTGAGCTAGGGATTGAGTTTGAAATTGAACCTGTAAGAGATTGAATTTGAGCCTTTAATAAATCTTGACGGAGTTGAGTTATTTCAGCTTGTAAAGCTTCTATTTCAACATTAACTTGATCAAAATTTATATATTCTCCACTTTGCTCTACCAGATATCTATGAGAATTAATGTCACCTTCAGGTGGGATTTCATAAAATAACTCATCATATAATTTAAAAAAATCCGATACTGTGGTTTGATTTTGTAAGTCTTGTTTAATGCTAGTTACACCCAATTCTTTAAAATTGGTATCTATGGTTTTAGTATACTGAGGTTTACTAAAAACATCTTTCATTAAATCTATTTTAGACTCTGCCATATCTATCCATTAATAACTTTAAAATAATATTTATCGTCTTTTATAATTGTACTACCACTAATAGTAGTTTTAATTAATATCTTATAATTTCTTTCGGGCTCCAAACCATTCATAAAAATATCAAAATAATTTCCATCTTCATCACAAGATATTTTTGTAAATTCAGGATCAAAATCTATAACAAATTCATTCGTGTCTAAATCTTTCAATGCATATAATGAACCACTATTTAAATACTTAGTAGTTGTATATAAAGAAGAGGTTTGGAATGTTCTGGTAGGATATTGTTCTCTAACATTTAATCTAAATCTATTTACACTATCTAAATTAAAAACCCCAGGGTTAGAATCTAATGATACAAATAAATCACTTGTTGATATTTCATTTAGACTACCAGTTTCAAAAGAGCTATCATCCCATTTTATTTCTAAAACAGGTGGGTATATTGTGTTAGTATCTACAGAATAGAACTGCATGATGGGTTGGATTGCTTCACTTTCATTAAATTCTATTGTATCTTCCCATTTTACTATAAATCCATTATTCTGAATGTCTGTGTATCCTCCTATATTTTTTGAGCTTGAATACCAAACTTTTACTGTATCTGTTACATTAACATTTAAATCTTTATGTGATCTAGGAGTAAAGGATTGAGTGACCTCTAAATTAGTGTTATTAGGATCATCTGAACCTGTATACCAAGTTCCACCACCATCATAACCGGCAGCAAAAGATGCAGTTACATAAGAATTAAATCCAGAAGTAGCCCATGAGTCTGAGTTTAGGTAATATTGATATCTCCAACTTACCCCATTTTCAGTAAAGGGAGAATCTAAATAAGTACCACTACCATTATTCCATGAACCTGATATAGGGTATATGTATAATTCTGTATCAAAAATAACTCCTTGTGCCGTAGCAATATAATTTTTTAAACTACTAGAGAAATCAGCTTCACCTACTTTATTATCTATAATATCTTCAATTTCTGACTGGTCAAATTTTATTAAATACCTAGATACTTGTGGTACAGGGTTATAGTTAACATTTAAGTTTCCTACTTCAAGTATAGAGTCTATACCTGTATTCATTGTAGAATAAAATGAATATATTGTTGAATCTTGAGAAGGGAATAATTTATATACTGCCATTATTTTATAGTGTTACTACTTTACCTTTAATATCTTCATTAGGGAATTTTACTTCAAATATACTTGGGTCTAAAGAAGGGTATATTACTCTATCTTGAGTAGCTCCTTGTATATCATAAGCATATTGTGAATATCCAGAATTTACACCTGCTTTATTTGTTATTTGTATATCTTTAATAGTTTGAACACCATTAATTCTATCTAATAATGTATATAACTCTCTTAATATTATAGGTTGGTTAATTTGCCACTTACTAACATCAAAATAATCTTGTAAAGTACTAATACATTCTAATAATACTTCATTATTGTTGAAATTAGGTAAAGTTATAATTTCAAATTCACACCCAATATTAATAATAAAAGAATCTTTAATACTCAAAGAATCTCCTATCATTCTATATTGGTTAAGATAACTTTTTAAATTATTCTTTAATGTAGAAGAAGCTATATTTAATTTTTTATTAACATCATATGATAAAACATAAATGTCTAGGGTTGTATCTGATGATTCTGCTTTTGGTTTTTGTGTAAATGCTTTTGATATAACCCCATATTTTCCAGGCATACTTAAAGCTCTAACTAAATAATCATCAGCTGTTACGTTTCTCATCTGAGAGTTGAAATTAGAGATAGTATTTTGTCTTAATTCTTCTATAGTATCTCCGTCTTCACCACCACTAGCTGCTTCTTCATTATTAGAAGATAATGAACTAAATATATAATTTGAAGTTGTTGCGTTTAAGTTAGACTTTAAAAAATTAATATTATTTGTATTTAAATTGGTTAAAGTATTAGCTGCAATATTTGAGCTAACTCCACCACCAGTTAAATATCTAACAGTTAAAGTAGTATTAGAAGGGGCAATACCATAAGTATTTGTAAAAATAAAATTAGTTGGGCTATATGCCGTTGTTAATTTATTTTTTTGGAAAGGTAATCCTAAACCAACATTATCAGGATTAGGTAAAATTTCTTCATCATTATCTCCAGGTTTTCCAGCACCAAATTGAAGTTGGAGTTGATTTTGAGATAAAAATCTTGTTGCAAATCTTCTTTGTACTTGTTTTGTTTTTAAAATATATGGTGTATCTTGGTTTTCATAATTATTTGGGTCATTTGTATTTGTATTTTTGATACCATCAAAAACCAATTCTTGACCTAAATAATCTACTTCATACCATTTGTTACCTTCAGAATCTACAATATCTATTATTTCAGCTATATTTGAAGCATTAATTTCTACTGTTGGAAATTCTTGATAACTCCCAAAACTGAAAGTTGTAGAATTAATAGTACCTGATGATGCTTTTCTTTTTTTCTTTAATAAATAATATTCTGGTTCATTTCCTGATAATTGGGCTATTGAGACTGTGGTAGGGTCTAAAGAATTTGAAACTGTAAAATCTATAGGATCTTCAATAACAAAACTAATACCCGTTGGGGTAGAAATATCTGTATTTTCATTTATATATAAAGCATAATCATAATCAGGAAGATAAGTACCTGCAACTTGTTTAGCAGGTAAAAGTTGGTAAAAAGATATATCAACTGTTGCTAAACCCGTTACTTTTGGTCTATAACCAAACATATATGCTAATTCATATAAATTATTATCTTGACGAGCATACTGTAAGAAATTCTCTTGTATTTGATTATCTAAATAAAATGAAAGAACATCCCCTACATAAGCGGCTTGTTCCATAAACATTACACCTGGGGATGATGGGGAAAAATCGGTGTATGTGTTTGGGAAATATGTTTGGGAAAAATTAATAAGTTGTGACCTAAAATCACTAAAATCTTTATTAATATAATTTATGTCTCTATTTATTGCCATTATGAAAAGCTTAATTGTAATTCATCATTAATACCAGTATTAGGAATACTATAATTTATTATAACATTAATATTATTGTAATTTAAATTTTCTAATATTTCTACAGAATCTAATAAAATGTTAGGAAAATTTTGGTTTATTTTATCTTGTATATCTTCTTTTAAAAAATCTAAATTATCTTGTTCTATTTGAGTAAAAATATATTTCCTTAAACCCCCACCAAATAAAGGATTACCTGGTCTTTCTCCTGGGTTTGTTAGGAAATAATTTATTAAGTTATTTTTAATAGCATCTTTAGTTAAATAATTTGGAGTAAAAGCAACTTCTCCTGTAAAAGGAATATCAACCCCTACCGCTCTACGAGGGTTTAAATCTACAGGAAATATTTGTTTTGCTCCGAAAGCCATAACTTATCTTTATTTTTTTACTAAATTCATTATCATATCCATAGGTACATCCCCTTCAGGTAATTTACCATTTGGACTTGCTGTATCCATAGGACCATTCATTTGTAAAGGCATACTATTAGTATTAGTAGATATAGTACCATTTGCTCCAGGCATCATTCCACCTAATACATTTTGTATATTTTCCCTCATAGCCATTCTATCATTTGAAGACATAGGAGTTTCCATTACTGGGTTTGTAGGTGATGGTTTTCCTATGTTAGGAGATGTAGGTTGTGGTTGAGCCTCAATAACTGTGTGTTTAGGAGAACGTACCGCTTCCATAAGAATATCTTTCATTTCCTCTTGGATTGCTTCTTTTACAGCTTCTTTTACGATTGTTTTTAGTTGTGTTAGTTTCATATGTGTATATGATTTATTATAAATATTAAATTAAAATGCTTTTAAATCGTTTTGTTTAATGTAGAATATAAGTTCGTCTATTAATATTTGGTCTGATGCACTAAATGATGGTTCTCCCTTTAATAAAATTACTCCATCTTTATTTTTAGCTACAGCAAAGCGTCGCTTTAAAGTACCTACTTCTCTTTTATCCTCAACTACACTAAATTCAAACCCATTAACGTTTAAATTTGTGTTTTCTTCCTCTCCTCTTTCATTTTCCTCTCTTAAAGCTATTAATTCTGGAGATAGAGGGTCTAGGTTTGCTTCTTGGGAACATTTTTGAATCATCCCATCTATATTTTTTAGATATATTAAAATTATTATTAGAGCTGCCACTAAAAATATTAAAGCAATAATCATCTGCTTACTTAATTTTTTATTATCCTCAGAAATTTCTCCTAATTTTTCTTTTATAGATTCTAAACCACTTATTACAGCATAAGGTATACCAATTCCCGGGGGAACAGCTGTTGGAAAGGCTAATGATCGTATTTGAGATATAATTCCTTGTAATACAAAGGATAAATATAATACAGCTGCTGCAATTGCAGTATTAGTAATTATAGTAGCATATATTTGATTTAATTGTTTTACGATTTTATTTCTTTGTCTAATAGCATCTTTTAATATATCAGGAGGTGGACAACTTATACCTTTGGCTATATCTTGAATTTTTACTACCCCAAAAAGAATAAATATTTTTATTGCTAAGGGTATTAATCTAAATTTAATAACACCTGTAAATTTAAGTATAGCTAAACGTCTATATACAATAAGTAAATCTATACCACCTAAAGCTATTTGGGTAAGTTTTTTAACCCCTTTATCTAAAGCAATTTGTACTTCTTTATCTACTTCATCTGCAGCCTTTTCAATATTAAGCAATGGTTTAGTAGATAAATCTGTTTTTATTTCATTATTTTTAGTAATTAAAACTTGACTACTAGGAGCGTAATTTTCTTTTGTATAATAAAACTCTGTTTTTAATATGGGTTTATGTATGTCTTGTTTTTCATCTCCAACAACGGGGATTTCTAAAACAGCAATGAATTTTCCTTGTGGATTTGTAGTGGGGGTATTAAGTAAAATACCAAATAATGGGGTAATTTTAACATTTTCTAAAGGTTCACCTGTTTTTTCGTCAAAAATCCTCCCAACTATTGTAAATTCTTTTAATCTTGGGGTATTTTCCCTTATAAATTGTTTTCTTCTTTCTTTATCTCTAATAAATAATTCTAATTCTTCATCAGAAACACCAAATGCTTTTAAACCAGATTCTGTGTTAAGGTATGATATAGCTAAATCTATTAATCCTTCCTTCGCTTTCTTAAGCGCTTTACCAGCTTTTGTTTTTTCTTTTTTTTCTTCCTCAGCCATGTCTTATATAGTTTTAGTGGTTTTGGATAAAAAAGAATCCATATTTTTTAATATTTTTTCTATAGCTATTTTGGTTGATGAAGCAGCTATAGATGATGGACCTAAGGTTGGTTCTGATGTTAGAGAATCACATAAAATGCTTAATGATTGAAGTAAATAATCAAAATCTTTTATAAAACTATCCCCTAATATTAAGGATTGATTAGCATCTGTACTCCCTAACTTTATTGAATCTGATTGAAGGTTTATATTTCCTTTTTTAGAATATAATCCTATATCCTCTATAGAAGATATAGATATAGATTTTTTAGAGTTTAATATAAGGTGATCACTGTTTGTATTTAATACTAATCTCCCAGAACTCAAGATTATTTGGTTTTTATTATATGTCCCTATAGTGTTAGGTGTTTCAGATGATATAGCGGGAAATGAGTTTATATCTGTATTTAGAGGGATGTTTTGTGTTGATGTAAGAAAAATAGATCCTAAATCTTTATTTATATTTTCAGATAAAGGTATCCATCCTTCCTCTGTAGAATCTTCAGGTTG
>P_2C_Liq_1_UnCtyDRAFT_1000934_pt1 | contig 11620 bp, 17 predicted proteins | sample Pon2CUnioCityCA_2_FD_10234 | JGI IMG/M metagenome (IMG submission 10234)
CCGTGCGGGCGGGCGATCCGGGAAAACGGGCAGCAGTAACGGCCCGTCCCGCCGGAGGCAAGCGATTTCAGGAGGACTTCTTCGCGGAGCGTGCCTCCCACCTTTCCTGGAGCATCACATTCGAGAGGTGCAGCGGACGCTCCCTCTCGATGATGCCACCCTCGCTCTCCTGGGTCTGGCGCTCGTGACGCTTGCGAAGGTTGACCCCCTCTACCAGCACGCGCTCCTCGCGCGGCAGGACCTGCAGCACCTTCCCGCGCGATCCCCGGTTCTCCCCGGCGATCACGACGACCTCGTCTCCTTTGCGAATCCTTTGAGCCATTTCAGAGTACCTCCGGTGCGAGGGAGATGATCTTCATGAACTTGCCGCGCAGCTCGCGCGCGACCGGTCCGAAGATGCGGGTTCCCCGCGGGTTGCCGTCCTTGTTCACGATGACCACCGCGTTCTCATCGAAGCGCAGGTAACTGCCGTCCGCGCGACGGACGGGAGCCTTCGTGCGCACGACGACCGCCCGCACGACCTCGCCCTTCTTCACGGTAGCGTCCGTCGAGCTTTCCTTGACATTGCAGACGATGATGTCGCCCACACTGGCCGTTTTCTTGTGCTGGCCCAGCCGGCGGATCATCTGGGCGACCTTGGCCCCACTGTTGTCGGCTACTTCGAGCCGTGACTGCATCTGGATCATGTTCTTGTCTCCTCCCTCGGTCCCGATCGCCTAGAGGGTCGGGGCGGACTCCACCACGCGGACGAGGCGCCAGCGCTTCAGGCGGCTGAGCGGGCGGGTCTCCATGATCTCCACCTTGTCGCCCACCTTGCACTCGTTCTTCTCGTCGTGCACGTGCAGCACGGTCTTGCGCTTGACCTCCTTCTTGTAGAGGGGATGCGGGATCTTGTAATAGTACGTGACCTTGACCGTCTTGTCCCCGGAGCGGGAGCTGACGATGCCGATACGGTCCTTTCGGTGGTTGCGTTCCTCGCTCATCTCACTGGGTCGCGGCGGTGCGATTCTTCTCGCCGAGGATGGTGTGCAGACGCGCGAGCTCCCGGCGGTTCTCGCGGATCAGGTGGGGGTTCTCGAGCTGCCCGGTCTGCTTGCGCAGGCGCAGGCCGACCAGTTCGGCCCGGGTGTCCCGGATCTTCTTCTCGATCTCGGGCTGGGAAAGTTCGCGGGGGTCGGTCTTCTTCTTCATGGCGGGACTCTCAGAGCATTTCCTCGCGGGCCACGAAGCGGCAGCGGAAGGGAATCTTTCCATCGGCCTTGCGGAAGGCCTCGCGGGCGGCGGAGAGGGAGCAGCCGGACACCTCGAAGAGGATGGTCCCCGGCTTCACGACGGCGGCCCAGTACTCCACGTTGCCCTTTCCCTTGCCCATACGGGTCTCCGCGGGCTTCTTGGTCACCGGCTTCTGCGGAAAGACGCGGATCCAGACCTTCCCCTTCCTCTTGAGGTGGCGGTTCACGGCGATACGGGCGGCCTCGATCTGGCGGGCGGTCATCCGGCCGCGCTCCAGGCACTGGATCCCGTAATCGCCGAAGGCGAGGTAATCCCCTCCCTTGGCGTTCCCGCGTACCCGGCCCTTGTGGACCTTCCGGTACTTCGTGCGTGACGGCAGCATTGGCATGGCAATCTTCTCCCTGTTCCTAGAATTGCTGGTCCTCGGGCTTCACGCAGAGCCAGCACTTCACCCCGATCGTCCCGTAGGTGGTGTGGGCCTCGGCCAGCCCGTAATCGATATTTTCCCGCATCGTGTGCAGGGGCACCCGGCCGGCGCGGGCCTTCTCGGTACGGGCGATGTCGGCCCCGCCGAGGCGGCCGGAAACCTGCACGCGGATTCCTTCCGCGCCCATGGCCATGGTGGTCTGCACCGCCCGCTTGATCGCCCGCCGGAAGGAGATGCGGCGCTCCAGCTGGAGGGCCACATTCTCGGCAACCAGCCGGGCGACGAGATCGGGCTTCTTGATCTCCTGCACCTCGAGGATGACCTCCTTGCCCACCTTGCGGTTGAGGTCGGCCTTGATCCGGTCGAGGTCCTGGCCACGCCGACCGATGACCATGCCGGGCCGGGCCGTGTAGATGGTCACCCGGATCCGGTTGGAGGCACGCTCGATGTAGACGTGGGGGACCGAGGCGGACCGCAGGCGACCCTCGAGGAACTTGCGGATCCGCACGTCCTCGGCGAGGAGGTCGGCGTACTCTCCCTTGCGGGCGTACCAGCGGGCCCGCCAGTTGCGGCGGACGGGGAGGCGAAAACCGATGGGATTGACTTTCTGGCCCATAAATCAGTCGTTGGCGGGGGAGGAAACGGGTTCGTCGCTGACGACCACGCGGATGTGGCTGGTCCGCTTCCGGTAGGGATGGGCGGAGCCGCGGGCCGCCGGGCGGAAACGGCGGAGGGCCGGACCCTCCCCCACCACCACGCTGCGCACGGTGAGCTCCTCGGCGGCAATGTTGTGCTGGGTTTCCGCGTTCGCCACGGCCGACCGGAGGGTCTTCTCGATCAGGCCGGCGGCCTTCCGCGGGATGAGGGGAAGGAGCTGGAGCGCCTCCGCCGCGTTGCGGCCCTGGATTTCCCGGGCCACGTCCCGCACCTTGCGGGGCGACATGCGGGCGTACTTGTAGATGCTGTGGGTTTGCATGATCTCAGCGGAAATCGGCAGGGAGGGGGCGGGACGCAATCACGGGTGGCGGGGCGCGAGGTCAGCGCTTCGAGTGCGGGCTGTGGCCCTTGAAGGTGCGGGTCAGGGCGAACTCGCCGAGCTTGTGCCCGACCATGTTCTCGGTGACGTACACCGGAATGAAAGTCTTCCCGTTGTGCACGGTGAAGTTCAGGCCAACGAAATCGGGGGTGATCGTGGAGCGTCGCGACCAGGTTTTGATCGGCTTGCGGGAGCTGGTGCGCTGGGCTTCGTCGACCTTCTTCTGGAGGCTCGGGTCGACGAAGAATCCCTTCTTGATGGATCGTGCCATGGTGGTGGTCCTTCTCTCTCTGGCTTAGCGGCGGACTTTGCGCCCGTTGCGACGGACGAGAATCATGGAGTTGGAGGGCTTCGACTTGCGCCGGGTGGGGTAGCCCTTGGCGAGCTGTCCCCACGGGGAGACCGGATGGCCGCCGCCGGAGGTACGGCCCTCACCCCCACCCATCGGGTGGTCGACCGGATTCATGGCGACCCCACGGACCCGCGGGCGGCGCCCCTTCCAGCGCTTGCGCCCGGCCTTGCCGAGGCTCTCGTTGCCGTGGCTGACGTTGCCGACCTGTCCGATCGTCGCCCGACAGCGGGCGTGCACCATGCGGATTTCGCCGCTGGGCATCTTCAGGGAGGCACGCTCGCCCTCCACGGAGATGAGCTGGGCGGAGGCTCCGGCTCCGCGGGCGATCTGGGCACCCTTGCCCGGCTGCATCTCCACGCAGTGGATGCGGGTGGAGGGCGGGATTTCGGAGAGCGGCAGGTTGAGCCCCGGGGGAAACTCATCGCCCGCCTTGTCCTCGGTCCGCACGGAGTCCCCGGGCTGGAGGTGCTGCGGGGCCGGGATGTAGCGCTTCTCGCCGTCGGCGTAGACGAGCAGGGCGAGGTGGGCCGACCGGTAGGGATCGTGCTCGATCCGCTCCACGCGGGCCGGAATGCCTACCTTGTCGCGGCGGAAGTCGATCGTACGGTAGAGCCGCTTATGCCCGCCCCCCCGCCTGCGCGAGGTGATTCGCCCGTACACGTTGCGCCCCTTCGGACTGTGCCGGGAGCGGGTGAGGGAGCGGAGCGGCCGCTCGCCGGACACCTCGCGGCGTACCCGCTCGCGGTGGCGCTGGCCCGGGGTGGTGGGCTGCATCTTGTTGCTGTTTCGCTTGGACATGGTGGCAGTCGGTCCTCTCAGATGATCTCGATGGCGTGACCCTCGCGCAGGGTCACCACGGCCTTCTTGAAGCCGGACACCCGCCCGGTCTTGCCGCGGCGCGCGCGGTCGCGCCGGAACTTCGGCTTCACGTTCAGGATGTTCACCCGGGCGACCTCGACCTTGAAATGCTGCTCCACCGCCTGCTTTACCTGAGTGCGGTTCGCATACGGGAAGACCTCAAAGGTGTACTGGTTGAGGTGGGCGGTAAGGTCGGTCGCCTTTTCCGTGACCCGGTTCTCCAGGAGGATTCGTTCCGGCTCGATCATGATTCGTTCCCTCCGTGGATCCGGGTGAGCAGGTGGTCGAGGGCCGCCTCCGTGCAAACGAGGCGGGACGATCCGAGGGCGTCGTAGACATTCAGGTCGGCCGAGGCCACCACCCGGACCCGGGCGAGATTGCGGGCCGACAGGGCAAGGGCCTCCCTGACCGCGGCATCCGCGAGGAGGAGCCTGCCGGTGGGATGCAGCTGGTCGAGGACCGCGGCGAGATCCCGTGTCTTCGGCCGGGACAACTCCCAACCGGCGATAACGAGCAGCTCTCCATCCCGCCCGCGCTCGAAAAGAGCCCGGGCGAGGGCGAGGCGGCGCACCTTCCGGTTCACCTTCTGCGAGTAGTCCCGCGGGCGCGGGCCGAACACGATGCCGCCCCCGGGCATGAGCGGCGAGCGGCTGGAGCCGCGCCGGGCCATCCCCGTGCCCTTCTGGCGGAAGGGCTTCTTGCCACTGCCGGAGACCTCGGCGCGGGTCTTCGTGGACGCGGTCCCCTGGCGCCGATTGGCCCGGAGGGCGAGGACCGCCTGCCGCACGGCCATGCGCCCCTTCTCCCCCTCAAAGACCGGGAATCCCGGGAAGTCCTTCTCGCCGGCGGCGGTGCCGTCGGCCTGGAAATACGGTAGTTTCATCCTTGCTGTCCTCCAATCCTCAGGCGGCCGACTTGCGGGTCTTCTTTGCCGGCCGGACGGTCACCAGGCTGCCGTTCGGCCCCGGGAGGCTGCCCTTCACGAGGAGGACGTTGTCCTCCGGACGCACCCCGACGATGCGAAGATTCTGCACCGTCCGCCGGCGGTGCCCCATGTGTCCCGGCATCTTCTTGCCCTTGATGATGTGGCCGGGGTCCTGGGCGAATCCGTACGAGCCCCCGCGGCGGTGGGTCATCGAGCCGTGGGTGGCCTGGCCGCCCCCGAAATTGTAGCGCTTGACGACGCCCTGGAAGCCCTTGCCCTTCGACACCGCGACCACGTCGACCTTATCTCCTTCGGCGAACTTCTCGACGGTGAGCGTTTCCCCGGGCTCGTAACTCTCTCCTTCGGCCAGCCGGAACTCGCGGAGCACACGGACCGGATCCACCCCCGCCTTGGCAAGGTGGCCTTTCTCGGGCTCGCTCAGCCGTTGCTCCTTCTGCACGCCGAAGCCGATCTGCACGGCGGCGTAGCCATCCTTTTCCACGGTCTTGACTTGGGTCACCGGGCAGGGGCCGGCCTCGACTACCGTTACCGGCAGGAGCCGGTTGTTCTCGTCGAACACCTGGGTCATGCCGATCTTCTTTCCGATCAGGAGAAAGCTCATATCCAAGAGGCAGGGGGGACGAAATCCCATGAATCCCCGGTCGGGGCCCTGCGGTCGGGTTGCTGTGGTGGGTTCGGTTCCTCGGGAAAAGGCTGCGGTTGCGAAAAACGAAAATAAAAAAGCCGGGGGCGTCAGACGTTGATGGTAATCTCGACCCCGGCCGGGAGGTTCAGTTTCTTCAGATCGTCCACGGTATTGGCCGTCGGCTCGATGATGTCAAGCAAACGCGTGTGCGAACGCAGCTCAAACTGGTCCATGGCCTTCTTGTTGACATGGGGGGACCGATTGACGGCGAAGACTTCCACCCGGGTGGGCAGCGGGATCGGCCCGGAAACACGGGCACCGGACCGCTTGGCGGTGTCCACGATTTCGGAAGTGGACTGGTCGACGATCCGGTAATCGAAGCCCTTCAGTTTGATGCGGATGCGAGGCTTGTTCATGAGTTCTCAGCTGCGGTCTGCGGGCCGAGGCGGCCCGCGTAGGGGGAGGATTCGACAATCTCGGTGAGGACGTTCGGGGGGACGGCCTCGAAATGGGAGGGTTCCATGGTGTAGCTGGCCCGCCCCTTCGTCAGGGAGCGCACATCGGTGGCGTACCCGAACATCCTTTCCAGCGGGACGACCGCGTCCACCTGGGTGAGGTCGCCGCGCGAGCCCATGTCCCGGATGTGGCCGCGGCGGCGGTTCAGGTCCCCGACCACATCGCCCTGGTACTCCTGCGGGCACTCCACGTGCACCTTCATCACCGGTTCGAGGAGCTGGGGCCGAGCATGGCGCATGGCCTCGCGGAAGGCGAAGATCCCGGCCATCTTGAAGGCCATCTCATTGGAATCGACCTCATGGAAACTGCCGTCGACGAGGCGTGCGCGGAAGTCGACGACCGGGTAACCGGCCACCACTCCGTTGCGGGCGGCCTCGCCGATGCCGTCGAGGGTCGGCTGGATGAAGTGGCGGGGAATGACCCCCCCGGTGATCGCATCGACCAGTTCCACACCCGCGCCCCGCTCGAGCGGCTCCAGCTCAACCTCGCAGTGCCCGTACTGGCCACGGCCCCCGGTTTGCCGAATGAACTTACCCTCCGCCCGGGCGGGCCCACCGATCGACTCGCGGTAGGCGATCTGGGGCCGGCCGGCGGCAGCGTCCACCTTGAACTCCCGGAAGAGGCGGTCCCGGATGATCTCGAGGTGGAGCTCTCCCATCCCGGCGATGAGGGTCTGCCCGGTCTCCTCGTCGGTACTAACCACGAATGTGGGATCCTCCTCGGCGAGCCGTTGCAGGCCGAGGGACATTTTTTCCTGGTCGGCCGTGGTCTTCGGCTCGATGGACATGGAGATCACCGGGTCCGGGAAGGAGGGGGGCTCCAGACGCAGGTCGAGGGCCTTGTCCCGGAGGGTATCTCCGGTGGCCACGTGCTTCACCCCGACGATCGCACAGATGTCCCCGGAATAGGCGACCTCGATGTCCTCGCGGGCGTCGGCCTTCATCACCATGAGACGGCTGATCCGCTCGGTGCGGCCCGTGCGCGGGTTATGGACGGAGGCCCCCTTCTGCAGTTGGCCACAGTACACGCGGCAAAAGACCAGCTTCCCCACGAAGGGATCGTTCATCAGCTTGAAGGCCAGCCCGGCGACGCGGGCGCGGTCGTCGGCCTCCACGGCCACCGCCTCCCCCGCTTCGTTCAGGCCCTCCACCGCGGTCACTTCGAGGGGGGAGGGAAGGTAGTCGAGGATCGCCTCGAGGAGTCGCTGCACGCCCTTGTTCTTGAAGGCGGAGCCGGGCAGGACCGGCACGAGTGCCCGCGCCAGAGTCGCCCGGCGGATGCCGGCGCGGAGAACCTCGCCCTCCACGAGCCCCCCCTCGAGGTAGAGTTGGGCGATCTCGTCATCGCAGTCGGCGACGGCCTCGACGAGGGCCTCTCGGCGGGCCGCCGCGGGCTCGACCCACTCCTCCGGCAGCTCCTCCTCCCGGTAGGCCACGCCGAGGGGATCGTGCTCGTCGAAAAGGATGACCCGCTGGTCCACGAGGTCGACGAGCCCTTCGAAGTCCTCCTCCACTCCCATGGGCAGGTAGAGCGGGTGGGCGTTCGCCCCGAGGCGCTCATTCATGCTGGCGATGGCCCCCTCGAAGTCGGCCCCGACCCGGTCCATCTTGTTGATGAAAGCAATGCGCGGGACGTGGTACTTGTCCATCTGCCGCCAGACCGTCTCCGACTGCGGCTGCACCCCGGCCACGGCGCAAAAGACCCCGACCGCCCCGTCGAGCACCCGGAGGGATCTTTCTACCTCGGCGGTGAAGTCCACATGGCCGGGAGTATCGATGATGTTGATTCGGTGCTTCTCCCCGCGAAAGGGCCCGTGGGTGGCCTCCCACTCGCAGGAGATCGCCGCCGAGGTAATGGTGATGCCGCGCTCGCGCTCCTGCGCCATCCAGTCGGTCACCGCGGTGCCCTCGTGCACCTCGCCGATGCGATGGACAACCCCGGCGTAGTAAAGCATGCGCTCGGTCGTGGTCGTCTTGCCCGCGTCGATGTGCGCGGCGATCCCGATGTTCCGGGTCCGCTCGAGGGGATAGCGCCGACCCGCGGCGTTGGCCCCGCTCACTGACGTCACCGTCGCCATGCCTCTGCTCCCTTTCCCCGCCGTTCGCGCTGCGCGGCGCGGATTACCAGCGCAGGTGAGCGAAGGCGCGGTTCGCCTGGGCCATCCGGTGGGTTTCCTCCTTCTTGCGAACGACGCTGCCCGTACCGTTGTAGGCGTCCACGATCTCGTTCGCGAGGGCTTGGGCCATCGAGACTCCCTTGCGGGCGCGGGAGGCGGCCACGATCCAGCGGAGAGCGAGGCCCTGCTGGCGCTCGAAGCTCAGCTCGACCGGCACCTGGTAGGTCGCACCCCCCACCCGGCGGCTCTTCACCTCGAGCTTCGGCCGGGCGTTTTCCAGGGCCCCGAGGAGGAGGTCGACCGGGTCGCCCTTCTCCAACTTCTCCGAGACCTGCTCGAAAGCACTGTAAACGATCCGCTGGGCGAGGCTGCGCTTGCCCTGCAGCATGACCCGGTTGATGAGCTGCCCGACGAGGACGCTCTGGTGCCGGGGATCCGGGCGGGTTTCCCGCTTGGTGGCCTGACGACGACGAGACATTGGTTTCCTTTTCTCTTCCTGCTCTTCCGGGAACTCCGCCCGTCCTTACTTCTTCTTCTCGTCCTTCGGCTTCTTCACCCCGTACTTGGAGCGGCTGCGGCGCCGCTTCTCCACCCCGCGGCAGTCGAGGGTGCCGCGGACCACGTGGTAGCGAACGCCGGGCAAGTCCTTCACCCGGCCCCCGCGAACGAGGACGATGCTGTGCTCCTGCAGCTTGTGCCCCTCGTCGGGGATGTAGGCGATCACCTCGATGCCCGTGGTCAGCCGCACCTTGGCGACCTTGCGGATCGCGGAATTCGGCTTCTTCGGGGTCCGCGTCATCACCTGCACGCAGACGCCCCGCCGGAAGGGATTGTTCTTCAGGGCCGGCGACTTGGTCTTCGCCTTGACGAGCTGGCGGGGCTTGCGAACGAGCTGGTTGGTGGTCGGCATACTTTGGTGAAAAACCGTAAAGCCTACCGAGCCGTGGATCCGCTGCAAGGTAAAAAATCGGGGCGGCCTCCCTTTCTCCGGCGCGCCCTCCCGACCGCCGCGGATCTATCGACGCAGTTCGAGTTCCTCGTCCGCGTCGAGGCTGCCACAGAGTCGCCCAAAAGCGTCGGCGACTTCCTCCTCGCCGAGGGTGCGGTCGGGAGCCCCGTAGGCGATCGTAAAGGCGAGACTGCGCCGCCCTCCGGGCAGGTCATCGCCCTCGTAGAGGTCGAAGAGGCGTACCTCCTCCGCGCGGAAGGACTCCAGCCCGGCCGCCGCGTACCCGGCCACCTTGGCCCGCACCTCCTCGGCCGGACGGCTGCGCGGCGCGTACACCGCGACATCCCGGAAGGAGAGCGGAAAGCGCTGCAGTCCCTCGTAGGCAGCCGGCTCGCCCCGACCGGGCACGAGGGCCGGATCGACCACCACCTCGGCGGCCCATACGGGGTCCTCGAGCCCATGGCGGCCGAGATAACCGCGGGAGAGGACCCCCCACTCCGCCTGCCAGCCGTCCTCGCCGAGAAGCCCCCCGGAATGTCCGGGCAGCCAGGGGCGGTCGGCGGAGGCCGGTCGCACCCGGGAGGGATCCCAGGCGAGGCCGAGCAACCGGACGACTTCCTCCACGCGGCGGAGCAACTCCGGCAGGTCGAGCCCGCGCCGGGGCCGCCAGGCGCGGTCGTCCGGACCGGCGGCCCAGGTGAAGGCGACCGCCAGCTTCTCCTGGATGCGGCCCTCCCGCACCCCGAAAACCCGACCCACCTCATAAAAGCGGTGGGTGGTCCGGCGGCGGTTCCGGTTGTAGTGGACAGCTCCGAGCAGACCCCCCAGCAGGGAGGCGCGCAGGTGGGACTGGTCGCTGGCCAGCGGGTTGGCCAGCTCGAGCACGCTCTCGGCCGGTTCTCCCAGCCACGCGCGGACCTCCCCGGCCGGCACGAGACTGTAGTGGTAAGCCTCGGCATAGCCGTGGGCACCGAGATAGCGCCGGATTTCCGGCAAACGGAGCTCGAGCGGGTCCTCCGGCAGGCCGGAGGGCTCCCCACCGGGCACGGGGCCGGCCGGGATCCTGTCGGTCCCGTACAGCCGCAGGAATTCCTCGACGAGATCGGCGGGCCGCGCGAGGTCCCGCCGGAAGGAGGGCACCCGGACGCGCCACGGTTGTTCCCATCCACCCGGTCGGAAGACTTCCAGGCCGAGGCTCTCCCAGGCGGCGGCCATCTCCGCGGGATCCACGGGGAAGCCGAGACGCTCGACCACCTCCGCCGGGTCGACGGCGATTTCCGTGATGGTCTCGGGAGGAGAGCCCTCCAGGTGGGGGGGGCCGCCAGGCTCGCCGCCCGCGGTTTGCAGGATGAGATCGAGGCAGCGCTCGGCCGCGTACTCGAGACCCAGCGGATCGCTGCCCCGCTCGAATCGGTAAGAGCTGTCGGTGCTCAGGCCGAGGCGGCGCGAGGTCGCCCGGATGCCCGCCGGGGCAAAGTGGGCGGCCTCCAGGACGATGTCCCGGGTGGAATCGTCCACCTCCGCGTCGAGAGAGCCCATCACCCCCGCCACCACCAGCGGACCCTCCCCGTCGGCAATGACAAGGTCGGCGGTGGTGAGCTCCCGCTCGCGGTCATCGAGGGTGCGGATGCGCTCCCCCTCGACCGCCCGGCGCACCTCGAGGATGCCCTCGCGGATCTTCGCGTAGTCGAAGGCATGCAGGGGCTGCCCGGTCTCGTGGAGCACGTAGTTCGTGCAATCCACCACGTTATTCACCGGGCGCAGGCCGATCGCCTCAAGGCGGGCCTGCATCCAGCGCGGGCTCGGCCCGACCCGGACACCCCGGATCGACCAAGCCCCGTAGCGCGGGCAGGCCGCCGGATCGCGAACCACCACCGCTCCCGGCAACGAGGGGGCGCCCTCGTCGGTCACCGCCCGCTCGATGGCGGGCCAGCGAAGGGAGAGGGAAAAACGGGCGGCCAACTCCCGGGCGATCCCGGTATGGCTGAGACAGTCGGGCCGGTTCGGGGTGACCTCCGCGGTGAAAACGGTATCCGCCTCCGGGAACACCTCATTGAGGGAGAGGCCGACCTCCGGGCGGGTCTCCAGCACGAGGATTCCGGAGTGATCCTCGCCGAGCCCGAGCTCGCGGGCGCTGCAGATCATCCCCTCCGATTCGACCCCGCGCAGCGGGGCCACCCGGATTTCCATCCCGTTGGGGAGGACCGCCCCGGGCAGGGCCACCGGCACCCGGTCCCCCTCGGCAAAGTTGGTCGCCCCACAGACAATGGAGCGCTCCTCCCCCACCCCCACTCGGACGCGGCAAAGGCGGAGGCGGTCGGCATTGGGGTGCTGGCCGTACTCGACGACTTCGCCCACCACCACCCCCGGGAGCGGCACGAGCCCGACGGTCTCCCGGCCCTCCACCTCGAATCCGAGGAGGGTGAGCGCCTCCTCCAGCCGGGCGGGGGAGAGATCGAGGTCCACGTACTCGCGGAGCCAGTGGTAGCTGATCTTCATGGGTGCAGGAGAGCTCCGCCCACCTCAGGCAAACTGGCGGAGGAAGCGTTCGTCGTTCTGGTA
>P_2C_Liq_1_UnCtyDRAFT_1000935_pt1 | contig 11617 bp, 7 predicted proteins | sample Pon2CUnioCityCA_2_FD_10234 | JGI IMG/M metagenome (IMG submission 10234)
AAAACCGAACTTTTTAAAAAACAAAAGAAAAATTAAAGCAAGAAACTAAAAATATACAAAAAAGAAAATCGCCTAAAAATTACTTTTTAGACGACCTCTTTAATTATTTTAACAAAACTAACTTTATTTTGAAGTAGTATTTTTTAAAATCCTGATCCTGGATCTGCAGGAACAGATGCAGCTTGCGCTTTCTGTGGATTCAAAATCATATAGGTACCTAATGCAGTTAATGCTGCATATTTACCATAGTTTCCAATTTTTTTAATGGCCTCTTTTCTTGTAATATCTTGTACTTTATTTTCTTTATTTTTCATGATGTTTTCTAGTTTAAAGTTGATAAATTATTTTAAAACAATTTTTTTGTTTAAAGTTCCTTTTTCGTTATCTAATTGAACAATATAAACTCCAGAAGTTAATTTAGGTAGTGAAATATCTTGAACTCCATTAGCAGTAAAAGAAGTACTTAAGACTTGTTTACCTAAAACATTATACAATTTTACATTAGCTTTTCCTTGAGATAAACCTACAAATCTTAAGTTCGATTTACCTGTAGCATAAACACTTACGTTTTCTAAACTAACAGTATCTGTACTTAAAGCTGCAGAAGACTTTGTGTGTACATAAAAACGACCTACACCATCTAAAGCATCATTTAAAGTAACTTTATATTCTGATACATTTGTTAATTCGTTAAAAGTATTATTATCTCTGTCTTCTAAGAATACTTTTAGACCAGAAGGTAAGTTAAGTGCCTCTGCAGAGAAAGTAAGTTCTCTTGCACTCGCCTTAATACCTAAAGGAATCACAAATGATTCCATTTCACTTTTTGGAAGCGATTGTACTTGATATTTGTCACCAACATTATCTTCTAATAATTGTGTATACACTTCCATTTCTGTAGTAACTCCTGTAAAAGCTTTTCCTTCATAGCCCCAATCAAAACCTTTAGTTACATTAGCATCAAAAAACATTAATTTTGCAGTTCTATTTAATTTTCCGTTTTTTATAGTTAGATTGATTTCAGTTTTCTCTGATTTTTGGAAATTATCAGTACCAGAAGCTTGATTAGATTCCGCAAAATCTACAGTAGAACCACTTGCAACACTTACAAAGAAACCTTGTCCTGGAGCAATGATAAAGTTTTCGGCAGCAGTTCTTGCAGTATAACCTCCACCTTCAGTCCACGTCCAAATTTGACCTGTTGTATTGGTGTTTGCATTTAAAAAAGTTTGACTGCTCATGTAAGAAGTGTAAGGGTTACCTAATAAATTATAACCATCATTGGCTGTTACCACAGAAACACCATTTACATCTGCCGTATTTATTGTACCCGTAAACGCTACTGTACCAGTTGCTGTTCTTTTCATTGAATACCCCATACCAGCAGTAAAAGTTCCAGCATTACTATCGTCATTTTCTAGATACGTGTACTTTAAACCAGCACCATTTGCATCGTTATAAGTAGCTAAACCTCTTTTTGTACCACTCGTTGCCAAACTATTTGTAGTACCATAAGCATCGTTATAAGCTTGCCCAGCTACTGGTGAGCTTACTAAGTGCCATCCATTGGTGTTACCAGAAACAAAATTCAAGGTTCTGTTATAGGTTACATTTCCTGTGGATGTACCATTTACTATTAATGAACTTCCTGCACTCATAGTTACACTACCAGCAGAGTCAACATCTAAATTATTTACAGTTGCAGCAGTAGAGGCCCCAATAGTTGTATTTGTATTCGTTGGTATAGTAACATTACTTGCACCAGTTGGTATTTCATTTAAACTCCAGTTAGTGGCTGTAGCCCAATCATTGTCAGTCTCAGCACTAAAAATATTTGGTGGTGTCGCAGAATTATTAAAAACAATAGATTGTATTAAAAAATCACCCGCAGATGAATTATTACCATTATTGGTATCTCTAATAATTATTTGAAAACCAATGGCTTCTGCAGTTGTCCAGTCTGTTCCTTTTTCTGTAGTTAAATCATAGGTTAATGTTTCAAAACCAGTCATACTAGATGATATGTTTATATTTCCACCTTTCCTAGTTGATGGAGATGTTAAAATCCATTGAATACGAATTTGATTGTTTAATGCTGATTCGTTTTTATAGGTAATATGCAGATGAGAATGAACACTAGGATCTAATTTGAAAAAATTTTGAGCTATTTTTGAAGAACTGTTTACAGTAGGTACTATTGTCATTATACCACTTGCAACATCATTAGATACTCCAGAATCAATAACCCAACCTTCATTATAGGCTCCAGAATTAAACAAGTAGGTATCTTTTACAGGAACTTCTGATAAAAATTCTATTTTTTGAATGATAATATCTCCTGAAGAACTTGGGTTTGCTAAATTTGTGTTTCCAGCACCCCTAAAAACTAAAGCTACAGAAGCCATAGTTCCTGTCCATTCAGCATTTGTTAGGTCTACCACGTAAGTTGTTGGTGTTGCCAAACTTGTTGCTAAATCTCCAGGAGTTAAATAATATCTAATTCCACTCGTAGCATTTTTATCATGCTGAACTTGCATTTGTACAGCTTCAGATGAATTGTTTATTAAGGTAATAGATAAATATTTATTTGCATTTGCATCTATAGAAGCACCAGTGATTTCTACTTTAGGCTTTTTATCTGCTATCCAAGATACANCCATACCATCTGATACTACTGAAACTCCATTAGAACCTCCTGAGTTTGTCCATGTTAGTAAGCTTTGATCTGTTTTAAAATCATACGTTTGTGCATTTATTCCAAAAGAGGCAAAAACACAAAGCATTAGTATTATTTTTTTCATCATTTTTAGTTTTTAGTTTAGTATTATTTTTTTTGTTTTTGTGTTGTTATTGTCATCCTGTAACTTTAACAAATAAATTCCGCTATTTAAGTGCGTAACATCTATAACAGTGTTACTAATTTCATTAGATTCATATACTTTTTTACCAACAATATTAAATAATTGAATCTTAGATAAAGTGGTATCTGTTTTCACATTTATAAGACCATTACTTGGATTTGGATAAACACTAAAAGAAAAATCATTAAAAGTTGGTGTACTTAAGGATGCATTACTGTCAAATATTATTTGTGAGATGGCAATAGTACCATTATCGATATTAGCATCTGAAGATTCTGTAAACACGATTCTCCAATCTGTAATGTTACCTGTCCATTCTGTTTTGGTAGATAAATCAAAATCAATAGTAGTCTGTGAACCAATATTTAAAGTTTGTACACCATAGGTTTGTACAGCATCACTTGCGTCAACAAATTGAAATTTTATTTCATCAGCATTCGAAGCATTACTATCTACAACTATATGAACGTGAGTATTTGAAGAAGCGTTTACACCATAAAAAGTTTGACTAATTTTTGGTGCAGTTTTAGTACCATCTCCATTNAAATTAATAGTTGAGCCATCATACGAAACAGTAGCAGATCCTGCATTATCTAAATCGAAACCTGTTATACCATCAGAAGCAAAGTTATAACTGTCTTTTGTAAAAACACCTGGATTTACAATTTCAATTTTTTGAATGATAATATTACCATTTGTAGCACTATCTTCTGTTAAATTTGAAGCAGAAGCATTTCTAAAAGCAATGGCTATGTATTCCATATTATCTAAACCATCTGTGTCGTTTTCAAAAGCAGCACCAGTGCCTCCACCATCGTTTTGATAATTAGCGCTAGTTAATGGAAAAACCAAAGTTTGTTGCACTCCATTTCCTGCNGTTGCAGCTGNTGTTATGCCACCTGTCCAACCCATGTACTGAATACCTGATTTACCTGAAGCATTTTTATCATATTGTAAACGAAAGTTTTCTATTTCTGTACTATTGTTGGTAAGCGTTACTACAGCAAAAGCTCCTTCAGTAACACTAAAAGGATCTGTAGCACGTGTAATGTCTAATCTTGGTGTACCAGCACCAAATTCTAAAACCATACCATTTGCAGAAGGTGTAGCTGCTGTTGAAGCTCCCTTACTTTGCCAAGTTCCTGGATTTGCACTCCCAGAAAAATCGTAGGTTTTTTGAGCATTTATAGTAAATGCGGTAATTAGTAATAAACTTAATAAAGTAATTTTTTTCATATAAGTAATTTTGATTTTGATTGATGTATTAATTTTAAATCTATTCCGTTAGTTGCCTTTTGGTTAGTGGTTTTAAAAAAACAAAGGCAACTAAATGGAATTACATGTGAATTATTTGAATTGAATTTGTTACTCTTCTTTATTATTTTTTCCTTTTTTTCTAGCTTTTAACTGTTTTTTAGTAAGTACTTCTTTAAAAATTTTTTGAAAGTATTTTTTATTGAATGCTTTCTTATCTTCTTTAGAAGCAGCCTTACCCATTTTCTTAAGACCTTCTAATCTTTTTAAATGAATTTTTTGAATTGCTGAGATTTGATCATCAGACAAAGCTAAAGTTTCATCTCCTGCTTTTATTTGTGAATTTATTTTTTCAGTTAAGTTTTTTGCTTTTTGTTCTAACTTTTTTGATTGGCTAAAGCTTATTGTTGAGATTCCTAAAAAAAGAACACATAAGAAAACTAATTTTTTCATTTTTATTGATTTTAAATGATTATTAAAAACTTACTTTTCATAAAAAAAAGCAAATTCGAACCTTTATTATTTTTGATGTTGTAAAATTGAAGCTTTTAGACAAAAAACAGGGTATACAAATAGTCACTAAAAGTTCAATTTGCGTGAACTATTGAATTTATTGGCTTTTTTTGGGGGTTATCGTTTAGTTTTTGACGTATTTCACACTTTTTTTAAATCTAATCAAAGTTAATATAATACAATTAAAAGGTAAAATCAATCAAATTTTTTACTAATTAAAAAGGTTAATCAACCCTAAATAGTTGTTCTCTAAAATAATTTCAGGATCACCACCTTTTACATGACCTAAAATTGTAAACGAACCTTTATAACCTAAAGTCACTAATTCTTGAATCATTTTTTGTTCTAAGTTACCTCGTCCAATTGTAATTATTTTTGGGCCTTCTACTTTCATACCATTTAAACTTACAGCCCATAAATAGGGAGACAATAATTTTATGTTTTCTGAATATTCTTGTAAAGAATCGTGTGCATGATGAAAATTAAACACTACACCTAAATCTTCATTTGGTAAGGCTTTTATAATTCTCAATTGATTTTTTGGTTTGCCAAACCACCCTCCATGATTGTATAAAGCGATTTTGCATCCTAATTTTTTAGACTTTTTTGAGAGGTAAGAAATCATTTCTACAGATTGCTGTAATGATTCCGCATCTGATAAATTATCGAAGTATTTGGGATAAAATCCCACCCAAATTTGAGTTTTTAAACCAGATTTTTTTAAGTTTTCGAAAACAACTTCTGCATCAGGCCTTAATTTACCAACTTTATCTTTGTATAGGTTAATGTATAACCAAACTGCTTTTATCGTTATGTTTTTTTCTTTGGCTAACTTCCATTCTTGTAACATTGTTGGTATATGCTTGGGTCTGTAACCATATGCATATTGTGTATATCCTAATCGTTCTAGCATTTCTAAACGTTGTATAGGTGATCTTTCTTTTACATCAAAACCAACTATAGACCAAGGAATTAGATTTTCTTTTTTAAAGAGCTCTTTTGTTTCTTTAACCTGAATAGTTTTGCAGCTAAATAAAACTATAAATACTGAAAAAAGATATGCTTTTTTTTTGAGGTTCATTAGTAGCTGTTTTTTTGAATCAAAATTTTTGATCTTTTTAGTGAACCACCCTCAAATTTTATAGTTACAAAATACATCCCTGTTTCAAATTTTGTAATATCAATCTTATTGTTGATGAATTGTAAAGGAAATGATTTACCATTTACATCAAACAAATTAATTTTATGGATTGTTTTTGAACTTGTTACAATGATGTAATTTTTAGCTGGATTTGGATACAAATTCGAAAGAGTTTTTTGAATGATGGTTTTAGTATTCAATGTTTTTTCTTCCATAGAAAAATCATCAAAAAAGTAATCTCCTTTTGTTTTGCCACATAAAACCTGAAACTCTAAAGAGGTTGTATTTTCGGGAACTGTAAATTCATATTCAAAAGATTGATAATTGGAATTGGATAAAGAAAAAGCAGCAGAAGCAGAGAATTGAGTACTACCATTTGTTACTGTTTTTATCCGTATTTTAAACTTAGGGGTATTGTTTAATGCTTTTGCATAGGTTTTAAAAAGTATGGTTTTCTTAGAAAAAGAATTGGCGTCTATAGCTTCATTTTTTAAAATGGTTTTGTTAAAAGCACCTCCATCTTCAGAGACATTAATATGTATTGATTTTGAATTGCTTCTGCTTTCAGAAGTTGCTGCTTCAGTTAAATTGGCAACAGCAGGCGTTTGTACAAAAAGGTTCCAACTAGTTGTTTCACCACATTCTACATCTGCATTTTTTATGAAAGGATACTCTAAACAATTTATTCCTAAAACTGCATTTCTTACTCCAGTAACCCAATTTCTACCTGTTACTTTATAAATAGTCTTATTAGATTGATCTCCTGCATCCCAAACTGTAAAGGCAAAACCAAGTGATATGGCTTTGTTAGACAAATACCTATGGAATTCTTCTCGAGATTCTTTTTCTGGACCTCCAAATTGGCCAATTGTGTTGCTCTCATAATCCATTCCGTTTTCATTGTCTGCTCCAAATTCGCCTAAAAGAATAGGAACATTTTTAATGTCTGCCCAATTTTTAACTTCATTAAAATTTGAGTCTACATTTGCTTTGTCTGTATTTGTGCCCCAAGTAAAATCATTATGTTCTTCAGAGCCAGAAGCTGTAAAACTTCTAGGTAAATAATAATGAAACGTAGGAATTAGATAATTATCATTGTTTAAAACGTTGTCCGAAATTTGTAAAGGTGCTTCATAAGCGTTTTCAGAACCTCCAGTAATGATAATATTTCTGTTGGTGTTTTTACTTCCAGAATTTCTAATGATGTTAATAATATCTAAATTTAAATGATCCATTTCTGAAGCGCTCAACCAAAAATAAGGTTCATTTACAACTTCAAAAATTAAGTTTTCTGAATAATCTTTAAACCTTTCTGCAATCTGTTTCCAAATGGCTCTAAACTTTTCGTTATCTGCAGCTCTTTTAGCTGAAGTGGGTGCTGTGTAGTATTCAGACCACTTATCTTTAGGACTAAATGTGTATAAAAATTCTGTTTTTAATTGAGTGCCATGAAAATCTAAAATAGTAATTAAATTATTTTGCAAAGACCATTGGATTATTTCTTCGATTCTATCCAGATAATCAGAATTTACAATATAATCCGTGGATTTACCATTATAACTATTTGCTGTATTTGCTTGTTTAGAATATGCAGTGGTGTTTCCAGAAGTTCTATCTCCAAAAAAATCGATAGGAATTCTTACTGTTTTAAAACCCACAGATTTTACATCATCTAAATAAGATTTTGTTAGAGCAGGAGCCCAATTTCCTTCTTTTGGTGCACTTAAAATATTGCCAAGGTTAATGCCTCTATCTATTTTTTTGACCATATCATGTGGAGAAACCTGTGCAAAAGTAACACTTGGCACAAATACAATTAGGCTGATTAAGGTAATTCTATATTTCATTTTGTTGAGAAATTTTATTGGTTGAATTTACTTTCATAAAATTCAAAAAAATACATCCCAATTTTTTTCATTGCTGGAGTTGTATAATGACCAATAGGAGGTGGATTTCTTTCAAAATAAAACTTTGATTTCTTGTTTTGTTCTTGCGGAATTAACACAACATTTTCATCAGCTTTAGCAACATTTTGCATTGCTTTTACCACTTTTCCAAATCCGACTTGAAATAACAAAAAAGGTAATTTAGGATGTTTAAAATCGCGACGAACACTAGCTACTAAATTGGTTAAGTTTTCCTGATATGCTTCTCTTGGTTTTAAACCTCCTTTTTTACCACTATCGCTTTCTCCTTGTACCCACAACATTCCACACAATTCATATTCTTTTTCATCACATTTAGATAAAACTTTTTTAGAGTAATTAACAAACTCTTCATATAATTTCGGTTGGTTCTGTTCTTTAATCAGAGTGGCTTTTTCTAAAGTCCAATTGGGGTTCCAAGCACCATATAAAGACATTCCACCTCTTGCTCTTTTTATCAATATTATTTGATGTTCAGGATATTTTTCAGACATTTCAATGCCAAAGAACAATTCTGGACCAAACAAATAATCTGCTCCAAATTTTTTAGCAATATGTTTGGCAACTTTAGTGGTGTCTAAAGGATTACCATCATCAAAATTATAATATAAGGTTACATTTTTCTGTGCTTTTTTTAATCGCAATTTATCTTCTTTAGATAAGCCACTAGCTTTTGCTCTACCATCCATATTAGACTGACCAGCTAGTAAAAAAACTTTAATTTTTTTCAATTCTTGCTTGTCTTGAGCAGCTATTCCAATTGTTAAAAATAAAGTGATTATAAGATTGGTATATAATTTCATTACGTGTAATTATTGATATCTCAAAACTAATTGATTAAGCTTCATTTAAAGTTCAATATTTCGTTAACATAGTTCCAAAATCGTCAAACCTTAATTTTTAATTGATGATTATTGAACACTATTGGATTTTAAAAAAACCCATATCGTCCAATCATAAATTAACTTTGATTTATATAAAATATTCTAAATTTAAATAATGAAGGTTAAAATTTTACTCGTTTCTTTTATCGTTCTTTTTATTTCTAAAAGTAGCAACGCTCAAATGGATATGATGAGTGCTATCCCCACTAATTTAGCAACACATACTGCTGTAAAAAATGGAGATTGGTTTGCTGCAGCTACTTGGAGTACAAATTCAGTTCCAAATACTGGAGCTATTGTATATATTCCTCAAGACAAAACAGTAAATTATCAAGGCAGTTCTGAAGCTCATATTTTTGCAATACGTGTTGATGGGACTTTTAATTGTACGCAAACCAATGCCAACCAAACTACAAAATTGGTTTTTGATACATTTTTTGGAATGCAAAATTCTTTTGTAAAAATTCTTGCGAACAATGCAACTGATGGTAAAATTGAAATAGAAATTAAACCCTTTGATTTAGAAACCTACAGAAATGGTACTAATATTTGGAGTTCTAATCAAGAGAGTCATTTTAGAGACAATAATACTGTTACTNAAAAAACTAGAACTGGTGTTGGTGATGATAGATACAATACAATAGAACAAGCCAATAATGGCGATTTTAGAATTGTAGAAAGTGCTGGTACTACTGTAGATGATGGAGTAGGAGTTTTAGGGCGATACAATTGGGATCCTACTCAACTAAGTTTAGGATTTGTAACTATGGGTCAGTTAGAAATTATTGGTCAAGAAAAACTAAACATGGTGCAACTTTCTAAAGATGCTTTGTCTGGTGAAACATCAATAGAGGTAAAAGAGATACCACAAAATTGGCAAATAAATGACGATTTAGCTATTACAAGTGGAGGAAATGCAAATGCACCAAACAATGGAGAAGATCTAGTGAAAATCCAAAATATTAACGGAACTGTAATTACTTTACAATCTTCGTTGAACAAAAATCACGAAGGAAAGCTTTCAGAAGATTTGCATTGTTATGTGGGAAATTTAACACGAAATATTGTTTTTAAATCACCTAGTACAAATGTGGTTACACAAAGAGGGCATGTAATGGCTATGCACAATGACACAAACGTACAGATTAAAAATGCTCAATTTAAAGAATTGGGTAGAACAGATAAATCTAAATTATTAGACGATTTTATTTGGGATAAATGGTTAGAACCAAAGGTATTTGTTTCAAAAGTTTCACCTTTGGGACAAGAAATTGCAGAGATGAAAGCTACACCAGCAAATGAATTAACCAATTCTAGAGGAAGATATTCCATTCACCTTCACAAATTAGGAACTGCTTATGGTGCCAAAATGGCTCAAGTAACAGGAAACGTAGTTTGGGATAATCCAGGTTGGGGAATTACGCACCACGATTCTCACGCAAATGTATCTGAAAATGTAGTCTATGATGTAGTAGGTGCAGGAATCGTTTCTGAAACTGGAAGTGAAACTGGTCTTTGGGAGAATAATTTAGTAGTAGACATAAAAGAAGGTCATACAACAGACCCATATACAGCTTCTTTACATCATGATGATTACCTGTTTTCAGGTCAAGGGTTAGCTATGAAAGGACGTGCAGTTTTGTGTAAAAACAATGTAATTGCAAAAGCCAAAAGAGGTGTAGGCGTAATCAATATGAATAATTCTATTACTAATTTAGATAGATTAGATGCCAAAGCTTTGGCAACTTCAAGAGTTGGATACGAAGTAGATAACTTTCCGTTAAGTGTAAATGGATATAGCAAAGAAGGTGATGGTGTAATGCCAGTTGAAGCCTCTTTAATAATGGAAAACACTATTGTTATCAATTCTAATATTGGTTTGCGTTCTATAGAAAGAGATATGGGTGTAAATCACGAATCTCGTTCCATTTTTGACGGATTTAAAGTTTGGGGAGCAAATACAGGTATTTTAATCAACTATCAAGCAGATTACAGTTTTAAAGATGTATACATTTCTGGGAAAAACAGCAATGCTTTAGGGATTGACATGTGGAAACATTCGCATAATCAAACTTTTGAAAATATAAAGTTAGAAGATTTAAAAAATGGAGTTCAAGTTTCAAAAGTAGTTCTAGGAACTTCTCCTGGACCAAAAACTAGAAATAATGGGTTTACACCTTGGCTTTTTGTAAACTTAACCACCAAAAATGTCACAGATTTTTACGAATTAACAATAGATGAATCCAGTGCAAGCTATACTTTTAATTATGCAGAACATGCAGACAATACTATTCATTTAAGTTCAGACGATGTTACTTCAAGACCAACTACATTCACCATTTTAGATGAGGCTGCATTATCTGTAGATTGTAATGAAACAGGAGAAAATGCGTTACGTTTTGAAGTTGATGGAATTATTACAGACGATTTTGGAAGCTATAATATGGGCATTCAGCAAGCTTTAGCTCAAGGAGATTTACGATATGGATATTCTAAAAGAATTTATCAATTTGCATCCAAAGAAAAATTTGAAGAATACTTAAGTGAAAATGGAGTGTATAAAGATGAGAAAAATAACGATCAATTGTATTTTATCATCAACGAAAGTTTACCAAATCGTAGAACTTTTGAATACACAACTTTTCCAGTAAGAATCAAAATTTTAAATGCACCCAACACTGGTGTTTTTGCAAACCCACTTGTGGAAACACCAACCCAATTAGCACCTCAAAATAAATTAATTAGTCGTTTAGCAACAGTTTCTCAAAGTAGTACAAAAAATGATATTACTTATGATGATGGAACACATGGGCCTAAAACCATAACACTAGGCCCAGAAAAAGCGATTGATGGTAATAATAATGGAAGAGAAAATGCACAATATTATCAACGAAACTTAGTGCCTGTTGGTAGTTTTTCACAAACAAAATTCTCTTCAGAACCTTATTACGATTTAGATTTTGGTGAACAAAAATCAATAAACCACTTTGATATTTGGAATACTGTTGATTTAAATGGAACTGGTATTGAAACCGTTTC
>P_2C_Liq_1_UnCtyDRAFT_1000936_pt1 | contig 11611 bp, 10 predicted proteins | sample Pon2CUnioCityCA_2_FD_10234 | JGI IMG/M metagenome (IMG submission 10234)
ATAAAGAACCCACTTTGTCTAATGCATTCGCAAAATAAGGCGCAAATAAATTATTTAAATCTTCGTAGTTTTCTTTAGGTATAATAGGATCCCAAGAACCAATAGGTTTCATTGGCTCAAAAAAGTGATGACTGTTGGTACCCATTTCGTGAAAATCGGTTACTACATTTGGATACCAAGAATGTATCCATTTTAATTTTCCTTGACTTTCAGGATGCACAGCCAATAGCCAATCTCTATTCAAATCGAACCAATAATGATTCGTTCTTCCTCTTGGCCAAGCTTCAGTATGTTCTGCATCAATATTATCTGAAACCAAATTTTTTGCTTGGTATTGATTCGCCCATTGTGTGTGTCTGTCTCTTCCATCAGGATTTATGGTTGGGTCTATAAAAATTACAGATTTCTCTAAATAATTCAGCACTTCTGGACTATTGGATGCCACCAAAGTATACGCCGTTAACAATGCTGCTTCAGCACTAGAAGGTTCATTTCCGTGCACATTATACCCCAAATTTATAATTACAGGAACATCCTCATAATTTTTAGGATTCTGATTGGTATCCACAAAAGCCAAATGTTGCTCTTTTATCGCCCCTAAATTCTGTAAGTTTTTAGGTGATGTAACTGTAAATAGCACCAACTTTCTTTTTTCGTGCGTCATTCCATAAATTGCTATGGATGCTCTGTCAGAAACTTCAGCCAATTTGGTTAGATAGCTTACAATTAAATCGTGTCTGGTGTGATGTTCTCCAATTTTATAGCCTAAAAATTCTTCTGGCGTCGGAATTTTTGCATCAAAAGGCGCTTTATCCTTAAAATAATAGTCTTGAGAAATTGAGGTTTGTACTAAAAAAAGCGTGATGAGGAATGTAAAAAAAGAGTTTCTAATTTTCATAATTTGAAGAGTTGGTTTCTTTGCTAAAAATAAGGATTAAATTACAACAATCATAAAATTACAATTATCATTTTTTGTTGATATTGAAATTATTATGATACATTTGAGCATAATTTTATTGATGAAAAACAAACCATTAATCAGCAAAGAATTAGAAGATTTCTATAACAAAGCATCCGAAGAAACTCGCCTTGAAAAAGGAATGGGCATTTTTGAGTTTGAGCGTATTAAAGAATTGATTCAACAACACATTAAGAATCCGAATGCTACCATTATTGATGTTGGTGGAGGTACAGGAAAATACAGCGAATGGCTTTCTAAAAAAGGCCATCAAGTACATTTAATAGAACCTGTACAAAAGCACATTAAACTCGCACAAAAAAGAGCAAAAAAACTTAAAAATCCGTTTTCCGTAACTATTGGGAAAGCGCAAGAATTACCTTACCAAAACGAAAGCGCTGATTTGGTAATTTTACACGGGCCTTTGTATCACCTTCAAAAAAGAGAAGATAGAATAGCCTGTATTTTAGAAGCAAAACGTGTATTAAAAAAAGGGGGAATTGTTTTAGGTTTTGCCATAAATTCAACAGCATCAACAGTTGTAGGTTTACTAAACGGGATGCTACACGCAAACTCATTTTTTGAAATGTGCAAACAAGAATTAACCACAGGCATTCATAATGCTCCTAAAGATTTTCCGTTTTTATTGGCAGATGCCTTTTATCACAAACCACAAGAATTAAAGGCTGAGTTTTTAGAACAAGATTTAGAATTCATTAATGTATTTGCAGTAGAAGGTATGATTTGGTTAGACAATGCATATTTTGCAAATATGTTAGACAAACAAAAAAGTAAAACTTTAAAAGCGCTACAAAAACTTACGGAAAATGATGAGTATTTGCTGCCTTTTAGCCCTCATATGATGATGCTGTGCGCAAATAATTTCACGAACTTAATAAAGGAAGTAGCTATAGAATTTTTGAAAAGAGCAGGAGTGAAGTCTTATCATTTAGAGGCTATTTATTTATAAGACAATAAAGAGCGAATTTTAAAATTCGCTCTTTATTCTAATATCATTTAAAATAGCTTATTAATACGCTCTTTTATCATTTCCTTCATAAAAATTGATAAAAGCTTCGTTAACCACTCGCATTCCTCCAGGAGTTGGATAATTTCCAGTAAAATACCAATCCCCTAAATTATCTGGGCAAGCTTTGTGCAAACCTTCTATAGATTGATAAATCACTTCAACTTCTGCATTAATATCTTCCGTTTTTAGCATTTGTGCAATTTTAGCAGAAATTTCTTCCGCTTTAAAAGGGTTGTAAATGCCTTTTACATAATTTATAATTTCATCATCAGATTTTGATTGTTGGTCTTTACATTTTTTGTAAACCTCATCTACAATATAATATTGATTGGTGTCTTTTAACAAAGCTAAAGCCGCTTTAAATGCAATAAAAGCATCAATTCTTGCCATATCAATTCCATAACAATCAGGATAACGAATTTGTGGCGCAGAAGAAACCACCACTATTTTTTTAGGTTGTAAACGATCTAAAATTCGAATAATGCTCTTTTTTAAGGTCGTACCACGTACTATACTATCATCTATAATNACCAAGTTNTCTGTTGGTTTTACAACTCCGTATGTAATATCGTAAACGTGTTCTACTAAATCATCTCTAGAATTATCGTCTGCAATAAACGTTCTTAGTTTGGCATCTTTAATGGCAATTTTCTCAAAACGCGGTCTTTCTGATAAAATTTCAGTAACTTTTTTGGCTGATAAATTTTTGCCACCTGCTAGAATTTGAGCTGTTTTTTGCTCATTTAATAAATCTTCAGCAGCTTCTATCATCCCGTAAAAAGACGTTTCTGCTGTATTTGGAATAAAAGAAAAAACAGCGTTAGAAATATCTGAATCGATAGATTTCAAAATTTTTGGAAACACATATCTCCCTAAATTTTTACGTTCTTGGTAAATGCCTGCATCACTTCCTCTAGAAAAATAAATTCGTTCAAAAGAACATGATTTTTTTTCTTTAGGCTCTAAAACTTTTTTGATAGAAACTTTTCCGCTTTTTTTAATAATTAAGGCATGCCCTCTTTCTAATTCTTGTACATCACCAATAGCAACATTAAAAACGGTTTGAATTACCGGTCTTTCTGAAGCCACAACAACAACTTCATCATCTTCATAGAAATATGTAGGTCGTATTCCGTTTGGATCACGTAATACAAAAGCGTCTCCATGACCTACTAAACCTGCCATTGCATAGCCACCATCCCAATTTTTAGAAGATCTTTTTAAAACTTTTTTTAAACTTAAATTTTCTTCGATATAAGGTGATGCATTTTTTTTATTGAATCCTTTTTTCTTTGCTTGTTGATATAATTTACCAACTTCATCTTCTAAAAAATGACCAATTTTTTCCATNACAGTTACAGTATCTGTAGCTTCTTTTGGATGTTGCCCTAATTCTATTAACTCTTCTAACATTTTGTTAGAGTTGGTCATGTTAAAATTACCAGCAACAATTAAGTTTTTGTGTTTCCAGTTACTCTGACGTAAAAAAGGATGTACACTTTCTATCGAGTTTTTTCCGAATGTTCCATAACGTACATGGCCTAAAAACAAGTTACCTACATAAGGTGTATTTTCTTCTTGCCATTTTACGTCGTCTATTTTATCAGGATTATTTTCTAAAACGCCATTTATGCGATCATTAATTTGGGCAAAAATATCTTGAATCGGTTGATTTTGGTTCGAACGAACCCTACTGATATATCTTGTGCCTGGCTCAATATTAAACTTTACACTAGCAAAACCAGCGCCATCTTGCCCACGATTGTGTTGCTTTTCCATCAACAAATACATTTTGTTAATTCCGTAAAAAGCAGAGCCGTATTTGTCTTTATAAAACTGTAATGGCTTTTTTAATCTTACTAATGCAATTCCGCATTCGTGTTTAATTGCGTCACTCATTTAATTGTATGTTTTGGTATGAGGTATAAAAAAAATCCGCGTGTTTAGACGCGGATTTTCATTTATGATAATTTTATATCAAACTGTGTTAATTCCTTAAAAGATTGTAAGCGATTTTCGACTTCTTCTTTGGTTAAACTTTGCATTCGTTCTGTACCAAATTTCTCGACACAAAAGGATGCTAAATTAGAACCGTAAATAATGGCATTTTTCATATTCTCAAAAGAAATATTTTCTGTTTTTGCCAAATACCCACAAAACCCACCTGCAAACGTATCTCCTGCTCCTGTTGGATCAAAAACATCGGCCAATGGTAAAGCTGGTGCAAAAAACATTTTGCCTTCATTAAATAATAAAGCGCCATGCTCTCCTTTTTTGATCACCACATATTTGGGTCCCATTTCATGAATTTTCTTAGCCGCATTTACTAAAGAATATTCTCCAGAAAGTTGGCGCGCTTCTTCATCATTAATCGTAATTACATCTACTCTTTTTAAAACGGTATGCAAATCATCGAGTGCAATGTCCATCCAGAAATTCATGGTATCTAAAACTATCAATTTTGAAGTTGTTGTCATTTGATCTAACACCGAAGCTTGTACCAAAGGATGTAAGTTACCCAACATTACAATGGCTGCATCTTTAAAATGTGCTGGTACAACTGGCTGAAAGTGCTCTAATACATTTAATTCTGTAAGTAAAGTATCACGAGAATTCATATCATTATGGTATTTTCCGCTCCAAAAGAATGTTTTGCCATCTTTAATAATTTCTATTCCATCTGTATTAATGCCTTTAGCATTCATCATATCTAGGTAATCTTGAGGAAAATCTCCACCAACAACAGAAACTACACCTGTTTCTATGCCAAACTGACTTGCTGCCAAACCTACAAAAGTTCCAGAACCTCCTAAAATTTTATCTGTTTTTCCAAAAGGTGTTTCAATGGCATCAAATGCTACTGTACCTACTGCTAATAATTTACTCATATACTTAAACTAATCTTCTTAAAATAAAGAATTTAAAAAATAAATGTTATAATTTTAGTCTATAACAAATTGTTATTATCTATCTTCTATTTACAATATGTGGCATTAAATGCCTAATTTTGCACAACGAATGTACAATACAATTAAGCAACAAAAATAAGTTTTAAAAATGACTATCAAAGAAATACAAGAAGAAATTATTGACGAGTTTTCGATGTTTGATGATTGGATGGAACGTTACGAATATATCATAGAATTAGGCAAATCTTTACCCATAATTGATGCGCAATATAAATTAGATGAAAACTTAATTAAAGGNTGTCAATCTAAAGTTTGGTTGTATTCTGAGTTAGAAGAAGACACCATTAAATACACAGCAGATAGCGATGCAATATTAACCAAAGGAATTGTAGCCTTATTACTACGTGTTTTTTCAGGGCAAAAACCAGCAGATATTTTAGGCGCAGAAACCAACTTTATTGATGAAATTGGGTTGAAAGAACATTTATCGCCAACCAGAGCAAACGGTTTGGTTTCTATGGTTAAGCAAATAAAAATGTACGCAATTGCGCAACAAACTAAATTAGCAAATTAAAATGACAGATAAAGAATTAGAAGAAATTGGAGATAAAATTATAAGAGTTTTAAAAACCATTTATGATCCAGAAATTCCTGTAGATATTTATGAGTTAGGTTTAATTTATGATGTTTTTGTATCTGAAGAAAACAATGCAAAAATATTAATGACGTTAACATCGCCAAACTGTCCAGTTGCAGAAACCTTACCTGTAGAGGTAGAAGACAAAGTAAAAACTTTAAAAGATATTAACGAGTGTGAGGTAGAAATTACTTTTGATCCTACTTGGACGCAAGAAATGATGAGCGAAGAGGCTAAATTAGAATTGGGAATGTTATAAGCACATATTTCCTTAAACGAGAGCAAGCTGAAAATAAAAATGAAAGACACAAATACATCTCAGAAACTAGATTCTCCTCTTTTGGAGGAAGCTATCGTAAATAGAGTTGCAAATAGCAAATTAAGAACTTTTGATTTAGAAGAAATTTATCCAGAGGGTAAAAGAATCTTGTTTGATGTTAAAGATTGGCTGTTTCAAGAACTCATACTTAAAGAAAAAGATTTTAGAGATTTTGTTAAACATCACGATTGGTCTCAATACAAAAATTCTTTTGTAGCAGTTACGTGTTCTGTAGATGCTATAGTTCCTTCTTGGGCTTTTATGTTGGTTGCATCAGAATTAACACCTTTTGCAAATAAAGTAGTGATAGGTAATTTAGAATTGTTAGAAACCGTAATTTATCAAGAATTAATATCTTTTATAGATTTTAAAGATTTTGCAGACAAACCCGTTATTATAAAAGGTTGTACAAACAAACCGATTCCTAATGCAGCTTATGCGTTTTTAATTGCAAAATTGCAACCCATTGCAAAGAGTATCTTATTTGGTGAGGCTTGTTCTAGTGTTCCGCTATATAAATGTAAAAAATAGTTTTGTTTTTTAAGAGATAAACTTACTTTTGTTCATTTAAAAGTAAGCTGTGCAAAGGTTCGTAATCATTTTTTTTCTTTTATTATCAATAAGTTCGTTTTCTCAAAAAGAAAAGAAAGCAAAACCACCACAACCAAAATGGAAAATTAGTGGAAGATTTGCTTTTATTTTTAATCAATCTTCGTTTTCGAATTGGGCCTCAGGAGGAGAAAATACAGTTGCTGTTAATGTTAATGTAAACTACGATTTTAATTATAAGAAAAATAACATTAACTGGGATACGCGTTTAATAACCGGTTATGGTTTAAGTCATTTAAGCGAAAAAGGGTTAAGAAAAACCGATGATCGTTTTGAATTGAACTCAGTTTTAGGTGTTAAAACTTCTAACTATTGGTTTTTTTCATTCATTAGTAATTTTAGAACACAATACACCAAAGGGTTTAATTATAAAAAAGAACCCAAAGAATTGGTTTCAGAATTTTTATCACCTGCATATTTAACTTTTGGACCAGGTATGTTATGGAAAAAATCGGATGATGTAAATGTAAACATTGCACCTTCAACAGCCAGATATACACTGGTAAATGATTTTTTCTCAGGACAATTTGGTGTAGAAGAAGGCAGAAATACGGCATTTAGTTTAGGTTTTAACCTCTCTGGATATTACAAATTAGGCTTAATGGAGAATATTGAAATGGAAAACGTTTTAAGCTTATATACAGATTACTTAGCCAATATTGGAAATGTTGATGTTGATTATCAAACAAATATTCGTTTTAAAGTAAACAAATCTATAAAAATGTTGATGACTTTTCATACCATTATAGATGATGATGCTTCCTCTAGAATTCAGTTTAGACAATTATTTGGCTTGGGCGTGAATTATAATTTTCACGAAAAAGTGACTTATTAATAATTTTATGGTCTAATAGAATACAGTGTATTTTTGCACGTTTATTTAAAATTAACAAAAATGAAAAAACTATCAATTTTATTACTATTGGTAATGTTCAGCTTTTCTGCAAATGCGCAAACAGCTGATGAGTTAAAAAAAGAAATAGCGCCTAAAAAAGCGGAAATTTCAAAATTAGAAGGAGAAGTAAAAGCTTTACAAGCTAAAATAAATGCACTTCCAGGCTGGAGAAAAGGAGCATTTGGAACAATTGGAGCTAGTTTGTCTGGTTTTAATAATTGGTATGCTAGAACAGCCCCCAATACTTCTGCAGGTAATATAGGTATTACCGTTAATGGTTTTGCAAACTTAATTGAAGAAGATTTTTTCTGGAGAAATTCTGGAACGATTAACTTGGGATGGGTAAAAATAGACAATCAAGATGACCCAACAGATTCTGATGCTTTTGAAGCGGCAACAGATGTTTTTACCATTACTTCTTTATATGGTAAAAGATTAAATAAAAAATGGGCGCTTTCTGCTTTAGGTGAATATAGAACAACGTTTATAGACAATTTTAATAACCCAGGTTATTTAGATTTAGGTGCTGGTTTAACTTGGACACCAACAAGCCACTTAGTAGTAGTGATGCACCCTGGAAACTATAACTTTGTGTTTAGTAGTGGAGAAACTGTTTTTGATTCTTCTTTAGGTGCAAAAATAGTTGCAGATTACACGAACAAATATGGAGGATTAAGTGTTAAATCTAATTTATCGATGTTTCAAAGTTATGAGAATGGAGATTTATCGAACTGGACTTTTACCAACTCTTTTGGTTACACCATTTGGAAAGGAATTGGTTTAGGTTTTGAGGTTGGTTTAAGAAATAATAAACAAGAAGCCTTAAATAATGCTTTAATTGATAATCCTGCAGAAACTTTTGCAACTGTAGACAATAAATTACAATCGTATTGGTTATTTGGCTTAAGCTATGCTTTTTAAATAAACTAAAACATAATAGTTACCAAACCTCAAGAAATTTCTTGGGGTTTTTTATTTGAAGTAACGTAAACTTGCAAAATCGTAAATTTACTTTATCACCTCCATCAAAATACTTTTTTTTGATGAGATCTCAAACTAAATACGTTATATTTAGTTACTTTTGTGTCCTAAATTTCTGTGGATGACATTATTAATTATTTACGCAACAGTTTCTATTTTCTTTTCATTTCTGTGCTCTATTCTCGAAGCAGTTTTATTAAGTATTACCCCTACTTTTATCAATCTTAAAAAGAACGAAGGAGAAAGTTATGCGACTGAGTTAGAAATCTTAAAAAAGGATGTAGACAAACCTTTAATTGCCATTTTAACCATAAATACCATAGCACACACTGTAGGTGCAATTTTGGTAGGTGTACAAGCCAAAGTTGCTTATGCAGAAATGTATGGCACAACTACAAGAAGTGTATTTGGTATTCAATTTACAGAAGATGTAATGGTAGGTATTGTATCTACAGTAATGACGATTTTAATTCTTGTAGCTTCAGAAATTATTCCAAAAACAATAGGTGCTACACATTGGAAAACTTTAGCCAATTTTACAGCAAAGGCTTTAAAATTCATGATTTTTCCATTAAAATATACAGGAATTCTGTGGCTTTTACAATTAACAACAAAGCTAATTGGAGGCAAAGGACATGGCAGTATTTTAAGTAGAGAAGGGTTTTTGGTGATGACAGAAATGGCAGAAAAAGATGGTGTTTTTCAAAAGAATGAAAGTAAAGTTATCAGAAATTTATTGGGCTTTAAAGAGATAAAAGTAAATGACGTAATGACGCCAAGAACCGTTTTAGAAACTGCAGATGAAAGTCAGAGTGTTCAATCTTTTTACAACGAACATAAAAATTTACGTTTTTCTAGAATACCTGTTTTTAAAGAAAACCCAGATGAAATTACAGGGTATTTTTTAAAAGATAATTTGTTAGAAGCCATTATAAATGGAAAAGGAGCAGAGCCTTTAGTAACAATTCGTAGAGATATTTTAATTACCAATAGAGATTTATCGATTCCTGATTTGTTTGATAAATTGATAAAAGAAAGAGAACACATTGCTTTGGTGGTAGATGAATACGGTTCTGTAAGTGGTTTGGTTTCTCAAGAAGATGTTATCGAAACCTTATTAGGTTTAGAAATTATGGATGAAACGGATAGTGTTGCAGATTTACAAGCCTTGGCCAGAAAATCTTGGGAAACACGTGCCAAAAAAATGGGGATCATTGAAGATACCAAAGAAGAGTAGTGAGTTTTTACTTCATAAAATTCAGACCTTTCTGGTTTTCAAAACCTGAAAGGTCTTTTTTGTTATACTTCAAAAATAGCATCATCAGTAAAACCATAATTTTTACAATATTTTGGAGGGTCTGTTGTATTTAATCCTGTAAATAAACTAAATGCTGGTAAAATTAATTGATTTTCGGTTACTTGAAAACAAGGCAATTTAATCCGTTGTCTGCCTTTTCCTTTGATTAAAATTCCGGGGTGTGTATGACCAGAAATGGTAAAAGAAATGTTGTTTGGTTTACTAATGTCGTGTACAAATTGCAAACCGTCTATTTCTAAAGAAGGTTGATGTACTTCTATATTGAAATCCTCATAAACAGAATATTTTAACCTATCGTGATTTCCTTTGATCAAGAGTAACTTTAAGGTTGTAAATTGGTTGAGCCATTCTTTAAATTCGTCTAAATCTGAGTTATATTCTGCGTGAAATAAATCACCCACAATAATTAATTGTTTCGCATTAAAATGATGAATTAATTGTTCTAATCGCTCTAAATCTTTCGCTAAAATTGATGAAGGAATAGGAATACCACTTTTTTGAAAATGTGCAGCTTTACCAATATGCAAATCGCTTAAAATTAAACTTTCTTGCGCTTTCCAATACATTACTCGTTGATTGGTTAGCTCTAAAACTGCAGTATTACAATGTATTTGTTGGGTTACAATTGTAAGTGGTTTTATCATTTTAAAGCTTGTTTTTGTATACGTAGAATTCGTTTGCTTAGTTCTTCGTTTGTCATTGTACCTCGTAAACTATCTACTTTTAATGGGAAACTCAAAGGTGTAAAATCTTTGGCTCTTTTCAAAATAATTTTACTTTCTGTAATTCGCTGAAACGCTTTTTGCAAACGTACTTTTTCCAATTCATAATCGAACACTTCATTATAGGCTTGTTTTAATAGTAAATTGTTCGGTTCGTGATCATTTAAAACTCTAAAAATTAATCCTGATGAAGATTGTAGACTCTTGTTCGATTTTTTATTTCCAGGCTGACTCTGTATCACCAAACCCGCAATTACAGCAATGTCTCTAAATTTTCGAGAAGCCATTTCACTGGCATTTATGCTGGCTGTAATATCTTGAATCAAGTTTTCTTTAGATAAAATTTGTTCGATATTCTCTTCATTTAAAGGGATTTCTTGATCGCTTAACAATTCGAATCCGTAATCATTTTGAGCAATGGTAAACGTTAAGGGTTTGAATTTGCTAATTCTATAAGCAATTAAACTTGCCATAATTTCGTGCACCAAACGTCCTTCAAAAGGATACATAAATAAATGAAAACCGTCTCTTGTTTTTATGAGTTCCGTTAAAAATTCATCGTGTTTTGGAATATGAGATTTGCTTTCTTGTCTCTTTAATAAAGGATATAAAAAAGTGAGTTCTTTCTCACTTTTTTTAGCGCTTATGGCGTCGCTTAACTTTAATCTTAAAAAATGGGTTAAATAAGACGTTAATGGCAATCTGCCACCCAACCAACTTGGGGTAATTGCTTTTTTAGACTTGCTTCTTGTTACCAATACAGTCATGTCTTTAATCTGTTTCATCTCAACCACTTTTCCACCAATCACAAAAGCTTCTCCTTTTTTGAGTTTAGAGATAAAAAACTCTTCCACCATTCCAATATAGCCACCAGAAAAGTACTTTACATACAACATCACTTCACCCACAATAACGCCAATATTCATTCTGTGCATCATTGAAATTCTTCTACTTTTTACACGGTAATATCCATCCTCATCTAAAACTACTTTATGAAATTCTTCATAAGCTTTTAAAGTGTTTCCGCCTTGAGTGATAAAATGCATACACCAATTAAAATCCGCTTGCGTAACATAATGAAATGCGTGCGTTTCTTGTATCAAACTAAACGTTTCATCAGCTTTAAAACCTTCGCCAATGGCTAATGTTACTAAAAATTGGACTAAAATATCGTAAGTTAATACATAAGGATATCTGGCTTCAATTTCGTTTTGTTTTATGGCTTNTTTAACA
>P_2C_Liq_1_UnCtyDRAFT_1000937_pt1 | contig 11593 bp, 6 predicted proteins | sample Pon2CUnioCityCA_2_FD_10234 | JGI IMG/M metagenome (IMG submission 10234)
TATTTTTTGACTAGATGATAAAGAAAATTAAAGCATAGCCTAAGCTACGGTTTCATTTTATTTTGAAATATAGGCGAAAAAGAAACGAATTATATGCGACATTAGGAATGTAAATTGGTATAACTCATAAAGTCACTTAAAATCAAACCATTAACTTTTTATTAGAATTTTTCAATGGTTTTAAAACTGGTAACACCATATTTACGAGCTTCGGCCTTAGCCATAGGCGCTAGTTCTTTTAAAAACGCTATACGACTCTCACTGGATGGGTGCGTGCTCATAATTTCTGGTGGTGCTTGTCCTCCACTATTTGCGCTCATACGTTTCCATAACTCTGCTCCTTCATCTGGATTGTAACCTGCAATAGCAGCAAGGTATAAGCCTATTTTATCAGCTTCAGTCTCATGAGCTCTTGAGAAAGGTAACATTCCTCCTACTTGAGAACCTATTCCATAAGCCTGATTTAAAATTTGCTGAGTTTGCTCGTTAGCACCACCTAATTGTCCACCTACGGCTACTCCTACAGCTCCTAGAGCTTGTAACTGTCCAGCACTCATACGCTGTGCTCCATGATCTGCAAGTGCGTGAGCAACTTCATGTCCCATTACTATAGCTACACCTGTTTCGCTTTGACAAATAGGTAAAATTCCTGTATAGAAAACTATTTTACCGCCAGGCATACACCACGCGTTTACCGTAGGATCATCTACAAGATTGTATTCCCATGCATAATCTTTTAAATACTGTTCTTGTCCTAGAGCATTAAGCCAGCGCTGAGCGGCTGTTTTAATTTTATTTCCGCTTCTATTGATCATTTCTGATTGTGGTGTTCCCGTAATCACTTTATTTTCATTTAAAAACTGTCCATACTGACTAAAAGCCATAGGAAACAGCTGGCTGTTAGACATAAAATTTAATGTTTTCTTGCCCGTGAAAACATTAGTCTTACAAGAGAATAATGTAACTAATATTGTAAGGATCAATAATTTATTAAACTTCATTTTAGGCTCCTTTTTTTATTAATTGTTCTACTCTTTTAATATCGATTCCATGATGTGAATCAGTGTGAACTATTTCTTCATTATCTATAACGATCACTTGTGGAGACTGGTGCATCACATTAAGTTTACTCGCAATGGTGTTACTCAACTCACGATGATTAAGCAAATCCAGTAAATAAAAACTAGCTTGATCCTCATCTAAGGTGTAACCCGATTCAAAATTTTTAAGTACCATGCGCGAGATACCACATCTAGTGCTGTGTTTAAAAATAACTTTTACTTTTTTCTTAGAGTTTGAAATTAAGTTATTTAACTGATCTTCAGAATCTAGCAACTGCCATGGCAATCCTTCATTATGGTCTTTTTTTTCAATTTCACGTTGTGATTTAAACAACTTATCTAACAATCCCATACCCTAGTTTTATTAATAATTCCGCTTTCGCGAAAGCGTAGATACTCAAATTTTATACTAATTTACAAAGATACTATATGTTAAGTGTAATTCTATATAAACATTTAAAGACAGACACTTTGTCGTGTAAATATGCATTTTATATGCCTTTTTGACAATTTAAACATTAGGTACATCTTTTGAAACAAACAAGAAAAAGAAAATTATGAATATGAATCAACTTACTATAAAATCCCAAGAGGCTCTTCAAAAAGCGCAACAACTCGCACAGGAGTCGGGACACCAGTTTATTGAAAACTTGCACATTCTTAAGGGAATGATTCAGGTAGATGAAAATGTTTTACCTTTTATTTTTAAAAAACTAAATGTAAACCTTGACCTTGCTATACAACTTATTAACAGCAGTTTAAACTCTATTTCTAAAGTAGAAGGCGGCGAGATTCAATTATCTCGAGATGCCTCAAGCATGGTAAATAATGCCATGAGTATCGCTACAAAAATGGAAGATGAATACGTGAGTTTAGAACACTTATTACTAGCCATTTTTGAAGGAAAATCTACAGCGGCTCGCATTCTTAAGGATCAAGGGATAAGCAGTAGCACATTAAAAAAAGCCATTGAGGAACTCAGAAACGGCAACAAGGTAACTAGTGCCAGCGCAGAGGAAACTTATAATAGTCTCAACAAATATGCAAAGAACCTGAACCAGCTTGCAGATCAAGGAAAACTAGATCCTGTGATAGGTCGCGATGAAGAAATAAGACGTATTTTACAAATCCTATCCAGACGTACTAAAAACAACCCAATGCTAGTGGGAGAACCTGGAGTAGGTAAAACTGCTATTGCTGAAGGGCTAGCGCACCGTATCATTGCTGGTGATGTTCCAGAAAACCTAAAGAATAAACAAATATTTTCACTAGATATGGGAGCACTTATAGCAGGTGCAAAATATAAAGGAGAATTTGAGGAGCGTTTAAAAGCAGTGATTAAAGAGGTAACAACCAGTTCTGGAGATATCGTCTTATTTATAGATGAGATTCACACTCTTGTAGGTGCTGGTGGTGGTCAAGGCGCCATGGATGCCGCAAATATTTTAAAACCTGCTCTAGCTCGTGGAGAGCTGCGTGCTATAGGTGCCACTACACTAGATGAATATCAAAAGTATTTTGAAAAAGACAAAGCACTAGAACGACGTTTCCAAAAAGTGCTCGTAGATGAACCTGATACAGAAAGTGCTGTTTCTATCTTGCGCGGAATTAAAGATAAATATGAAACACACCATAAAGTACGTATAAAAGATGAAGCCATTATAGGCGCTGTAGAGCTTTCTCAGCGTTATATCACTAATCGTTTTTTACCCGATAAGGCCATCGATTTAATGGATGAAGCTGCGTCTAAATTGCGCATGGAAATTAACTCTAAGCCTGAAGAACTTGATGTGCTAGACCGCAAAATCATGCAACTAGAGATTGAGATTGAAGCGATTAAAAGAGAAAAAGACGAAACTAAATTAAAAAGTTTGCGCAATGAACTGGCAAACTTTAAAGAATCTCGTAATGAGCTTAATGCGCAATGGGTAAATGAGAAAGATATCGTAGATGCTATTCAAAACGCAAAAAGTGATATAGAAAACTTTAAACAACAAGCTGAGCGTGCTGAGCGTGATGGTGATTATGGTAAAGTGGCAGAGTTGCGTTACGGAAAAATCAAAGATGCTCAAGAAGAGCTCGAGCGATTGCAAAAAGAAGTTGCTGAAAACGATACAGATAAATCTCTTATTCAAGAAGAGGTTACCTATGATGATATTGCCGAAGTAGTTGCAAAATGGACTGGAATTCCTGTCACTAAAATGGTTCAAAGTGAACGTGAAAAATTATTACGTTTAGAAGATGAGTTGCATAAACGTGTGGTAGGACAGCAAGAAGCTATAGTTGCCGTGAGTGATGCCGTGCGCCGCAGTCGTGCAGGATTACAAGATCAAAAAAAACCTGTAGGATCCTTTCTTTTCCTAGGAACCACTGGTGTAGGTAAAACAGAACTTGCAAAAGCTCTAGCCGATTATCTTTTTAACGATGAAAATGCCATGACACGCATAGACATGAGTGAATATCAAGAACGTCATAGCGTGAGTAGATTAGTAGGTGCACCTCCTGGTTATGTGGGCTATGATGAAGGTGGTCAACTAACCGAAGCGGTAAGAAGAAAACCTTATAGTGTGGTACTGCTGGATGAAATAGAAAAAGCCCATCCTGATACTTTTAATATTTTATTACAAGTACTCGATGAAGGAAGACTTACTGATAATAAAGGCCGTATTGCAGATTTTAAGAATACTATCATAATCATGACTTCTAATATGGGAGCTGAGTTAATCCAAGAACGATTTGATAATGTCACTGTAACAGAGTCCTTAATGGATGAGACTAAAAAAGATGTGCTAGTAGCCTTAAAACAGCGTGTACGACCAGAATTCATCAACCGTATAGATGACATCGTTATGTTTACACCTCTTACTCAAAAAGAGATCAGGCAAATAGTAGGTTTACAATTAAAAGGTGTGACTAAAATGCTGGCACAACAAGGAATTACTATAGATGCTACGCCTGCGGCAATTGATCTACTGGCAGTTCAAGGTTATGATCCACAATATGGAGCAAGACCAGTTAAACGAGTGATTCAAAAAAATGTACTCAACGAACTTTCTAAACAAATCCTATCAGGTAAAATTTCCACAGAAAGTATAGTGTTAATAGATACTACTGAGAATCAGTTGGTTTTTCGTAACGAAAGTGAATTAAAAGAGATTACATAATTTTTTAGTCGTGTCCCACTAAGACAAAGGACCGCTGTCGATGATAGAGGAAAGACTTTACTATGGAGTTTGAATTTCAGTGCTTTATAAGTTTTAAAATTTCATAAATAACGTACCATTTTTGCTTTTCAATAGCAAGGTGCATTATTTGTAAAATCTTATGAAGCAATGCTATCAGTAGGTTTTAATACCAATTTATGTTTCTAATGCCGTATTCTTAATTAGAATTATTTTTTGACTAGGTAATAAAGAAAATTAAAGCATAGCCTAAGATACGGTTTCATTTTATTTTAAAATATAGGCGAAAAGGAAACGAATTATATGCGACATTAGGAATGTAAATTGGTATAAAGTATTGATAAAACTTTAATCGGGCACTAATGATAATTTTTAAAACCTATAATGATAAAGCTACATTTTTGTTAAAGATGTAGCTTTAACTTTTATACAGCTGCTTACATTTATAGATAGAATAATACCAAATTGAATTTATAAAGTCTTAATAAACAGTTTCTTTTTCAATTACTTTTCACTAAAAATCATTTCCGTAGCTACGGCTATGCAAAGAATTTTTAGCTTCAACTAAGCAAAAAATAATTCAATTTACTTTAACGACATTATAAACACAAATTGGTATAACCCTAAACACTATGGTTAATATCTATTTTTATTTTTCTCCTTTTAATAACCTGCCTATTCCTTATATTTAGCCATACTAAAACTATATAAGGACATCATGCAGATAAAAAGACTCTTCGACTTTCCTAAGTATCAGCTAGAGAATTACCCTAGAGAAGATGCTTTAGTTACTAAATACAACGGCACATGGGTTAAAACATCCACGCAATCATTTGTAGATCAAGCAAATGAAATCTCCCGTGGTCTTATTGCGCTAGGAATACAACCTAATGATAAAGTGGCACTTATTTCATCTGTTAATAGAACAGAATGGAATATTTGTGACATAGGAATCATGCAAACAGGTGCTCAAGATGTTCCTATCTACCCTACCATTTCTGAAGAAGACTACCAGTATGTGTTAAATCATAGTGAATCTAAGTACGTTTTTGTATCAGATGAAGAGGTGAGAAAAAAAGTTTTAAGTATAAAGGATCAAGTGCCTTCCTTAATTGAAGTTTACAGCTTTGATACCATAAATGGTTGTAAAAGTTGGGAAGAGGTAAAGAAATTAGGAGCCTCCATGGATCATCAAGAAGAACTAGATAAAAGAATGGCTGCCATCTCAGAAGATGATCTAGCCACTTTAATATATACCTCTGGTACGACAGGACGTCCTAAAGGAGTGATGTTATCCCATAAAAATATTTCCAGTAATGCCATTACCAGTGCTGGACGTTTACCACTGGAATTAGGTAAAGCGAAAGGCTTAAGTTTCTTACCGGTTTGTCATATTTATGAACGCATGTTACAGTATATGTACACTTACACTGGAACAGGAGTATATTTTGCAGAGTCCATAGAAACCATATCAGATAATTTAAAAGAGATCCAGCCAGAGGTCATGAGTGCGGTACCTCGATTACTCGAAAAAGTATATGATAAAATCATTGCCAAAGGAACTGACCTTACCGGTATCAAGAAAAAACTATTTTTCTGGGCCGTAGAATTAGGGCTAGAATGGAAACCTTATGGAGCCAATGGATGGTGGTATGAAAAAAAATTAGGTCTTGCTAAAAAATTAATTTTCTCTAAATGGCAAGAAGCCTTAGGTGGAAATTTATTAGCCATTGCCAGTGGTAGTGCGGCGCTACAACCACGGCTTGCACGTGTATTTAATGCGGCTGGAGTGCCCGTAATGGAAGGTTATGGACTTACAGAAACCTCTCCAGTAATATCTGTGAATGATATGCGCGACGGCGGTTTTAGAATAGGTACGGTAGGTAAAATTTTACCTAACACAGATGTGCAAATTGCCGAAGACGGCGAGATCATTATTAATGGACCACAACGCATGATGGGCTATTATAAAGATCCAGAAAAAACAGCCGAAGCTATAGATGAAAAGGGATATTTCCACACAGGAGACATCGGTGAAATAGACGATGATGGATTCCTTAAAATCACTGATCGTAAAAAGGAAATGTTCAAGACCTCTGGAGGTAAGTACATCGCTCCACAACTTATAGAAAACACAATGAAACAAAGTCGTTTCATAGAACAAATCATGGTTATAGGTGAAGGAGAAAAAATGCCTGCTGCTCTTATACAGCCTAATTTTGAATTTCTTGCAGAATGGGCTCAGCGCAAAGAAATTGTTTATGATGACTGGAAAGATCTATGTTCTCAAGAACGTATTATTAATAGATTCCAGAAAGAAATAGATTTTTATAATACTAAGTTTGGGAACTGGGAACGTATCAAGAAATTTGAAATCACACCAGAAACCTGGACTATAGAAGATGGACACCTCACTCCTACTTTAAAACTAAAAAGACGTGTGATTAAAACTCGTTATGAAGATTTGTATCATCAAATTTATGGTGACTCAAAAATCTAAAAATACAATTATATTAAAGAGCTGCACTTAAGGTTGTAGCTCTTTAAGTGTTTAATTATTAAAGATCATATTCTTTGTACGCAATAGTAGATGTAGAAACTACCGGTGGGAAATTTAATGAAGAAGGTATTACAGAGGTAGCCATCTATAAATTTGACGGCCATGAAATCGTAGATCAGTTTGCAAGTCTTGTAAATCCAGAAAAGGAGATTCAACCCTTTGTAGTTAAACTTACAGGTATTAATAATAAAATGCTTGCCCGTGCCCCTAAATTCTACGAGGTCGCAAAACGTATTATAGAAATTATGGACGGTGCAGTACTCGTGGCGCATAACGCAAATTTTGACTTTCGCATGCTGTCTTTAGAGTTCAAAAGATTAGGTTATGACTTTAAAAAAGAAACCCTATGTACCGTGGAACTTGCACAAAAGCTAATGCCGCAAGAAGAAAGTTATAGTCTAGGAAAACTCACGCGATCCTTAGGAATTCCCATCACAGATCGTCACAGAGCTACTGGTGATGCACTAGCTACCGTAAAACTATTTAAAATGCTACTAGCAAAAGACACTGATAAGAATATTATTTCTACCAGTCTCAAAACTATAAAAAGTAAAATCGTAGCACCTAAACTTAAAGATCTTATAGAAAAAACACCGGCAGTAATAGGTGTGTACTACCTCTATAATAAAGAGAATGAGATTATATACATAGGTAAGAGCAAGAACATAAAAAAAAGAATAACACAGCACTTTACCAGTGATCAACTTCACTCAAAAAAACTTCAAACTCTAGTACATGATATTTCCTATGAAAAAACAGGTAATGAACTCATTGCTCTTTTAAAAGAAGATATAGAACTTAAAAAACACCGCCCTCAATTTAATAAACGCATTAAGAAAAAAGCCTTTTCACACGGTCTTTACAGCACATTGAACTCAGAAGGTTATATAGAACTTAAAGTAAAATCTATAGGTAAAGACCTGAAATACATCACCAGCTTTACTTCATTAAAATCAGGAAATAATTTTCTAGAACGTTTAAGAGCTGAGCATAAACTATGTGATCAACATACAGCCCTGCAAGAAACAGAGCGCCAGTGCCACCATAGTGAATCATGTAATTGTAAAAAAAGTTGCTGTCTAACAGAGTCTGCCCTAGATTATAATTTAAGAGTACAAAAAGCGCTAAGTACACATGATTTTTCTAAAAAGAGTTTCATAATAGTAGATCGAGGAAGAGAAACCACAGAGCGCAGTGCCATCATGGTAGAACATGGAACTATTCTAGGATTCGGTTATGTAGATTTGCAATTTCAAGTAACCCATCGCGATATTCTTAAAAAAATAATCACACCATTATCCCATAATATAGACTCCAGACATATTATCCAGAGCTACTTAAGGAATAAGAGAGTTTATAAAATTATAGAGTTTTAATTATTACGCTTTCGCGAAAGCGTATTCAAAAACATCACTATGCATCCCAAAGGAAAACTATATCTCATACCAGTTACACTAGGTGATATAAGCCCATTTGAAGTACTACCTCTATCTGTGAAAAAAGTAATTGAAAAAATCAATCACTACGTCGTTGAAAATGAAAAAACGGCGAGAAGATTTATCAAAAGTGTAGTACCATCTAAACCACAACCTGATTTAGTACTATTCTCTATTAATAAATATACAGATGTGACAGAGATTCCATCCTTCTTAAATCCATGCCTGGAAGGTCATGACATGGGTGTAATGAGTGAAGCTGGAGTTCCTGGTGTCGCAGATCCTGGCGCAGACCTGATACGCATCGCACATGAAAAAGGAATAGAAGTTATTCCATTAGTAGGACCTAGCTCGATTCTTATGGCTATAATGGCTAGTGGTTTAAATGGTCAGAACTTTGCATTTAATGGGTATTTACCCATAGATAAAATGGAACGTCGCAAAAGGATCAAAGAGTTAGAGGCTCGTTCTTTTAATGAACAGCAATCTCAATTATTCATAGAGACACCATACAGAAACAATAAAATGATGGAGGAACTACTTTTACAACTTCATTCAGAAACAGAAATTTGTATAGCTTGCGATATTACCTTGCCTACTGAATTTATAAAGACCATGTCTGTGAACTTATGGAAAAAACAAGTGCCAGATCTACACAAAAGACCAGCAATATTTATCATCCTTAAAAAAAACAATTTTTAGCACGCAACCTATTAAAGAATAAAGCATCTTATTAATAATTAAAAAACCTAACCCAAATAATAACTGGAAATAGAAGTTTATTCATCACCACAAAAAGACACCTTTTAACGATGAATTTTAAGGTTCATAGAACTCATAAATTTGACTTAAATTCCCACCTGAAAAACTTATAACTATGAAAAAGATTTTACTTACTTTTTTATTCATGCTACCACTACTATCAGGAGCTCAAGGAGAAGCCTCTTGGTGGTTTTTTGGTGAAAATGCCTCACTGGACTTTTCTAGTGGTGCTCCTCTTCCTGGCCCTGTAGGTTCTTTAAGTACGACGGAAGGTTGTTCTACCATTTCTGATGAATGTGGTAATTTACTATTTTATAGTGACGGAAGTCAAATTTGGAATCGCAATGGTAACCAGATGCCTAATGGATTTGGGCTTTCTGGAAATGGAACTAGTGCACAGTCAGCCATTATTATTCCTGATTTGACAAATTCTAATATCTATTTTGTGATCACCGTATATACTGTTTTAGAATACAGCATGGTGGATATGAATTTGAATGGTGGTCTAGGAGATGTAGTTCCTGGAAGAAAAAACATCCCTATGCTATCCAGTACACAAGAAAAAGTTACTGCAGCATTAAATGATAACGGTGATCGTTACTGGATTGTTGGTTTTGACGATGGTGGTGTTTACACCGCGTGGCGTGCAGGTGGTGGTGTAGTAGACACAAACCCTGCACGAGTTGTAGTATCTAATATAGCTGCTGCTTCCGCCATTGACGATGATAGAGGTTATTTAAGACTATCGCCAGATGGGTCTAAAATTATAAATACCAGTGTAGGTTTTAATGATCCACTGGTTATGTGTGATTTTAATAATAGTAATGGTGTGGTATCAAACCCTATTGTTTTAACAAACCCAGGAAGTAGTTCTGATGAATTTTATGGAGCTGAATTTTCTGGAGATAGTAGATTACTATACGTTAATGCCAATTCCAATAATGGTGGTAATGGAAATATTTCAAATAACGTAAAACAATTATTACAGTATGATACACAAGGTGGTGCTGGATGGGAAAATAATCCTTTCGTATTAAGCACTAATACAGGTGAAGGACGTGGTGCTTTACAACTAGGAATTGATGGTAAAATTTATCATGCTAGAACTTATACTCAAAATTTAGGTGTTGTTAACAACCCTAATGTAATAGGTATGGGAGCAAACTATGTGCATGCAGGTGTTACACTACCTAATTCTATGAGAGTGCGAGAAGGTTTACCTCCGTTTATTACTTCATTCTTTGAACCTAGCTTTTTAGCTACAGATGCTAATCAGGGATCTGGTGGAGGAAATAATAATCCTGAAACAGATTTTTGTGATGGGACTCCTATACAGTTTGACTCTAGTGGTAGTGGATTATGTGCTACGGCTACTGTTAACTGGGACTTTGGTGATGGTACTACTAGTAATGTTTTCAATCCAGTTCACACATTCCCAGCACCAGGAGATTACACAGTTACTTTAACCGTAACTAGTGGTTTTTATTCAAATACTGCTGTAGATGTGATTAGTATTTATGAGGTTCCTGTCGCAAATCCAGTTAACGATGTTTTCTTATGTGATTCAGATATGAATGGTACTGAAGATAGAGATCTTGCCATATTAGAAACAGCTCAAGTCATTGACACACAAACTAATCCTAACTTTATAGTTGCTTATTACCTCACACAAGCTAATGCAGATAATAATACTGCTGCGATCAGTTTACCATACACATTCCCTATAGGAACGACTACCATATATGCTAGAATAACTAATGATTTAAATGCCGCATCTAGAGAGTGTTTCGACACAACTTCATTTGATGTGATTGTCGCTGCCGGTTCTGGTGCCACTGCTCCTGCTGATTTAGTTGCCTGCGATGATGATAATGACGGTTTCTTTACATTTGACTTAACCACAGTGGAAAGTGAGGTTTTAGGAACTCTTCCAGCTGCTCAGTTCACCATTACTTATCACTCTGATCTAACCAATGCACAAAATGGCACCGCTGCTATTCCTAACCCTACGAGTTATGTGAATGCTACTGCTGGTACTTCAGAAACAATTTTTGTTAGATTAGAAGATATGAATCCTGGTGGATGTAACTCTACTACAGAATTTGATATCTCTGTATTTGATACTCCTACTGCAAATCTAGTTCCAAATGTGGCACTTTGTGATACAGCTAATGATAACACAGAAGATGTTACTTTAACAGCTTTTGATGTTGATGTATTGGGAACTCAAACTAATCCTAATTATGTCATAACATACCACGCTACACAAGCTGATGCCGATGCAGATGCAATGCCTCTAGGCTCACCATTTAGCGTAGTAGGAACAACAACGGTTTATGTTCGAATAGATAACGCTACAAATGAAACTTGTTTTGATACTTCTTTGTTTACGATAACACTAAATACCATACCTGTCGCAAATACCGTAACAGAGTACAGACTTTGTGATGACTTGACAAATGATGGTACAGAACTGTTTGACCTTACTACTAAAGACGTAGAAGTATTAGGAACACAAAACCCGGCTGACTTTAACATTGAATATTTCACTTCACAAGCTGATGCTGATCTAGGATCTGTAGGTGGTGCAAC
>P_2C_Liq_1_UnCtyDRAFT_1000938_pt1 | contig 11592 bp, 13 predicted proteins | sample Pon2CUnioCityCA_2_FD_10234 | JGI IMG/M metagenome (IMG submission 10234)
AAATTATTTACAGCTACTAAGAAATATAGTGATGACCCTAACGGCGATAAATTTAAGCTTATAGAACAAGGTGCTGTGATCACAAAAGGTAATCTGTATAATTATTTTGAAGACTTAATGGAGCTAGGAAAAGAGAAAAACGGTTTTTAAAATAGCTCATATTAATTTTTATGTAAAGCTCCTTCATTTTGTTGGAGCTTTTTTTTTATTGCTAATCTGCCAGTATAATGAGTTGAATCAAATAATAATTTGAGGCAATAACTCCATGTTTTGTACGAGCTATAGATGTGAAATTTATTTCATTTTTACTTGTTATACCCATTTGTGTTTATAATGTCGTTAAAATTATTTGAATTATTTTTTTGCTTAGTTGAAGCTAAAAATTCTTTTTCATTGTTCAGCTTTCGCGAAATCGTGATATAACTAACTATTTAATAATACGGATCTCCTAGTAACGCTAGGATAAACTGTGTAAGATTAATGGTGATTTGTACTGATTGCGATACCGACATTCCAGTTAACATGATTGATTTTTACAACCATATTATTCAAAACAAAGGGCTATGTTACTCATAGCGCAGTGCCTCGATAGGATCTAATTTTGCAGCCTTAATTGCGGGAATAACACCAGAGAATATGGCGATGATGATGGAAATGATGGTGGCTAGAATAACGGGCATCCACGGCATGCTAAATTCTACTTCAAGAACATTTGACACTATATAGCCTATTAAAAGACCTAAAAGAATACCTAGAATACTACCATACTGACTGATGAGTACTGTTTCTATAAAGAATTGCCATGATATGGTGGAACGTTTTGCGCCTAGTGCTTTTCGCACGCCTATTTCGCGAGTACGTTCTGTAACAGAAACAAGCATGATATTCATAAGTGCTATGGAGCTACCAAAAATGGTGATACCACTTATTATAAAAGCTGCTATATATAGTATTCCTTTAATTTCATTTGCGGTGCCTAATAGTTGATCACTTTGGATAAGACCAAAATTATCACTTTCTACAGGACTTAGACCTCTTATGTTTCTAAATAATACGGTTGCTCGACCTTTTGCACCGTCCATAAACTGTTCATCTTTTACCTTAACGCTTAAATCATAATTGATATAAGGACTTGTGTAAATACTGCGTGCAACATCTATAGGGATAAGAACTCTTAAATCTATGTTATTACCAAAGGTTGAGCCTTTTTCTTCTAGTAAACCTATCACCGTAAATTTACTGCCTCTTATGCTTAACGTTTGACCTATAGGGTTGAGGCCTTGAAATAACTCATCTTCCATATCACTACCTATGATACATACACGAGCATTATTCTTAATATCAAAACTAGAAAAACCTCTACCTTCACCTATGTTTAAACCTGCATTTTCTGTATAATTTGCATTTACACCTGCTATGATAACCTTAGGTTTAGTCTTGCGATCTTCACTTTTAACTTCTGCCTGTGACGTAGCTTGAAATGAAACACCTACTTGCGTGAAAGGAAAATCCCATTGCTCTTCAAACTCCTTCACCTCGCGATAACTTATTACAGGATTAACTTTATTACGCTCGCCACCACCACGGCGTTTCATGGTAAAAGCATAACGCTGTATGTTAAAGGTATTTGCGCCTATTCCAGAAAGCCCACCACCTATGGTGCCTTCAAGTGCTTTTACAGAACTTAAAATACCTACTAGAGCAGTGATTCCTATTGCGATAATCACTACGGTGAGAGCGGTTCTTAAGAACTGACCTTTAATGCTCTGTTGAGCGATATTAATGTTTTGACTTAGTAAACCTGCCATGTACTATAAGACTAAAAATAGATTACAATGTTACAAGTTCTAGTAAGTTTTTCCAGTTACTTTAATTTTTAATTATGAAGCATAGCCTTAATGATGTCATTATATTTGCAGTAATAAACAAAGTTATGGCACAAAAACCTTCTATACCTAAAGGAACTAGAGATTTCAGTCCTGTTGAAGTACAGCGACGTCAGTTTATAATGAATACTATCAAGCATCATTTTGAGCACTATGGTTTCATGCCTATAGAAACACCTAGCTTTGAAAACAGCGATACCTTATTAGGAAAATATGGAGAAGAAGGCGACCGATTAATTTTTAAGATATTGAATAATGGTCAGTACTTAAAAAAAGTAAATGAGACAGACTTAGGTGCTAAAAATGAGTCTAAAGTATCTCCTCAAATCAGTAAAAGAGCCTTGCGTTATGACTTAACAGTACCATTTGCTCGTTATGTAGTACAACACCAGAATGATATTACTTTCCCTTTTAAGCGTTATCAGATTCAGCCGGTATGGAGAGCAGACCGACCGCAGCATGGACGTTTTCAAGAATTCTATCAGTGCGATGCAGATGTGGTGGGAAGTGATTCCCTATTACAAGAAGTAGAGCTGGTAAAGTTATATGATGCTGTTTTTACAGATTTAAAATTAGAAAATTGTACTATAAAAATTAATAATAGAAAGATTCTTGCTGGTATAGCTCAAATGATAGGAGCACAAGATCAGCTTATAGACTTTACGGTAGCACTTGATAAACTGGATAAAATAGGAGTCGATAAGGTAAAGGAAGAAATGATCCTAAAAGGAATCAGTCCTATTGCTATAGAAAAACTCAATCCTGTTTTTAGTCTTCAAGGCGACTTTACTGAAAAACTAGAGGTTATGAAAGACTTACTTTCTGATTCTGAAATAGGGCAGAAGGGAATCCAGGAGTTAACCTTTATTAATAATGCTATCAAGAAACTAGGCTTAAAGAGCGCTTTATTAGACTTAGACATTACACTTGCTCGTGGCTTAAATTATTACACAGGATGTATTTTTGAAGTTGCAGCACCAGCAGGAGTAAAGATGGGAAGTATAGGTGGCGGTGGTCGTTATGATGACCTGACCAGCATGTTTGGTTTAAAAGCTGTAAGTGGAGTAGGAATCAGTTTTGGACTTGATCGCATTTATCTTGTCATTGAAGAATTAGGTTTGTTTCCAGATTCTGTAAGAGCAGGAGTAGATGTGCTGTTTGTTAATTTTGGTGATAAAGAGAGTGAATATGCGATGGATTTGGTATTTCGCTTTCGCGAAAGCGGAATAAAATCTGAACTCTACCCAGAACAGGTAAAGACTCAAAAGCAAATGAAATATGCAGACCGAAATGAAATACCTTATGTTATTTTAATAGGTGAGGATGAAATGAAACTCGGGTCTATTTTACTTAAAAATATGGTGAGTGGTGAACAAGAACTGCTTAAACCAGAAGAAGTAATTACACGATTAAAATAAGTAGATTCTATTTATAGAGTAGCAATTTCACTGATTTCCATTTTTAATATTTTTGGACGTTCACTTCTTTTAGAAGTTTTATGAATTTGCATATTAGTGCGATACATCATTGTATATTTTTTTTAGAATTATTTTAATACGTCTAGTGAATGTTATAGTTTGACAGGTTTTTGTGCAAGCGAAATATTTAATAATCCTTAACTAAAAGCTATATTTACCTCATAGAAAGATAAAAGATGAATCCAAAGCCTACTTTAAAACAACTCGCCGAAAAACTTCAACTGTCTACTTCTACCGTTTCCAAAGCACTTAAGGATAGTTCTGAAATAAGTGAAGACACTAAAACTAGAGTGAAGGAGCTGGCAAAGTTAATGGGTTATAGGCCTAATATTGCCGCTGCGTCTCTTAGAAATAGAGAAACTAGAACTATAGCTGTAGTGTTACCAGAGATTGTAAATGACTTCTTTGGCCAGGTTTTAATGGGGATAGAAGAAGAGGCTTCTTTACACAATTATAAAATTGTGATTTGTATTTCAAATGAGTCCTATAAAAAAGAAAGGGAATACATGGAAATGTTTTCAAATGGTGCGGTAGATGGTTTTATTATCGCCGCTGCTATGGAGACTCAAGAACTAGGAGAATCAGATCATTATAATGATATTTTAAATTCTGGCTTAAAGCTAGTAATGTTTGACAGAGTTATAGAATCTGTAGATTGTGATAAAATTATAGTAGATGATGCCGCTTCAGGTGCTCGACTTGTAGATTTTTTAAAATATAGAGGCGATCGACATATATGTATAGCAACTACCATAGATAAATTAAGTGTAGGTAAATTAAGAGCGCAAGGGATAAATGAGCGCATAAAAAAGTTTGAAGAATTACAATCAACTATTGTTTCTCAAGAGGAAGATGCTGATTTCTCAAAGAATATAGAAGAGGTTTTAAAAAAGAAAACCATACAATCTGTCATAGCATTAGATCAGCGTGCTGGAATTATGACTTTAAACAAAGCACATGAGTTAGGGATTCAAGTTCCTAAAGAGCTACAAATTATATCATATTCTAATAGTACTCTTGCAAAATACTCTTTCCCTCAATTAACTATAGTAGATCAGCACTCACGTGATCTAGGTAAAAAAACATTTACTAGAATACTGAATCTTTTAAAAAATAAAGATGAAGTTCAGGTAACACGAGTACACACTTTAAAAACATCACTCGTGGAGCGAGGAACTACTAGAAAATAAAAAAGTCTCCTAGAAAACTAAGAGACTTTTAGTAGCGTGGGGCGGGCACGATCCGCCGACCTCAGCATTATGAATGCTGCGCTCTAACCAGCTGAGCTACCACGCCGTTTTTAAGCACATATACTTAAGCGGCTGCAAATATATACTTATTTCTAGATTTAAACCAAATGAATTTCTCTTAATATTTTTATCTTTTTCATTTTTCCTTTTAACAATTAATCTACTATATTGCCATCAAAGTTAATTTACCATGCAAGAACCTATTAAATTTAACCTGGAGTTTCCTATTCACGTATCACCAGCTTTACTGTATCAATACATAGCAACTCCTTCTGGAATGTCTGAGTGGTTTGCAGAAAACGTAAATAGTAGAGGTGAATACTTTAGATTTATCTGGGATGGTTCAGAAGAAAAAGCAAAAATAGTGAAGCGAGTTAGTGGCGAGCGTGCGCGTTTTCAATGGGATTATGATGAGGACACTAAAAAGTTTTTTGAAATGAATATCCAGGTAGATGAAATTACTAAAGATGTTTCTTTAATCATTACAGATTTTGGTGATGATGATGATGAAGTAGAGGATCAAAAAATGTTTTGGGAAAACCAAATTAGTGAGTTAAAAAAAGTACTAGGTTCTAGTTAAACCTAATTTCTATACCTAATTTTGAGCCCTGAACTAAACAGGGCTTTTTTTATGGTAAATATTGATGGAGTTTTAAAAAAAAGTGATCATGCTGTTATCGCTTATGATAACAGAGGAACTTTTTATGGAGATGGTATTTTTGAAACATTGAGATGTTTTAATGGAAAACCGCTGCTATTTGAAGCGCATTACTTCAGACTCATGGCAGGAATGCGCATTTTAAGAATGAATATTCCTGATTCTTTTACTCCTGAGTTCATAGAGCAATCTATGATAGATTTACTCGCTCAAAATAATTTAGATCACAACCATGCTAGAATAAGATTTACGGTATGGCGCAGTTCTGGTGGTTTTTATTCACCATTAGATAATAATGTTCATTATAGTATTCAGGCTACTAAGGTGGAGGACCATTTCATAAATGAAAACATAAGAGAAGCAGAATTATTCAAAGATCATTATGTTTTATCTGGTTTATTAAGTACTATTAAGTCTAATAATAAAATCGTTAATGTTCTTGCCGGTAGGTTTGCGCTAGATAATGGCTACCAAGAAATGTTTTTGATAAATGAAAATAAAATGATAGCCGAAGGTATTTCTGGCAACCTTTTTATAAGAACTGGAGATAAAGTAAAAACGCCACCTGTACTTGATGGGTGTCTTAATGGTATCATGAGGGAACAAGTTATCCAGCAATTAAAACGTATGCTTAATTATGAAATTGTAGAAGAGACCGTTACTCCTTTTGAATTACAGCGTGCTGATGAAATCTTTACCACTAACGTAATTAAAGGAATTCAAAGTATTTCTAAATATAGAAAAAAGGAATTTACAAAAGAACTAGCTACTGAATTACTAGAAATATTTAATGATAAATTTTTCAACTAATTATCAGATGGGTTTTCGGGAGCGTTAGACCATAGTTTATAATTTCCGCCTAGTTTTATCATTTCATTTTTCCACAAGTCTTTAATTTTTTCAGTTAACACAAATTCAGGACTTGGGCTCTTCTTAATTACCCATGAATTTTCTTTAATTTCCTGACTTAGCTGATTTTTGTGCCATCCAGAATACCCTAAAAAGAATTTTATGCCTTTACCAGTGATGATTTCCTTTTGTATCAATTCATGAACTGTATAAAAATCACCGCCCCAATAAATATCATTTACAATTAAATGAGAGTCTGGAATTAAATCAGGAATGGAGTGCAGGAAGTAAAGGTTATCCATATCTACAGGACCACCTTGATAAATAGGTATTTCTAGTTCTATTTCTGGAATGAGGTCTTTAAGTGTATATTCTAAAGGTTTATTTAAAATAAACCCTACAACACCATCTTCATTATATTCTGTGAGTAATACAACAGATCTAGAGAACGATTGATCTCCTATAATATTAGGTTCTGAGATTAATAAGTCTCCTTTATGTATATCAAGAGATTTCATGTATTTAATTAACTCATTAAACTTATAAAATTTAATTTATTAATTACTGAATTTGTTGAAATAAACCTACAAAATATTAGTATTCCTAAAATAGGAGTAATAAAAAACCCGATTCTTTAAAGAATCGGGTTCAATACTTTACTTAAATACAGTAATTAGTTTACAGCTTTTTGTAAATCACTACCTGCTTTAAATTTCACTACATTTTTAGCAGCGATTTTGATAGTTTTACCAGTCTGTGGGTTTCTACCTTCACGAGCAGCTCTTTTAGATACTGAGAAAGATCCAAATCCTACAAGAGAAATTCTATCTCCTTTTTTAAGACTACCTTCTACGTTACCTAAGAAAGATTCTAGCGCTTTTTTTGCTGCTGCTTTTGAAATACCAGCATGCTCTGCCATTCCTTCGATTAAATCTGTTTTGTTCATAATTGAAATTAAATTAATGTTGGTTAAACTAAAACGTTGAACAAATTTATAAGGAATATGCTACCACGCAAGGATTAGAGCCATAAATGAAGAAATTTGTTTATAACAATACAGGATTGTTAATAACTTGATCTGTTTCGATTCATTTTTGCCTTATCCTTTGTCAAATCTGGCGTTGTCATGGAATTTAAAACCGTTCAAAAGACTTTTTGCATCCATACGTTTTTTATTGGGTAACTGTAATTCTATAATTTGTATAAAACCGTTAAGGCCGGCTACTTTTATAGTATCATCTTCTATAATAATGGAACCAGGTTGCATAGTGTGTTTTTTTATCTCTATGGCAGTTTTATAGATTTTAATAGTTTCAGGTTGCTCTTGAATCAGTACCGCTTTTGCCACGGGATAAGGATATAAGCCTCTTACTAGTGCGTCTATATGTTCTACTTTATTGTTCCACTTAATGGTCGTATTAGAACTATTTAGTTTAGGAGCTTCTTTTAATGTAGAGCTATGGGGTTGTTTTTTTGTACTTATTATCCCTGCGGCAATGTCATTTACCGTTTTTAATGATAACTCGCTACCTAGTAACATGAGCTTACCATATAAACTACCCACGTTTTCATCCTTGTCTATAGGACAATTCAGTTGGTCTATAATTGCGCCTGTGTCAATTTTATCATCTATAAAAAAAGTAGTTACTCCTGTTTGTGTTTCTCTATTAATAATAGCCCAATTAATAGGAGCTGCACCTCTATATTCTGGCAGTAAGCTTGCATGTAAATTAAACGTTCCTAGTTCAGGCATGTTCCATACTACTTTAGGTAACATTCTGAATGCCACGATTACCTGTAAGTCTGCTCCATAGCTTTTTAATTCTTCAAGAAACTCTGGAGCTTTTAAATTAGGTGGTTGTAAAACAGGAATATTTTGTGCTAGCGCATATTTCTTTACGTGACTTTCATTAATTTTTCTACCACGTCCAGCTGGTTTATCAACTGCTGTAACTACAGCTACTACCTCATGTTGAGAATGATGTAATTTTTCTAATACACCTGTTGCAAACTCAGGTGTGCCAAAGAATATGATTTTTAATATTCTATTCATTCCATGTATATTTTTGATTAGGCATTAATCTCACTAGTCCACGGTCTAGTAAATCTTTAAGAGTATTAATGACTTGTGATTGTTCCTTTTCAGGATGTAAAGATGCAATTTCCTTAACGCTTAAGTCTGAATCCTGTAGTGCATTTTTTATTATTAAACTTAAGTTTCCTCTCTTTGTTGTTTTATTGCAATGTGTACATTTCCCGCAAGGATTAGATTCCTCTCCAAAGTATTTTAAAATCAGCACGTTAATACACTCTTCTTTTTGAGAGATAAGATCGCATATCAACTTGAGCTTCTCTTTTTTTACTTGATTTTGTTGTTTTAATGTTTTAGCAAAACGGTTGATTGTTCGATCATCATCACGCGGTTCGAGAAAAGTAATTTGAGTATCAGCATTAACGATCTGTGCGTCTATAAGTTCCTTTTCTTCAAGGAATTTAAGAGTCTCCAGTACTTCGTTTTCTGTGGTATTACTGCGCAAAGCGATGATAGAACTATTAATCTCTAAGTTTTGGTATGTACTACTGCCATAGGTGCGCAGTATAGATTGTATGATGGAGTTCATAGCAGGACGATTGTGTATGAACTCGAGAATTTTTTTTCCGCTTTCGCGAAAGCGTATACTTGATTTCCTGTGGTAATTTTGCGATAAGCTTATGATACTAAATCGGTCTAGCGTGAGTAGCACATTATAACAAAGAACACCATTAATAGAGTAGGTGCTGGCAAAACTGGCAAAACTCAACTGATGGCTTGTGTTTTCTCCTTCACCCATTGCTATGCGTAAATAATTATTCAATTTACGGTACACATATTTAACTTGCTCAGTAGTGGCAAGAGATTTAATAAACTGATTTTGAGCATGTATAATATCGTTTATGTTATAGAAAAACTGAGCAATACTTTCTTTACCATCTCTACCAGCACGGCCTGTTTCTTGATAATAACTCTCTATACTGTCGGGCAGTTGTAAATGAGTAACTGTGCGCACATCAGGTTTATCTATTCCCATACCAAATGCGTTTGTAGCTACCATCACCTGAGTATCATTTTCCATCCATGATTGAGCGGCTTTTACTTTAGTCTTGTGAGGTAAGCCTCCATGGTAAAAGTTAGAGGAAATACCATTTACCGTTAGTAACCTTGAATAGTTAACAGCATTCTTACGACTTCTTACATACGTGATTGAACTGCCTGTATGTTTTTTATAGAACTCTGTATAACTGCTGTTTTTATCTTCTGTATCTGTGATGTAATAGCTTATATTAGGTCTCAAATAACTGTTTTTAAAAACTTGATGATTTACCAGCTCCAGATTTTCTATCATATCTTTTTGAACATCAAGTGTTGCAGTAGCAGTAACTGCAATTATAGGTGTAGCTTTATGAATTTTGCGTAGTACTTTAATATCTCTGTATGCCGGTCTGAAATCATGTCCCCACTGGCTCACACAGTGTGCCTCATCTACAGCTATTAAGGACACCTTCATTCTAGCGATACGTTCTTGAACAAGACTTTGTTGTAGTCGTTCTGGACTTAGGTATAAGAATTGATACTGACCATAAATACAATTATCCAGTATATCATCGAGTTCTTGATAAGTGATACCACCAGTGATGCCTGTTGCTTTTATTCCTTTAGATTTTAAAGTGTTTACTTGATCTTTTATAAGCGCAACTAGTGGAGAAACAACAACGCAAATTCCTTCTCGTACTAAACCTGGAATTTGATAACACAAGGATTTACCACCACCTGTAGGTAATAGAGCAAGAACATCATTACCTTCTATAACAGCATCTATAATGGCTTCTTGCTGCGGTCTAAACGCGTTATAGCCAAAGGTGTTTTGTAATATATGTTTTGCTCCTGGATTCAATCTTTTATTTGATTATTTAAAAAAGTAAATCGCTCTTCTATGGCGCCTACTGGTATTTCAATAGGGTTGTAATTAAATTTACGATAGTAGTTAATAAGAATATCACTTATTTGAACAGCCTGCTCAAAAGTTTCATACCGTTCATTATCAGATTCATATATTTCCTTCCATGGTGGTAAATAAAATACCATATCATATTCATGTTCCTGGCAAGCAGTGATATATTCAGCAGGGATAGGGTCACCCGTAAATAAGTGATATGCCGGTACATCTGGAATACCACGATCATAAAAATTCAAGCCGTTAATGGCATTTTTAAACTGTGCTATTCTTCCAGCAAGTAAATTATTGCTAAACGCCATAGGGTCTGTAAGGAATAGTTGATCGATTCCTTTTTCTTGAGCCTCTTTAATAACCTCTCTTGAGATTTCATGATGAACTAGTAATCCTTGTGATTCTATATATTTGATAAGGGTAGTTTTACCTGATCCAGGTCCACCTATTAATAAAATTCTTTTTATACCTTTCATAACAGTTACAAAATAACTAAAATCAAATGTAGTTCAAGCTTAATTCATGACTTATATTTGTATTCTTTTATTTTATGGATCCAAAAAAATCTCAGGACTTTTATAAAAAGCTTAAATCACAGCTGGAGGAAACTAGTACGTGGCCTAGTAAGTATTTATATAAATTTATAGTACCATCACAGCCACAAAAAATAGCACAAATAGAGACTATATTTAATGGTTTAGGTGCTGTTATTGTTACTAAGGAATCAAGTAAAGGTACATATACTAGTGTTTCTATAACGGTAATTATGAAATCACCAGATGCCGTTATTGAAAAGTATAAAGAGGTAGGTACTATAGAAGGAGTGATCTCGCTATAAACGTTACCTAGATGGGCTTACTAAAATTAATGATTCTATATGAAAAAAGATGTCAGTGAGTTAGTATAAATACTGCTCTTTTAACGAGATGTCACATTAAAGCGTCGATAAACTCTCGATTATTATAAGGAAAAAATAGGTGCAAAGAAATAACACTTATACAAGTAAAATTTAAAATAGATTGTTTGCTGTAAATTGTTTAATTTGCAGCTCTTCACAAGTAATTAAAAAATCATATTGGTACCATCATTAGAATATAACACAGAGCGTAATCATCTCAACATTCCTGAATATGGAAGGCATATTCAAAAATTAGTAGAGCACTGTAAAGAACTCAAAACTAAAGAAGAACGTAATCGCATGGCCACTGCTATAGTAGGAGTTATGGGAAACCTTAATCCACACTTACGTGATGTGGCAGATTTCCAGCACAAGCTATGGGATCAGTTGTTTATCATTGCAGATTTTGACCTAGATGTAGATTCTCCTTATCCTATGCCAGATAAGGAACTACTTGCAGCAGCGCCAGAACGCATGCCTTACCCACAAAAACGACCTAAATACCGTTTTTATGGAAATAATATTCAAAATATGATTAATGTGGCATTGAGCTGGGAAAAAGGCGAGAAACGAGAAGCTCTTACTTT
>P_2C_Liq_1_UnCtyDRAFT_1000939_pt1 | contig 11584 bp, 7 predicted proteins | sample Pon2CUnioCityCA_2_FD_10234 | JGI IMG/M metagenome (IMG submission 10234)
GTGTCACGGCAGAGCCATGACACGAGGAGGGACACGAGGAGGGACACGAGGAGGGACACGAGGAGGGACACGAGGAGGGACACGAGGAGGGACCAGGGGGTGGCATGGTAGGGAGATGGGGGATAAAATGGATCGGCGTAACTTTGCCATCAAGCCAACATGGGACGTTCTCGCTACCGTGTCCTGGAAGATTCTCCTCACTTTTTGACCTGTACAGTGGTCAACTGGCTACCCCTGTTTAGTCAACCCCAACTCGTCCAGATTGTTCTCGATTCTTTGCAATTTCTCCAGGACAAACAGCGCCTCACGCTTCATGCTTATGTCATCATGGAAAATCATCTTCATCTGATTGCTTCATCTGAGAACTTGCCAAAGGCAATTCAAACATTTAAGTCGTTTACCGCTCGTGAAATCATTGATACCTTAATTGAAGGGAAAAGTTACTGGTTGAATCATTTGAAACGAGGTAAAAGTCCCCAACGGTATAATCAGGATTATCAACTTTGGCAAGAGGGCTATCATCCTCAAGCGATTCAAAGTCACCAAGTTTTGCTGCAAAAACTTGAGTATATTCACACAAACCCTGTGCGGCGAGGCTATGTTGATAACCCCAGTCACTGGCGTTATTCGAGCGATCGCACCTACCAAGGGCAGCCTGGACTCTTGGCTATCGAAATGCTTCGTTAAATCAACAAACAAACCTTAAAATAGCGGTAATTGCCGTTTCGGCGGCTCATAACCTAGATGCACCCAAGCCGCTGGACTAGCCATACGTCCCCGTGGGGTGCGCGTGAGGTAGCCAATTTGCATCAGATAGGGTTCATAGACTTCCTCAATGGTTTGGGCATCTTCTCCGGTTGTGGCGGCTAGGGTTTCTAAGCCCACAGGACCGCCATGAAACTGCTCAATGGTGACGGTTAATAAGCGGCGATCGGTCCAATCTAAGCCCATGGGATCGACTTCAAATAACTCTAACGCGGCTTTAGCAATCTCTTCGGTAATGGTTCCTGAAGCTTTCACTTGGGCGTAATCGCGAACTCGTTTTAACAAACGGTTGACAATGCGGGGGGTTCCTCGGGAACGACGGGCAATTTCTAAGGCGCCATTGTCGGTTAAAGGCGTTTCTAATAATTTCGCGGTGCGTTGGACGATTTGGCTGAGTTCGTCGGGTTCGTAAAACCGCAGTCGTTGTACTAAGCCAAAGCGATCGCGTAGAGGAGATGTCAACGCCCCCACCCGAGTGGTAGCCCCGACGAGGGTAAAGGGCTGTAAGTCGATGCTACGGGTGCGGGCGGTTTTGCCTTTGCCGATGGTAATATCGAGGCGGTAGTCTTCCATGGCCGGATAAAGTAATTCCTCGGTCATGGGACTAAGACGGTGAATTTCATCGATAAACAANACNTCTCCGGGTTTTAGGTTCACCAGTAAGCCGACGATGTCGCGAGGACGTTCTAAGGAGGGGGCGGTGGTAATTTTGCAGCCAACTCCCATTTCGGCGGCGAGGATTAAGGCCATGGTGGTTTTTCCTAAGCCTGGCGGCCCGTACAGCAACAGGTGATCTAAGGCTTCTTGACGGGATTGGGCGGCGAGAATGGCAATGTTGAGAACTTCTTTGAGTTCTGATTGGCCGATGTAATCGCTTAACTGTTGGGGGCGGATTTTTTCGTCGGCCTGGATCTGGGTTTGAGGTTTGTCGGCTGGTTGCGTCTCGTCGGGGCTATATTCAGCCACATCCTCGGCGGTGGTTTCAGGCTGTAGCAGGGGATTGCGATTATCGCCCGGTTGGGGGGAATTAGACTGGGAGGAAATGATAGCCATGGACGATCGCCGCGAATCACAAGAGGGTCTTGTCCTAGAGTAAAGGCAGGGAGCTACTTGCGGCAAATGGCAGCGACACTGGTATAAAACTGAGTTCCGTTAACGCTGACGGGATGGATTTGTAGCAGTTCCACCTCCGAGAAATAGTCTAAGAGGAGTTTCTGAAAACTGCTGGGGTTGAAAAAGTTGACATGGGTGGCTTCTAATAAATGCCAGGGAACCACCTGTTGTGGGAAACAGAGGGGAATTGCATCACTGTTGGGAACCGTAAACACCGCCTGTTCGCGGCTGACTCGGGCCAGTTCCTCTAACACCCGGCGGTAGTTAGGGATATGTTCGATGACTTCGATACTAACGACGGCGGCGAATTGTCCATCGTCGTAGGGAAGGGGAAAACTCCCGTCATAGAGGGTAACGTAATCGGCGACATCGGACCGTAACTGCTGGCGAATGGCGGGGCGATCAATTTCAATGCCATAGATGTCCTGATAGGCTTCACGATCGCGCGATCGCAACGCCCCCAGTAACGCCCCCATGCCACAGCCAAAATCCAGAATTGGGGTGGGCAGTGGCTCAACTAACGCCATAACCACCTCTGACACAACCGGGGAGGGCATCCCTTCACCATAAATTTGCTGACGCCCCAAAACGGTGTCACCGCTCAGCAAGCCCTCATATGCAGGAGCTGTGAGGGTGAGGGTTCCCTGGGCTTTCCAGAGGCGATCGCCGGCAACACTGAGCTGAATCTCCCGTAAGGTCGCATTATAGGGAAGTTGATACTCAAAAGTAATCCCAGAAAATGGGAGTTGAGTGTGAGGAGTCACATCCGGGCGATAGGTGCGATACTGATTGAGCAGAGGAATCGCGACTCCATTAACCCAGAGGTCTGGAATCGCCACTGGATCGCGCGTCCAACCTACCAATCGCAACAGTCCTGAGGCCTCAATCTCACAGGTTTCCCAACAGCCCTGATGATGGGGACGATGGAGAGGATGGGAACCTAACCTCAAGGGAACGTCGTCAGAGATGGGAGACTCGAAGCCCCTCGGCTGGGAACTCAACCGACGGAACGATTGAAGCAGTTTAGAAAACCGGGACGTCATAAGATAGGCAATCTTGAGAGAGTAGCACCGACGGGCAATCGCCCCTCACTATATCAAGGTTCGGCACTGGCGAACTTGGCCAGTCCATGGTCTTCCCTAGAAAATCCTGACAAAGTGCTTTAAAATCTGATCCCGAATCCCCCTAGTTGGGCGATAAACGCACAGACAACAGATGAGTCTCAGCGCGATCGCCCCCAGAAATCGAGTACAGTTGTCGTCAGACCCTTCGTGAGGAAAAAACGGTTGCGCGGTACGATCCCCTCTTCTAACAGCAAAGTTAGCTCCTTGCGGCATTATGTCCAAGAGGCCCGTTGGGGGTTCAAACTCGAACTCCTCAAAACCCTGGTTCAACGAGAACTCGAATCCCGTTACAAAGGCTCGGTTTTGGGGAATCTCTGGCCGCTACTGACGCAATTGAGTCAACTCCTCATCTACACCTACGTCTTCTCGATTGTCCTGAAGGTTCGCCTAGAACTCTCGGGGGTTCCCGCCAACAACTTCGTCTATGGATTGTGGCTGTTCGCTGGCCTTCTCCCCTGGTTCGCCTTCACCAATGGCCTCTCTCAAGCCGCCTCAGCCGTCGTCTCACAAACGAATCTGGTCAAAAAAGTCGTCTTCCCCCTCAGTTTACTGCCCCTGGTTCCCGTTTGCGCCGCCTTTGTCGAAAGTACCCTAGGCTTAATGATCCTGGTCATCTTCGTGGCCATCTTCACTCAGCAGTTCCATACCACCTTACTGCTGATGCCTCTGTTGTGTCTGCCCCAACTCCTCCTCACCTCGGGGTTAGGCTACTTCGCCGCCGCTTTAACGGTGTTTTTGCGGGATATTCCCCAAACTCTGAATGTGGTGTTAAACCTCTGGTTCTACCTCACCCCCATTGTCTATCCCGTTAGTAGCATTCCTGAAGAGATCCAGGGTTGGATTTTTTGGCTCAATCCCTTGGCGGCGTTGGCGGAAGTCTATCGAGATGCCATTATTGTGGGACAGATCCAACATTGGGGCGAATGGGCGATCGCCGCCGTCGTTGCCTCGATTGTCTTTTTGGGGGGATTATGGTCGTACCGTAAACTACGGCCAGGATTTGCTGATGTCTTGTAAGGGATGTCAGCAAATCCTCCACGGTTGTCTCTCCTCACACCGCTCACCCTCGAACTGACAGTCTAATGGCTTCAATGGACGATCTGGCTATTTCCGTTCACAATGTCTCGAAATGTTTTCGGCGATATCAACATCCCACCGATCGCCTCAAAGAACTCCTCTTTCCCAGTAAAAAGCAATATGCGGAGTTTTGGGCCTTACGGAATGTCAGTCTGGAGGTTCCCCAAGGACAAACCCTCGGGATTGTCGGGCGTAATGGTTCCGGGAAGAGTACTTTGCTTCAGATTATTGTGGGAACGTTAATGCCCACATCGGGAAGTTTACAGGTGAATGGCCGCATCTCGGCCCTGTTGGAACTCGGAAGCGGCTTTAACCCGGAGTTCACGGGCCGTCAAAATGTCTTTTTTAGTGGACAACTGTTGGGATTGACAAAACCCGAGATTGAAGACCGCTTTGATGATATCGCGGGCTTTGCTGATATTGGTGATTTTATTGATCAACCGGCCAAAACCTACTCCAGCGGGATGTTTGTTCGCTTGGCCTTTGCAGTAGCCACCAGTGTCGATCCTGATATTTTGGTGGTTGATGAAGCCCTGGCTGTGGGGGATGAGGCCTTTCAACGTCGCTGTTTTTCTCGCATTGCAGCCCTGCAATCTCGGGGAAGTACCACTCTGTTTGTTTCTCACTCGGCCAGTAAGGTCGTGGAGTTATGCGATCGCGCCCTGTTGCTGGACCATGGAGAAGCCCTGTTAGCCCATGAACCCAAATTTACCATTGACCGCTATCATAAGCTGATTTACGCCCCCCCAGAGCGGCTAGAGAGCTTCCGCGAGGAGATCCGCAATACCCCCGATTTACCGCCAGCTCTCCCTCACGCCGCTACCCCTGAACCCTCCCCCTCGAACGCAGGAGACACGAATCTCTCACCGCTAGATGAGGATTTTTATGATCCAAATTTGGTTCCTAAAAACACCATTTCCTATATTCCTCGCGGGGCGAAAATTCTCAATCCTCATATTGAAACCCCTGATGGCCGGACGGTGAATCACCTCACGGGCCGTCAAGAGTATGTTTATACTTACCAGGTCACTTTCTATAAAACCGCCTATCGGGTTCGTTTTGGGATGTTAGTTAAAACGGTGAGTGGCCTCGAACTCGGGGGAGCGTCGTTTACCGCAGCGAGTCAGGAGATTGAACGAGTCGATCCCAATACGACAATTGAGGTTCGCTTTGATTTCCGCTGTTTACTTAATCCAGGAGCCTATTTCCTCAATGCTGGGGTGTCGGGAACGGTGGATGGCCAGTTTACCTATTTGGCCCGAGGAATTGATATCGCCATGTTCCGGGTTCGCCCCGAAAGTGACTCCTTCGCCAGTGGGATTGTGGATTTATTGGTCGATCCTCATTTAAATTTAGTCACAGCTGAGTCGGTTTCTTGCCCCGGTGAGGCGTTCCCAAGCGACTCGGCCAGGGTAGAATCACGCTAAGCTTTGATAGATCCTTACTCCCCTGTTTGATAGTTAATGCTATGACTGATGATGCGATCGCCCAACGCCAACAAGAAATCATCCAACAGCATGGCCTCTGGACGAACCACAATCTCCGCCTCGGAGATCACCTCTATACCATGTCCGACGATACCTGTTCTGGGGCGGAAGTGAAAGTCCGTCGCGTCTTACAGGCGGTTCGGGATTTCTGCGGTGAGGACTTGTCTCGATTGCGAGTCTTGGATTTAGCCTGTTTGGAAGGCCTCTATGGTTTGGAATTAGCCCTTCATGGGGCGACGGTGGTGGGATTGGAAGGACGAGAAAGTAATTTGGCCAAGGCCCGCTTTAGTCAGGAAGTCCTACAACTCGATACCATTGAGTTTGTCTGTGATGATGTGCGCAATCTCAGTCGGGAACGCTATGGCAGCTTCGATGTGGTACTCTGTATCGGGATTTTCTATCATCTCGACGCCCCCGATGTCTTTGAGTTCGCTCAGCACATCGCTGATGTGTCGAGTCGTCTGGCCCTGTTTGATACCCATGTCAGTTCAACGGCTGAACAGGCTTATGAGTATCGGGGACAAACCTATTGGGGAAAGTCCTATGCTGAAGATCATACGGCCTGGGGGTCGATTGGTAATGAGGAAAGTGCTTGGCTAACTCGCCCCTCCCTTTATAATCTTTTGGCGGATGTGGGCTTTGATTCAGTCTATGAGTGTCATCAGCCGATGGTTCCCAAGTATGAACAGATGCGTCAGGAGGACCAGGCCGATCGCAGTACCTTCTTAGCCCTGCATAATCCTCCTCATCCGCTCAAAACCACTGATTTGCTGCGGAATCAACCCCGCGATCGCTACGGCGATGGTCCTCAATAAGCCCTCAATTCCTCTGACTCATGTTCCAACCCCTGATTATTACGGGAATGCACCGTTCGGGAACCTCTCTTGTGGCCTCGCTGATTCAAGCGGCTGGGGTTCATTTGGGCGATCGCTTTGTTGAGGCCGATTCCCATAATGCACCCGGCTATTTTGAGGATGAGGATTTTGTGCAGTTCCAGCGTTGGCTGTTACAGTCGATTACCCCCGAAGATGAGGAGGGATGGCATGATTGGGGTTGGACGGTGAGTGATCCCATCCATACTCAGGATTTAACGGCTTTTGAAGGAAAGGCCAGACAACTGATTCAGGAGCGGTTACATCTCAATCAACCTTGGGGCTGGAAAGACCCTCGTACCAGTTTACTCCTCGATTTTTGGTATCGCCAGCTTCCTGAGGCTAAGTTTGTCCTCGTCTATCGCAATCCTTGGGATGTGGCGGATTCGATTCGTCGCCTTCAGGCCCCGGTGTTTGAAGACCATCCAGACTGGCTATTACAAATTTGGGCTTATTATAATCGCTATCTTTGGGATTTTTATCGTCGTCACGGCGATCGCTGTCTCCTGGTTCACACCAACGCCGTGTTAACTCAGCCACAACGGTTTAGTCAGGTGTTGCGGGATAAACTCCAGATTCCCTTGAAAGCTGATCTCACTGGCGAACAGGTGGCCCAGATTTATCAACCGCATCTATTTCATACTCTCGATGTTCATCATCCGTTCGTCGAAAGTGTCCGCCAACGAGCCTCTCGACATCTTCTCTGGCTGGCTGAGTTGAATGATTTGGCGGATTTACCCCAAGATCTATCCCAAGATCTACTCCAAAACGCCAACACTGGCCCCAATCTCACCCCCAGTCTCCCCCTAAGTGTCTCTCGACAACTTCCTAATCTTGATTCAGCCCCCCATCCCCTCGATATCCCGGCGGTAACGGTGGTGATTCCGGTGTTTAATCAAGGGGAGTTTCTTTTGGAAGCTGTGGCCAGTGTGCAACGCTGTCAAAAACCGGTGTATGAGATTGTTATTGTTAATGATGCGTCAACGGAACCGCTAACGTTAAAGGTGTTAGAGTATCTACGACAAAAGGGCTTTACGGTTGTCGATCATTTTCAGAATCAAGGGTTGGCTGAGGCACGAAATACGGGCTGTCAACAGGCTCAAGGCCGTTATATTTTACTCCTGGATGCGGATAATAAGATTCGCCCAGAGTATATTACAAAATCTATCGAAGTTCTTGACAAAAACACCGATATCGGCGTGGTTTATGGAAATGCCGAGTATATTGGCGATAAACAGGGAATTTGGCAAGTTCCTCCCTTTGATATTAACCGCTTGGCGGTGGGAAATTATATTGATGCTTGTGCGGTGATTCGGAAACACCTTTGGGAAGATTGCGGCGGCTATGACCCTCATATTCCCGATAAAATGGGCTATGAAGATTGGGATTTATGGTTGACTGCGGCGGGGCGAGGTTGGCAGTTTTATCACCTGGATGAGGTGCTATTTGAGTATCGTTTTCGTCGGGAGTCGATGGTCAGCCGCTGCAATGTTCCGGAAAATCGGGAACGGTTGATGCACTATCTCTGTGCTAAACATCTGGATTTGTATGTTACAAATTTTCCGAGTATTTTTGCCAAGAAAGATAGTGAGTTATTGGCAGAACGGTTGCAAATTGAAACTCTAAAACAACAAATTGAAGGGTTAGTTGAGGAGCGCGATCGCAGCCAAAAAGAAGTCCTCTATTATCAAACGGAACTGCACCAAACTAACTTAGAGTTGCAACAGATGCAGTCGCAGCTATTCCCCACCCAGGCGGAGTTAGAGGCGAGAAGTCAGGAACGCAATAACTTACGCCAGGAGACAGAAGAGTTGCATCGAAAACTCTTTGATGCACTTCAAACTAAGGAGGCGTTAGCAGTTGAGTTAGATGCCCTAAAAGGGGATCTAAAGGCAGTTGAAAAATATGGAGATGACCGCTTTGAAGCGGCTCAAAAACAAATCAAAGCGGCTCATAAGCAAATCAAAGCGGCTCATGAACAAGTTCAATCAGTGCATGAACATTATTGTCAGGAACTTCTGAAACAACAACAACAGGTGCAGGGAGAGCGATCGCAATTTCAAGCAGTACAAGGTAATCTAGAACTTAATTTGGCTGCCCATAAGGACATCATCGCTGCCCATCAAGCGACGATTGCGGCGATGGAAGCCACGAAATTTTGGAAATTACGCATTCTTTGGTTCAAATTCAAAACCCCCCTATTACGCCTACTCAAGCGAACTCCAGAGGTTCCTCCCGCCCCAGCCACGCCTCCTCCCGAACCCAATCCCGATATTTACCGCATCTGGCTGAGTCAAAACAGTCCTCGTCCGGGGGATTTGTTGCGTTTACAGCGGCAGATTCAACAGTTTGACTATCAACCCACCATTAGCGTGGTCATGCCAGTTTATAATACCCCAGCCGACTATCTCGAACAGGCGATCGAATCTGTTTTGGCACAGATTTATCCCCATTGGCAACTCTGCATCGCCGATGACGCCTCACCTCAACCTCATGTTCGTACCACCTTGGAGAACTATCGCCAACAAGATGAGCGGATTCAAGTCGTTTATCGGTCCGAAAATGGGCATATTTCCCAAGCGTCTAATAGTGCTTTAGAGGTCGCAACGGGGGACTTTATTGCCCTGATGGACCATGATGACCTCATGACCCCTGATGCTTTATTTGAGGTCGTTCAAGCCCTCAACGATTGTCCTGAAACGGATATGCTATATTCCGACGAGGACAAAGTCGATGAACACAACCAACTTAAAGACCCCTTTTTCAAACCCGATTGGTGTCCCGACTCCTTCCTCTCTCGGATGTACACCTGTCATTTAGGGGTCTATCGTCGTCGTATCATCGAAGAGATTGGTGGCTTCCGCACCGGCTTTGAAGGTGCTCAAGATTACGATCTCGTGTTACGCTTGACCGAGAAGAGCGATCGCATCGTCCATATCCCCAAAATCCTCTATCACTGGCGGTCCCACCCCGAATCCACCGCCAGCCGTCTCGCCAGCAAATCCTACGCCACCACCGCCGCCGCCAAAGCCCTCACCGAAGCCCTCCAACGTCGCGGTGAACCGGGAATCGTCACCCCAACCGCCACGGGCCATTGGCTTCCCCGTTACGAAATCCGCAAACCGGGCAAAGTCAGTATTATCATCCCCACCAAAGACTTAGCCAGTACCCTAAACACCTGTCTGACCTCAATTTTCCGCCTCACCACCTATCCTGATTATGAAGTGATTGTCGTCGACAACGGTAGTGTGCAACGACAAACCCAACGTTTATTTAAAACCTGGGCCAAACGAGAACCCAAACGCTTCCGCGTCGAACCCCTCGATATTCCCTTCAACTATCCCAAACTCAACAATTTTGCCGTCTCCAAAGCCACAGGAGACTATCTACTGTTCCTCAACAACGACACCGAAATCAGCCAAGGAGATTGGTTAACCGCCCTGGTGGAACAGGGACAACGCCCCTCCATCGGGGCGGTTGGGGCCACCCTTCTCTATCCCGACAACACCATTCAACACGCCGGCGTCGTCTTAGGGATTGGCGGAGTGGCCGGCCATAGTCATAAATTTTATCCCAAAGATGCGATCGGCTACTTCGCCCAACTGCAAACCGTCAACAACTATTCCGCCGTCACCGCCGCCTGTCTCCTCTGTCGCCGGGAAGTGTTCGACACCATCGGCGGCTTTGAAGAATCCCTCACCGTCGCCTTCAACGATGTCGATTTCTGTTTGAAGATGATAGAAAAAGGCTATCGCAATGTCTGTTTACCCCATGTCCGCCTCTATCACTACGAATCCAAAAGTCGCGGCCAAGAAAACACCCCCGAAAAGCAACTTCGCTTCAAGCAAGAAATCGACTACATGAAACAGCGTTGGGGCGACTATTTAGAGGATGACCCCTGCTACAACCCCCACCTCAGCCGCGAACGGGAAGACTACAGCCTCACCCTAACCCCATCCCCAGTCCCAGTCCTCTAGGGAACCTCAATCCACCTCAAAAAGTCTCGGGATAGTGAATGCAAAACCCTGAACAACGTTCTAGCAGTTCCAAGTCCACAAAAAGGCGACCACAAGAGATTCCCTCTTGCCTTTTGCCTCTTGCCCTCTTCCCCCTCTTCCCCATTACCTATTCCCCATTAACTATTAACTATTAACTATCCCCCGTTCCCTCCTATGCTTTCCCGACGAATTCTCCTCTTTAGTCTCTCCGTCCTCACCAGTATTCTGGTCACCACCGCCTGTCAAACCAATAGTCAAACCAGCGACTCCTCTCAGTCGAGTCAGCCAGGGGAAAAGGCCACCTATGAGGTGGTCGCATCTCCCAACCCTGACTGGGTTCAATTCACACCACCCATCGATTGCACCCTTGGCGAAGACTGTTTCACCCTTCTCTACGTTGACCGAGACCCCAGCGACAACGCCCAAGACTTCGCCTGTGGCCGCCAAACCTATGACACACATAAGGGGACGGATTTCGCCATTCCCAACGAAGTGGCCATGAATCAGGGAGTAGCCGTCATCGCCGCCGCTGATGGAACCGTCTTACGCTTACGGGATGGGGAACCAGACCGCCGCCTGAGAACCGCCGCAGATATCGCCGCCGTTGAGGAACAAGGCCGCGAATGTGGTAATGGCTTAGTCATGGACCACGGCGATGGTTGGGAAACTCAATATTGTCATCTCAAGCAAGACAGTATAGTCGTTGAATCTGGCCAGCAAGTGGCCCAGGGTGAGACCTTGGGGTTAGTCGGCCTCTCTGGGAAAACCACTTTTCCCCATGTCCATATTACGGTTCGTTATCAAGGCGAGGTCATCGACCCCTTTGTCGGTGTAACCGATGAGACGGGGTGTAATTTAGAACGTCGTCCTCTCTGGGAAGACCCTCTCGGCTACGAACCGACGGGCATTTTAAGTGCCGGTTTTGCCGCTGAAGACCTCTCTCTTGACCGTCTCTGGCGGGGTGATTTCACGGGTGTTACGCTCTCTCAAGATATTCCCTTAATCTATTTTTGGGTGCATGGCTATGGGATTTTAGAGGGAGATGTGGAATATTTCCGACTCCTTGACCCCGAAGGAACTGTGATTACGGACTATGAACAGACCGCAGACCAATCGAATCTAAATTGGTACAACGGTGTGGGTAAACG
>P_2C_Liq_1_UnCtyDRAFT_1000940_pt1 | contig 11579 bp, 11 predicted proteins | sample Pon2CUnioCityCA_2_FD_10234 | JGI IMG/M metagenome (IMG submission 10234)
TCGAGGCCGCGCTGCCGCACGAAGTGGCGGCTGGAGAGAGTGCCGGTGATGTAGAGGAGTGCCGTGACGAGGGCGAAATAGGAGAAGACGGTCTCCGAGAAGCCGAGCTGGAAGACATACCAGAAAGGCGTGGCCGCGTAGTAGGCGATCAGCCCGCCCGTGAGGAGGGCGTAGAGGAGGGTGGGGATCCAGAAGGCGCGGCTGGCGAGAACCGTCCGGTACTGGAGGAGGAGATCGCGGAGGGAGGGTCGTCGCCGGTCCGGAAGGGTCTCCGGAAGTCGGCGGAGGGTGAGCAGGAAGAGAGCGAGCGTCATCCCGAGGAAAAGGACGAACACGGACCTCCAGCCCAGGGATTGCACCAGGTAGCCGGCCACCAGCGGGCCGACCGTGGGCATGAGGGCGACCACGCTGGAGATGACCGCCATCTTCCGGGCGAGGGTGGCCCGGTCGAAGGTATCGACAAAGAGGGCCCGGCAGACCGGGCTGATCGCACCGGCGCCGATCCCCTCGAGGCAGCGGCCGGCGATGTAGGTCGGCATGTTTGCGGAGAGGAGGATGACGATCGTGCCGGCCATGCAGACGATCAGGCTGACGAGGAGGACCGGCTTGCGCCCGTGGCGTTCGGAGAGAGATCCCCAGAAGGGTTGGGCAAGGGAGTAGCAGGCGAGGAAGGCGATGATGGACACCTGCAGGGCCGCCTTATCCGTCCCGAACTGCCGGAGGAGATCGGGAAAGGCGGGCAGGACGAACTTGAGGGCGAACCAGCCGAGGATCCAGAGGAGGGCGGGGAGGAGGTTGAGTTCCCAGCCCGGTCCACGCGAGGAAGGATCGACCGCACGGCTCATCGGGCGGAGGCAGGCGGGCTCAGGTAGCCCCTGCTCCCGCCACGGCTCGGAGAGGGGCCATCGCCGGAGGCCGGACGGTCGGACCGGGGAGCGGTTTTCGTCAGACGAACCGGAAGACCAGGGCGACCCAGATCGCGCCCACCACCACCGCGCCGAGAAGGGGGGCGCTGATCAGGGCGAGCCAAAGAAGGTTGATCCACAGGAAGCCGATGATGGAAATGAAGAGCCGGTCGCCGCGGGTGGTGTCGAGGCCGAGAATCCCGTGCTTGGGAGAGCCGCCCGGGCGAAAGATCTCGATGATGCCCATCAGGGTGATCGAACCCACGATCGCGACAATAAAAAGGCCGGTCTGCCATGTCCAGGCCATCCAGGTGAAGAAGTCCATGGTCGGGATTCCTTGGTATGAAGGGAAGGTTGGGGGGGGACGAAGCCCGGGCGGTTCTCAGACCCGCCCGAGGGCGAAGCCCTTGGCGATGTAGTTGCGCACGAAGTAGATGACGACGGCCCCGGGGATCAGGGTGAGGGAGCCGGCGGCGGCGAGGAGGCCCAGCTGGTAGCCGGAGGTAGAGGCCGTGCGGGTCATGGTGGCGGCGATCGGCTTGGCGTCGACCGCGGTGAGGGTCTTGGCGAGAAGCAGCTCGACCCAGCTGAACATGAAGCAGAAGAAGGCGGCCACCCCGATGCCCGCGGTGATCGTGGGCACGAAGATTTTCACGAAGAACTTGGGGAAGCTGTAGCCGTCCACGTAGGCGGTCTCGTCGAGCTCGGTGGGAACCCCCCGCATGAAGCCCTCGAGGATCCAGACCGCGAGAGGAATGTTGAAGAGGGTGTGGGCGAGGGCGACGGCAATGTGGGTGTCGAAGAGGCCGACGGAGGAGTAGAGCTGGAAGAAGGGGAGGGCGAAGACGGCGGCCGGTGCCATCCGGTTGGTGAGGAGCCAGAAGAAGAGGTGCTTGTCCCCGAGGAAGCGGTAGCGGGAGAAGGCGTAGGCGGCGGGCAGGGCGGCGGCCACCGAGATGATCGTGTTCAGCACCACGTAGGTGATGCTGTTCACGTAGCCCATGTACCAGGTGCTGTCGGTAAAGATGGTGGCGTAGTTTTCCAGCGTGAAGTTCTGCGGCCAGAGGGTGAGCCCGGAGAGGATCTCGTTGGTCGTCTTGAAGGACATGCTGACCAGCCAGTAGATCGGCAGCATGAGGAAGAGGATGTAGAGCAGGGGGACGTAGCGAGTGAGGCGGGCCATGGTTCGTTTCCGTAGAGGGTGGGGGTCGGGAGGTTGGACGACGGGATCGGGCGGACCCGTCTGCTCACATGGGATCGTTCTTCGTCATCAGTGTGTAGAAGATCCAACTGAAGGTGAGGACGATGAGGAAGTAGATGAGGGACATGGCCGCGGCCGGCCCGAGGTCGAACTGGCCGAGGCCGATCTTGACCAGATCGATGGAGAGGAGGGTCGTCGAATTGCCCGGCCCGCCCCCGGTGAGCACGAAGGGCTCGGTGTAGATCTTGAAGCTGTCCATGAAGCGCAGCAGGACCGCAATGGTGAGCACGTGCTTCATCTTGGGCAGCTCGATGAAGCGGAACACGGAGAGCCGGCTGGCCCCGTCGATGCGGGCGGCCTGGTAGAAGGCGTCGGGGATGGAGACGAGGCCGGCGTAGGAAAGCAGCACGACCAGCGAGGTCCAGTGCCAGACATCCATGAGGATCATGGTGAACCAGGCATCGAAGGGGTCGGAGGTCATGTTGTACTCCCAGCCGAATCCGTTGAGGGTGGCCCCGAGGAGGCCGAGGTCGGGGAGGGCGAAGATGTTCCACATTGCGCCGACCACATTCCACGGTACGAGGAGGGGGAGGGCCATGAGGACCAGGCAGACCGGCACCCAGAAGCCCTTTTTCGGCATGGTGAGGGCGATGGCAACTCCGAGGGGCAGCTCGATGGCGAGGATGATGAAGGTGAAGAAGCCCTGGCGGAGGAGGGTCGCCTGGAACCGCTCCGAGTTCATGATCTGCTCGAACCAACCGATGCCGTGCCAGAAGAAGAGGTTGTTCCCGAAGCTCTCCTGCACGGAGTAGTTGATCACCGCCATCAACGGGATGAAGGCGTTGAAGGCGACCAGGAGGAGGACCGGGGCGACGAACAGCCAGGCGCGGGGGTTTTCGGTCTTGTGGGCCATGGGAAAACGGGGTCGTTGGTGCGGTGCGGGCAGGAGGGGTCAGTTCTCGAGGAGCCAGCCGTCGGCGTAGAGGCGGGTGCGTTCCGGGTCGAAGATGACCTCGGCCTGTCCGGTAGGAGCCTCGCTCTCGTCCTCGGGAAGGATGGCGTGGAGCTTGGTGTCGCCGGCCCGGGCGAACACCAGGCGGTAGCGTCCGGTGTCCGTGGTCTTGAGCACTTCCACCGGCAGGCCGCTCTCTCCCTTGCGGGCGAAGCGGACAAACTCGGGGCGGACCCCGATCTCGAGGCGCTCATTCCCCTCCAGCCGGGCGGGGGGATTGGCCACGGGCACGGCCGTGCCGTGAAAGGAGGGCCCATCACCGTTCATCTCGGCGGGGAGGATGTTCATGCCGGGGGAACCGATGAAGTGGCCGACGAAGGTGTGGGCGGGCTTCTCGAAGAGTTCGACGGGCGTGCCGATCTGGACGACCTGGCCTTCCTCCATGACGACCACCTCGTCGGCGAAGGTGAGGGCCTCCGTCTGGTCGTGGGTCACATAGATCATGGTGGTCTGCACGCTCTGGTGGAGCTCCTTCAGTTTGGAGCGGAGCTTCCACTTGAGGTGGGGATCGATGACCGTGAGGGGCTCGTCGAACATGATGACGTTGACGTCGTCGCGGACCAATCCCCGGCCCATGGAGATCTTCTGCTTGTTGTCGGGGGAGAGGTTGGCGGCCCGCTGCTGGAGGAGGGGCTCGATCTCGAGCAGGCCGGCGATCTCGCGGACCCGCTCCTCGATGCGCTGCCGGGAGAAGCCCCGGTTCTTCAGGGGGAAGGCGAGATTATTGTAGACGGTCATCGTGTCGTAGATGACCGGGAACTGGAACACCTGGGCGATGTTGCGCTGGTCGGGAGTCAGTGGCGTGACATCGCGCCCGTCGAAGAGGACCTTACCCTCGCTCGGGGTGACCAGACTGGAGATGATGTTGAGGAGGGTGGACTTCCCGCAGCCGGAGGGACCGAGGAGCGCATAGGCCCCCCCGTCCTTCCAGGTGAAATTCATGTGCTTGAGGGCGTAGTCCTCCGGGCCCTTGGGCTCCGGGACGTAGCTGTGCCGCAGGTTCTGGAGTTCGATCGTGGCCATGAGTCCGCCTTTAGAAAGTTGCCATTTCCGCCGCCGCGCTCACCCGGGTCCCATCGGTGCGGAAGTAGAGGAAGCCGGCGGGATTGATGTAGAACTTGTGGTCCTCGCCGATCTGGAAGGGATGGACACCGTGGCTCTGGGAGACCCAGGTGTTGCCGGAGGGGGTGGTGAAGTGGGCGACCGATTCGGAGCCGGAGAGCTCGGTCACGAGGACCTTGCCGACCAGCTCCACCGGGCTCTCGACTTCCTCCCGCGGGGAGACGAAGTGGGGCCGGATGCCGACGCGGTAGGGACCGTCCGGCTCGTCGCGGAGGAAGGCGGGGGCCTCCCAGGTGATCGTGTTCAGCTCGAGGCGGCTGCCCTCCTTGCGGATCTCGCCGGAGTTGATGGGGGGATCGGAGAAGACATCGGCCGTCTCGAAGAACTCGGGCCGGCGGTACAGCTCCTCGGTGCGCCGAACTCGGTAACCCGGCCCTGCCGGACGGTGGCGGTGTGCCCCTCGAGGAGGAGCGCCTCGGTGGGCTCGGAGGTGGCGTAGACCACGGTGGCGCCGCGGTCGGCAAAGATGCGGGGGAGTTCCTCTCGGAGGTCCTCGCGGAGCTTGTAGTCGAGATTGGCGAGCGGCTCGTCGAGGAGGACGAGGTCGGACTCCTTGACGATGGCCCGGGCGAGGGCGGTGCGCTGCTGCTGTCCGCCGGAAAGTTGCTGGGGGCGGCGCTCGAGCATGGGCCCGAGCTTCATGACCTCGGCGGCCTCGCGGACGCGCCGGTCGATTTCCTTGCGGTCGTACTTCGCCACCCGCAGCGGGGAGGCGATGTTCTCGTAGACCGTCATGTTCGGGTAGTTGATGAAGAACTGGTGGACCAGGGAGATGTTCCGCTTCTGGGGGGAGAGCTTGGTGACATCGGCCCCGCCGAAGAGGACGCGGCCGCTGGTCGGCTTCTCCAGCCCCGCCATCAGCTTGATCAGCGTGGTCTTGCCGGCCCCGGTCTCGCCGAGGAGGACGTTGAAGCCCTCCGGGTAGAGCTGGAGGTCGGTCGCGTGGATGTGCATCTCACCGGCGACCTTCTTGGTGACTTGCTGGAGCTCGATGGCCATGGGTGCGGGGGTTCGGAAGTCGGGAGGGGCGGATAAGAAAAAGGGGGCGGTGGTGCGGAAGGAATCGGAAAAGGAGGGAAACAGCAGAAAAGGAGGGGAGCGGGGAAGGGAAAACCCGGAGAGGGGCCGTGGGGTGACGTTGGGTAGGGCTGAGAGGACGCGAAGAGGGGCGGAGAAAGGGATAACTGGGGGGCGCCCGGCGGGCCGGGCGCCCCGTTCAGTTACCGTGGAATCAACGGATTCCGTTCAGCGCTGGGCAGCGTTTACTGCCACTGCTGGATGATTTCCTCGTAGGCCATCGTCCGCCCCTGGGGCTTCTCGTTGGCCAGTTTCGGCTTCGGCGCGCCGGGCTGGTTGAACCAGTAGTCCGGATCGCGGGGCTCGTTCAGGCGGGGGCCCCAGCCGTTGTAGACGTTGCCGGCCTTGTCGGCGGCCTCCATGCGGGCCATGACCACGTCGAGCTCTTCGGCGAGACGGTCCATGGCTTCCTGGGCGTCCATGTTGCCGGCGTTGACGTTCCCGATGTACTGCCACCAGAGCTGGGCCATCTTCGGGTAGTCGGGCACGTTCACGCCCGTATCCGTCCACTTCTTCATCTCCGGCGAGCGGTAGAACTCGACGAGGCCGCCGAGCCGCGGGGCGCGCTCGGTGAAGCTCGGGCCGTTCACCGTGCTCTTGCGGATGAAGGTCAGCCCGACGTGGCTCTTCTTGGTGTCCACCGTCTTGGAGGTGACGAACTGGGCGTAGAGCCAGGCGGCCTTGCGGCGGTCCATCGGGGTGGAGTTGAGCAGCAGCCAGGAACCGACGTCCTGGTAGCCGACCTTCATGCCTTCTTCCCAGTAGGGACCGGCCGGGGAGGGAGCCATGCGCCAGAGGGGCATCCCGTCGGCGTCGACGGTGTTGTTCCCCTCACTCTGGGGGGCCACCATGTTCGCGGTGAAGGCCGTGTACCAGAAGATCTGCTGGGCGACATTCCCGGTGGCGAGGGCCGGCAGCGACTGGTAGAAGTCGTAGCTGGCCGCCTCGGGCGGAGCGTAGTTGCGGAGCCACTCATCCCACTTGCGGATCGCGAAGACCGCGGCCGGGCCGTTGGTGGCACCCCCGCGGCTCACGGAAGCGCCCTGCGGGTTGTTGGTCCCCGCTTCCATGCGGACACCCCACTCGTCGACCGGGCGGCCGTTGGGCAGGCCCTGGTCGCCGGCACCGGCCATGGAGAGCCAGGCGTCGGTCATGCGCCAGCCGAGGTCCGGGGCGCGCTTGCCGTAGTCCATGTGCCCGTAGATCCGGGTGCCGTCGATGTTCTGGACATCTTCGGTAAAGAACTCGGCGATGTCCTCGTAGGCGGACCAGTTGAGCGGCACGCCCAGCTCGTAGCCGTACTTATCCTGGAACTGCTGCTGCAGGTCCTCGCGGTCGAACCAGTCCTTGCGGAACCAATAGAGGTTCGCGAACTGCTGGTCGGGCAGCTGCCACTGGTCGCCGTTCGGGCCCTGCCCGGCTTCCGGCATGAGGAAGTCGTCGAGGTCGAGGGTCGGGCTGGTCACCTCCGAGCCCTCACCGGCCATCCATTCGGTCAGGTTGACCGCGTTCTGCAGGCGGGAGTGGGTCCCGATGAGGTCGGCGTCGTTCACGTAGGCGTCGTAGAGGTTCCGCCCGGTCTGCATCTGGGTCTGCACGGCCTGGACGACCTCGCCCTCGCCGAGGAGCTGGTGGTTCACCGTGATCCCGGTGATCTCCTCGAAGGCCGTGGTGAGCACCTCGGACTCGTACTCGTGGGTCGGGATGGTCTCGGAGAGGACGTTGATCTCCATGCCGCGGTAGGGTGCCGAGGCCTGGATGAACCACTCCATCTCCTCCATCTGTTCCGCCACGGTGATCGCCGAGGGCTGGAACTCATTGTTCACCCACATTTCCGCGGCCTCCTTGTACTGGCCGTAAGCGCCGGCCGTGAGGACCGCACCGGTCGCGAAGGCGGCCAGCCAGCGACTCCGCTGGCCAAGGCGCCCGCCGGCGACGGGGGTCGCCGATTGTTGAGGGGTCTCTTGCGTCATATGTATTCTTAGGGGGTTGGGGGTTGGTGCCCGCAGGCCTACCACGAAGGGAGGTCCGGGCGGTTGGGATTCTCTCGCCCTACTTCCCCCCGCCACCGCCCCTTCCGGGAAAGCGAGCAGCTGCGGTGATGGGTTCGAGTAGGCTGAGAAAAATGGGGCGATGAAAAGCGCATGCAACAACAGGGCCGACGGGGTCGCAGGGGTACACCCGGGAACGTGAAGAGGTTGGCGTTTTCCGGAAGTGATCGGCAAGGGCCAAAGCCGGTTCTGCCCGAATTTGCCGGGTCGAGCCGTTCTTGCGTCCAAGCAGAGGCCCGGTATTGTCAAAACACAGGATCGAAGTCCAAAAACACGAAGAAATTTTGCCGGTTTTCTCCCCAAAATCCCAATCGACCCTGCCTTTTCCAAGGGAATTCTGGGAAATCGGGTTGGGAACGGCCTTTCAGCCCGAGGCGCGGAGCAGGAGGAAGATGGAGAGGAGGATCAGGCTGGCCCCGAGGAAGCGGGCGGCGAGCACCCATCGGCCGCGCTCGCCCTCGCGGTTGCCGATGAGCGGTCCGAGGGTGGAAACCAGGACCACGGACCAGAGAGCCCGGCTGGAGTAGAGGATATTGTTGGCGGTGGGGTCGGTGTAGCTGAGGGCGATGGCGAGGAGGAGGGCCTGGAGGGCGAGCACCACCGAGCTGAGGCCGACCCAGGGGAGGGAGCGCCGGGGAAGGGTACGGAGAGGCTCGCGGAAGAACGGGATGAGGGCGAAGGAGAGGACGGCGGCGGAGAGAAAGGAGATGGGGATGTAGAGCGGGCGTCCGAAGAGCGGGGACCACTCGGAGACGAGGTTGTCGCAGAGCCCGAAGAAGAAGGCGGCGAGGAGGGCCCAGCCGATGGCGGCGAAGATGGCACGGCGGTCGCCGGCCGTCTTGGGGGAGAACCCGAGGAGGCCCACGGCGAGGGCGGCGAGGAGGACGGCCCACCAGGCAACCGGGGGCAGGTCGCGTCCGAACAGGGCGGTGCTGATGAGGGCGACGAGGATGACCTTGGTGCCCATGGTAGGCGTGACGACGGAGACATCCCCGGTCTTGATGGCGAGCAGCTGGCTGGCCTGCCCGGCGAAGAAGGCGACCCCGGCGAGCAGGGGATAGGGGAGGTACTCCCAGTGGACCGGGGTGTTCTGGAACGGGATCAGGCCGAGATTGATAACGGCCATGGCCATGTTCGTGCAGAAGAGCGTGCGCACGTAGCCGGCCCCCTCGGCGAGGGTGCGTTTGAGGAAGAGGAGCCCGAGGGCGCTGCCGAGGCCGGCGAGGAGGGCCAGCAGGAAGAACGGGCTCATGCGCGGGGTCGGCGGGCGAGGAGCCTTCCGAGGAGCATCCCGGATACCGCCGAGCCTTCCACGCGGGGACCGCCAAAGGCGTCGCCGGCCATGCCCAGCCCGAGGTCCTCCTCCCAGAGGAAGTCCCTCCCGGCCGTGCGGATGGGCTGGTTGTAGCGCCAGCGGTGGATGCGGGCGGAGAGGACGCGGTGTCCCCCGAACCAGGGGCGGGCGGCCTCGAGGAGCGGGGCCAGTTGTTCCTCCTCGGGGGCTTCCCAGTGGGTGTCACCGAAGTGGCTCGTGGAGTGGAGGGTGAGCGCAGCGCGGTCCGGGGAGAGGCCCTTTCGCTGGTTGTCCCCGATCCAGGAGAGCGGCTCCCCTTCCGGCTTCACCCCGCCCGGGGCGGGCAGGTCGGCCGGGCCATCGAGGGTGACCAGGGCGGTGAGCGAGCGGACGTAGTCCACACTGAGGAGGGCGGGCAGGCTCTCCTCGGGCAGGCGGACCCCGCCCTTGCCGAGGAGGTGGAGGGACTGGGGAAGGGGCGCGGTGAGGACGAGGTGGCGGGCGGTCCACGCGAGGTCCCTGCCGCCGTACTCGCGGGCGTTCACCTGCCAGTGGCCGTCCTCGCTGCGGGTCACCCGTTCCACCCGCGTGCTCGGCTGGAAGGGCAGCTGGTCGGCGAGCCGGCGGGCCACCGTGCTCATCCCCTCCACGCCGACGTAGCGCGGGTGCCCCCCCGGAGAGGAGTCCCAGGGGGCCTCGCGAAACCACTCGCGGATCCAGCCGGCGGCGAGCCATTCGTCCACCCTTTCCTGGAGCAGCTCCGTGCGCACGGTGAAGAACTGGGCCCCGTGGTCGAAGGTGGCACCGGCCTCGGCGCGGGTGGCCATGCGGCCGCCGGGCCCCCGACCCTTGTCGAGGACCCGCACCTCGCGCCCGGCCCGTCGCAGGGTATCCGCGCAGAGAAGTCCGGCGATGCCGGCGCCGACGATGACGGTGTCTGCGGGGGGAGGGGAGGAAGCGGTCATGAGGAGGTCCGGATCAGGGGAGGAGGATGGCGGGAGGAAGCGGCTTGCGGGGAGGGCAGGGCAACGGATGCGGGGCGGCCGTGGGGGTCGGCGGTGCGCTCAGGCGAGCAAGTGGGCGAGGGCGGCCTCGAGTTGGGGAAAGCGGAAGGAGAAGCCGCTGGCCTCGAGGGCGGCCGGCCGCGCGTCGACCCCCTCGAGAAGGGTCGCACGGCCCATTTCCCCGAAGACGGTGCCCACCGCCAACCGGGGGACGGGGACCACCGAGGGTCGGCGCAGCTGGGCCGCGAGGGTGCGGGCAAAGGTGCGGTTGTCCACCATGCCCGGGGCGACCAGGTTGAAGGGGCCGCGGCATTCGGGGTGGTCGAGCAGGTGGAGGAGGGTGGCCACGTGGTCGTCGAGGGTGATCCAGGGGAACGGCTGGCGGCCGGAGCCGACCGGTCCGCCGAGCCCGGCGCGGAAGACGGGGAGGAGCTTGGCGAGGGCCCCGCCCCGCGGGCTGAGCACCACGGCCGTGCGGAGGAGACAGGTGCGGATCCCGCTCTCCTCGGCCCGGAGGGCCTGGGCTTCCCAGTGGTGGCAGACGCGGGCGAGGAAGGAGTCCCCGTGGGGGGCGGACTCGTCGATCCGGGCGCCCATCTCGGTGGAGGCGTAGTAGTTGATTCCGGAAGCGGAGAGGAGGACCTGCGGGGGCCGTTGCAGCTGGGAAAGGCTTTGGACCAGCAGCCGGGTGGACTCGACCCGGCTCGAATAAATCTTCTCGCGCGCCCGGCCCGTCCAGCGCTGGGCGATGGGTTCCCCGGCGAGGTGGAGGACTGCGTCGCTTCCCTCCAGACTGTCCCGGTCGAGATAGCCGGCCCCCGGATCCCAGCGGATGGCCCCGGCGTGTCGGCCCCGGGAAATCGGGAGGACCTCCCAGCCCTCCTCGCGCAGGCGCTGGCTCGCGGTTGCCCCGATGAGGCCGGTGGCTCCGGTGATCGCGATGCGTCGCGGCCCCGCGGACTCGGAAGCGTTCTCCTCCGTCATGCTTTCTCCGTGCCGCAAATCACGGATCGAGGCAAACCGGAGATGCGGAGAGGGGCTCTCAGGCGGCCGGTGGACTCTCCCAGCGGTGGAGGCAGGCAAAGGAGCGCACGCAGTCGGCCGCGCAGGCCACCCGGCGGAGGAAGGGGAGGGCGCTGGGGGTTTCGAGGGTGTAGCTCATCCTCGTGAAGCGGGAGAGGAGGAAGAGCTGCTCGGGCCACTCGGTGCGCAGCTCGATCTCACTGGGCGGATGAATGAGGCCCGGTCCCGCGGTCGGCCAGCCGTCGATCTCCGGGCCGTCCTCCACCGGCCCGTGCGCGCCGAGGGTCTCGAGGAGGAGTCGGCAGGGGTGGGGTTGCCGGTCCGGGTTGTGCTCGTAGAGATAGGGACCGCGGGCCTCCCAGTCCTCGTGCAGGGCGAGGCTGGCGGCGAGGGACCAGTCCTCCGCCTCGAGCAGGGCGCGATGGGCGCGGGTCTCGGCGGCGCGTTGGACCTGGTAGTCGCGGTTGAGGTCGATTCCCTCGGGATTTTCCCGGCTTCCCCTCCGCAGGCCGCCGGGATTGAGGAGGGGGAAGACGACCCAGCCGACCTCCTCGCGGAGTGCCCGCTCGCGCAACAGCTGTTCGATCGCCTTGGGTCCGGCCGGCTCGTCGCCGTGGATGCCGGCGGAGAGGTAAAGGACCTCCGGCCGGTCGATCTCCCGGGTGAGGCAGAGGAGGGGGTGCCCGTCGATCTCTCCATAGACCCGCGGGGAAAAACCGGCGGATTCGGCGAGGGCGGGTATCCCGTCCAGAAAGTCCGCGATCACGTAGCGCTCCTCTTCGCGGAGTTCATTGCGGCCGAGATCGCGGTTACTGCCCATACCCAGTGAGCCTCGCCCCGCCCGGCGGGAAGGTCAATGCACGCGGGCCGGCCGGGGGGCCCGCGGGGGG
>P_2C_Liq_1_UnCtyDRAFT_1000942_pt1 | contig 11568 bp, 9 predicted proteins | sample Pon2CUnioCityCA_2_FD_10234 | JGI IMG/M metagenome (IMG submission 10234)
GGGAGCGAGCACTTATCCGGAGAGGGCGAGGAACGGGGAAAGAGCAGTGCGCGGCGCGTGGCTTCCCGGGATTCGAGCGCGGCGGGCGTGGGGGGTGGTGGGCTTTTTGAGACTTTGGTTCCCGACCCCAAGATCCCTCCGCTGGAACCGCGGTCACCGTGCGAGCGCGACCGTGCAAGCGCGGTGCTGCAATCCTCACGGATTGCGCTCCGCATCCAACTGTGCACCGGTTCGTTGCCGAACCGCCGGAATCAGGATCCCTGGAGAGGGTGTCTTGGAGTCGGACCTTCGGGGACGAAGGGCCTGCGGGCTGTGCAAGCACCTGTCAGGCCACCTCCCCGGCCCTGTTGCCGGGAGGACGTAGACCGAAGGAGGCGGAGGAACGGATTCCCGCGGGGGTTTCGCTCGCCGGATCGCGAAGGAGGCGACGCCGGTGTGGCCCGTACCACCCCCCGGTTCGCGGCAGGCGAGACCGGCCCTGGTGGTACCCGGGAAACCTCGCAGCCTCCCCCACCCTTCTCGGGGGCTCAGTATTTATAGTGCTCCGGCTTGTAGGGCCCTTCCACCGGCACCCCGATGTAGTCGGCCTGGTCCGGGCGCAAGGCGGTGAGTCGGGCTCCGATCTTCTCGAGGTGCAGCCGGGCGACTTCCTCGTCGATCCGCTTGGGCAGGATGTAGACCCCGGGCCGGTACTTCTCGAGGTTCTTCCACAGCTCGACCTGGGCGAGGACCTGGTTGCAGAAGGAGTTGCTCATCACGAACGAAGGGTGCCCGGTGGCACAGCCCAGATTGACGAGCCGGCCCTCGGCGAGCACGTAAATCGCGTGCCCGTCGGGGAAGGTCCACTGGTCGACCTGGGGCTTCACCTCGACCCGGCGCAGGTCCGGGGCCGCCTCGAGGCGTTCGATCTGGATCTCGTTGTCGAAGTGGCCGATGTTGCAGACGATGGATTGGTCCTTCATCCGCTCCATGTGCTCGAGGGTGATGATGTCGCGGTTTCCGGTGGTGGTCACGTAGATGTCCCCGATGGGGAGGGCGTCCTCCACGTCATCACCCGGAAGCCCTCCATGGCCGCCTGCAGGGCGCAGATCGGGTCGACCTCGGTGACCACCACCTGAGCCCCCATTCCGCGGAGGGCCTGGGCGCAGCCCTTGCCGACATCGCCATAGCCACAGACGACCCCCACCTTGCCCGAGATCATGACATCCGTGGCCCGCTTGATGCCGTCGATCAGGGACTCCCGGCACCCGTAGAGATTGTCGAACTTCGACTTGGTGACGGAGTCATTCACATTGATCGCCGGGACGAGGAGGCGCTCCTCCTCGTGCATACGGTAGAGACGGTGCACGCCGGTGGTGGTCTCCTCGGAGACCCCCCTCCACTCCTCGACCACCTTGTGCCAGTGGAGCGGATCCTCGGAGCGGACCGCGCGGAGCTGGGCCTTGAAGGCCTCTTCCTCCCGGCTTTCCGGCGGCGCGTCCACCCAGTCGTCGCCGTCCTCCATTTCGTAGCCCTTATGGATCATGAGGGTCGCATCGCCGCCATCGTCGACGATGAGGTTGGGGCCCTTGCCATCCGGCCAGGTGAGGGCCTGGTACGTGCACCACCAGTACTCTTCGAGAGTTTCCCCCTTCCAGGCGAAGACGGGCACGCCGGAGGCGGCCACGGCCGCGGCCGCCGGGTCCTGGGTGGAAAAGATGTTGCAGCTGGCCCAGCGCACATCGGCGCCGAGGGCCACGAGGGTGTCGATGAGCACGGCCGTCTGCACGGTCATGTGCAAGGATCCGCTGATGCGGACCCCGGCGAGGGGCTGTTCCCCGGCGTGCTTCTCCTTCACGGCCATGAGGCCGGGCATCTCTTTCTCGGCGATCCCGATCTCGATGCGGCCAGCGCCGGCCTGGGAAATGTCGGCGACCTTGTAGTCGGTGGTGGTGGGGGTCTCTACGGGCATAAAATCCAGAGTGGGCGGGGAGGAAGATTCGTTGACTCGGAGCGTTCGGTTCTCGGGGAGGTTCAGAGCGCGTTGGTGAGGGCATCCACCCGGTTGGGGCGTTCCCAGGGGAGGCCGGCCTTCCCGAAGTGGCCGTAGTGGGTGGTGCTGCGGAAGATGGGATCGCGCAGGTCGAGGGCCTCGATGATGCCCGCGGGAGTCAGGTCAAAGGATGCGCGGACCGCCCGGGAGAGCTCGAGCTCCGGTACCCGGCCGGTTCCGAAGGTCTGCACGAGCACACTCGTCGGCTCCGGGTACCCGATCGCGTAAGCCAGCTGGACCTCCGCCTCGTCGGCGAGCCCGGCCGCCACCAGGTTGAGGGCAATCCAGCGGGCCATGTAGGCGGCGGAACGGTCCACCTTGGTAGCATCCTTTCCGGAGAAGGCCCCCCCGCCGTGGCGGGACCAGCCGCCGTAGGTATCCACGATGATCTTGCGCCCGGTCAGGCCCGCGTCCGCGTAGGGCCCTCCGGCCACGAAACGCCCGGTCGGGTTGGCGAGGAAGCGGGTCTCGGGGAGGAGGAGGTCCTCCGGAAGCACCGCGCGGAGCAGCTCCTCCTCGAGGTGGTGGCGCAGGTCGGCTTCGCCAATGGCCTCGGTATGCTGGGTGGAGACAACCACATTCTCGAGGCCGATCGGCCGACCGCCCTCGTAGTGCACCGCCACCTGCGCCTTGCAATCCGGCCGCAGCTCGCGCGTCCAGCCCTCCCCGGAGCGGCGCATCTCCGCGAGCCGGCGGAGGAGGCGGTGGGCGAGCATGACGGGCAAGGGCATGAATTCCTCGGTCGCCCGGGTGGCGTAGCCGAACATGATTCCCTGGTCGCCGGCTCCCTGCCGGGCCCCCTCCTTGCCCTCGGCCGCCCGCGCGTCCACCCCCTGCCCGATGTCCCGCGATTGGCGGGTGATCGCGTTGGTCAGGAAAACCTTGTCCGCGTGGAAGATGTCGTCCTCGTGATCGTAGCCGATCCCCCGCAGGGTATCCCGGACGAGGCAATGGTAGTCGAGGCAAGCCTCCGTGGTGATCTCCCCGGCGAGGAAAACCAGGTTGCTCTTCACGAGCGTCTCGCAAGCCACCCGGCTCCCCGGATCCCCGGCGAGGCAGGCATCGAGGATCGCGTCGGAGATCGCATCCGCCACCTTGTCGGGGTGGCCCTCGCCCACGGATTCGGAGGAAAAGGTAAAGCTGTCCTTGCCCATCCGGTCACCAAGACAACCCCCTCACGGGAGTGCAAGAGAATCCATCATAACATCAAAATTCGTTGATCAATCCTATCGCAACCCGATGGACCGGCCCCTTGGCCGTCGCGCGTCCCGTTCCTTCCCCGAGAAACCTTGTCCCGGTCCCGACCCCCGCCCATCGTCCTTCCATGGACAAGCTCGAGGAAATTTTTGCCCTGCAGGAGCAGCTGAACGAGCGCATCGGGGTGCACCTGCGCGACCTGGAGCCCGCGGAGCGCCCCGAGTGGGTGCTCAACTACGCCCGCGCCCTCCAGCAGGAGACCGCCGAGCTGGTAGACTCCGTGCCGTGGAAGTGGTGGGCGAAGTACCAGGAATTCGACGAGCAGAACGCCCGGGTCGAGGTCGTCGACCTCTTCCACTTTCTCGTCTCTGCCGCGCAGGCCCTCGGAATGACCGCTGACGATGTGCACCGGGCCTACCTCGCCAAGAACCGAGTGAACCACGCCCGGCAGGAGAGCGGGTACACCGCCAAGGACGCGGACGACTCCCGCCACATTCGCTGACCGGGATCCCCCGGGTATCCCCCTCGGGCGGGAAAGACCCACGCGCGCCCCGCGTTTTCCACGGCCCCCTTTTTCTTTCCCTCTCCCGCATTCCCTCCCTTTCCCCTCGTTCCCGTGCGCGCCGATCACCACATGCACACCCCCCTCTGCGGACACGCCCTTGGCGAGCCCGAGGAGTACGTAGAGGTGGCCGCGCAGCGCGGGCTCGACCGCATCATCTTCACCTGCCACATCCCGCTCGAGCCCGACGAGGTCTTCGGGGGCCCGGGCATCCGCATGCGGCGCTCGCAGTTGCCGGAGTACCGCGCGGCAGTGGAGCGGGCTCGCCGGCGGGGCGAGGCACTCGGGGTGGAAGTTCTCCGCGGGATCGAGGCGGAAATCTTTCCGGACACCGATGCCCTCCAGCGCATGGACGAGGTGCTCGCGGCGGAGGAATTCGACTTCGTCCTCGGCTCCCAGCACCACCAGCTCGACGGTTATCGCCACTACCTGCAGGCAGCCGGACTCCACGAGGACCCCGCCATCATCCGTTTCTATTTTGCCGAACTCGCCGAGGCCGCCCGCTCCGGACGCTACGACTCCCTCGCCCACCCGGATGTCATCCAGATCTACGGCACGGTGGAGCCCTTCCACCCGGAGGACTATCGCCACGAGATTCTCACCTTCCTCGACACGTGCGCGGAGCTCGGCCAACCGCTCGAGGTGAACACTTCCGGCTGGAACAAAGGCATCCACCAGGTCCATCCCCATCCGGTCGTCCTTTCGTGGGCCGCCGAGCGCGGCATCCCCCTCACCCTCGGCTCCGACGCCCACGCGCCCGGCCAGGTCGCCCAGCATTTCCCGCGGGCTCGCGCCCTCCTCCGCTCCCTCGGGGTCGAGGAGGTGCTCACCTTCCGCCGGCGGCAGCCGGAACGTGTACCGTTGGACTGAGATTCGGCCGGCGGCAGGGGGAAGCGGAGACTCCCGGCGGATCCGCGGCGACCCTGGTCATGGCTTGTCCCCCTCCTCGCGTCCCGGCTGTGTGGCCCGAGCAAGTGGACGAGGCGGAACCTCCCCAAGCGTACGCCCGGTCCGCCGGCACTGTCCCGCCGGGCCCTTCCCCCGCAGCCGTAATCTCCCCCGGATTCTCCCCCGGCCACACCGTGCCCACCGCGGCTCCCGGAAGCCGAGAAAACCGCGACTCCGGAGAGCGGTTGCCCCGCCCGGAGCTGGAGCGCCAGTCATGTCCCACCCGGGAATCCCGCGGGCGCCGGAGGGAACCAAAGGTTGAGCGCAATCGGCGCGCCGGCCGGGAACCCCTCCGCATTCCCGCACTCCCGCCGCTCCCCTTCCCCGGACGGAGCGATCGGTCCTCGCCCACCGTTTCCCTTTGTTGCCAATCGTTTTTGCCTTTGACCTCTCCGCGCGACGGCGGCCTGCTCCCCCGGGGAGGTCGGGGTGCCGAATCCTTGTCCCGAGACTGGGAGCCTCCGAATGGGCGTACCGATGATGAGCAGGACCGAGGCAATGCCGGGGCACGGCCTGCTGCTCTGGTGGCTCGGCCTCCTTTTCGTGGCCTGGATGATTTGGGCGGAGACCAGCTTCCAGTACTACGACACCAGCCTCGGGGCTGATCTCGACCTCTCCCCCGCCCAACTGGCGATGATTGGGGGCGCCTTCCTGCTGACCTACAGTCTCGTGCAGATTCCCGTGGGCTGGCTGCTGGACCGTTGGCCGGCCGAACGGATGCTCCTTGCGGGGGTCGCGGTGGCCATCCTCTGCAGCCTCGGTTTCGCCCGCGCTCATCACTTCGAGGATTTGCTTTTCCTCCGGCTCGGTCTCGGGCTCGCCTGTGCGGTGGCCTTTCCCGCATCCGGGCTTTTGGCGCGCCGAAGTTTGCCTCCCCACAGGTTCTCCCTCGCCATGGGAGCGACCGAAAGCCTGCTGGGATTCGGGGCCGCCCTCGCCGCGGTGATCCCGATCCTGATCGGGACCTCGGGCTGGCGACTCCAGGTGATCGTGCAAGCCATCGCTCTGCTGATCCTCGTCGCGATCCCACTCTTGCTCCTGCAACGGAGGCGGTTCCCCACCTCGCCGTCCCCTGACGGGGCGCCGGCGGCCGCTCCTCCCGCGCGCTGGTCCGCGCGAACCTACCGGTCCGTGCTGCACGCCTCGGGGATTTATGCGTGCGCTGGTGGCCTCCTCTTTGGCCTTGGGCAATACAACCTGCTGTCCCAGTCGCAGCACTGGAGCGATGGACTCCGGCTGAGCGTGACTTTGGTGCTTTCCCTGGCGCTGGCCGGCGGGATGCTTCTGGCCGGTCGCCTCGGCAGCCTTCCGCGCCGCCGCCGACCCCTGCTCCTCGGTGGATTCCTGCTGACGCTCGCGGCCCTCGTGGTGCTGGTTGGGCCGGCGGATTCCGCCTGGCTGCGAATGGTCGCAGGCGGTGCCTTTGGCCTCGGTCTCGGGCCCTGTGTGCTCGCCTTCCCGATCGCGGTGGTGGCGGCGCCGCCGGACCGCACCGCCTTCGTCGTGGCAATCGTGAACACCGCGGGCACTCTCGCCGGGGCGCTGTTCACCATCGTGTCGGGGTGGCTCCTCCAGCGGGCGGCTGCGGACGAGTCCGACCCCGTCCTCCTCGTCTACGGCCCCTTGGCCCTCGCCGGAATTCTCCTGGCCCTTCGGACTCCCCGAAAGGTGAAGGGTGACCGCGGCCGACCTTTCCTCCGGAGCGGGAGTGGCACGTCCGTCCCGGTCCCGCAGAATTCTCCCCCTCGGTACACCCGGCCAGCGGTCGGGAAAGGGTTCCGGGACCACCCTGCCGGTTGCGAGAGGAGGAAAGGTGGAAGGAGCGTTCGCGTGGGCCGAACCGGTTCCCGAGGGGAGGAAGGCCCCGTTTTTTTAAGGACCTTCCGCGCGAGGGGAGGACCGCATTGGAATCGCAGTGCCTTGATCCGCGTTCCTCCCGAGCGCGACCGGTTCGGCATGGCGCAGGACGACCCATTCGCGGGCCGCGCCCAGGTTAGCAACGGTCCCTCCCGGGTTCGCCTCCGGTTCGCTCCGGCGGACCACGGCAATGGCGTCCACCCTCCCCTGCCCGCCGTCCGCCGGGCCAAATGGCCCACCCCGTTCCCCCTTTTCCCTACCGTTTCTTGTCCGGCGCCTTCTCCCGGCCGGGCATCCCGGTTCCCCGCAGCGAACAGCCCGCGGTTTCCACCACGAACCAGAGCGCCACCATCCCGACCACGGAGGAGGCGATGAGGAGGAAGGCGGGGATGAGGTCGGTTCCGGTGAGATCGATCAGCCAGGAATTCAAGGCGGGGGCGGTGCCGCCGAAGAGGGAGGTGGACACGTTGTAGGAGATGGCGAATCCGGCAAAGCGCACTTGCGTGGGAAACATCGCCGGGAACGTGGCCGAGATGGTACTGAGCTGGGGGGCGTAGAGCAGGCCGAGCAAGGCGAAACCGATGAAAGCCCCGGCGATGCCCGTGCGCATGAGCAGGTAGAGGGGCACCGCGGCCACCACCAGTCCGATCAGCGAGAACCACCACATCGGTTTCCGGCCGATCCGGTCGGAGAGGGCCCCGAAGAACGGCAAGAGGACCATCATGAAGAGCATCCCGAGGACCGGAACGATCAGCGAAGTGTCCACGGACAGGCCGAGGTGGCGCTCGAAGTAGGTCGGCATGTAGCTGAGGATCGTGTAGTTGGCCACATTGAGGGCGACGACCAGCCCGCCAAGGGTAAGCAACTGCGGCCAATAGATCCGGAACAGGTCGCGCAATTCCGTTTTCGGGGCCGCCTCTTCCTCCCCGGCGGCCTCCAGTTCCTGGAAGACCGGCGTGTCCTCCATCTTCTTCCGCAGGTAGACGCCGAGAAGGCCGAGGGGTGCCGCCACGAAGAAGGGGATCCGCCAGCCGAACTCGGCCATCCGCTCCTCTCCGAGCAGCACCGAGAAGAGCAGCATGAGAATCGCACCGAAAGAAAAGCCCGCGAGGGTGCCGAACTCCAGGAAGCTCCCGAGAAAGCCGCGCTTCGCGTCCGGGGCGTATTCCGCCATGAAGGTGGCGGCTCCCCCGTACTCCCCACCCGTCGAGAAGCCCTGCAGCAGGCGCAGCATCACCAGGATCGCGGGTGCCCAGAACCCAATGGACTCGTAGGAGGGGACGAGGCCCACCGCGAAAGTCGCACTCGCCATCAGCCCGATTGTCAGCGCCAGCACGGCCTTTCGCCCGAGACGGTCCCCCAGCGGACCCCAGAACAGTCCGCCGAGCGGGCGCACCAGGAAGGAGATCGCGAAGGTGGCCAGCGCAAAGAGGGTCGCCTCTCCGGCGGCACCGGGAAAGAGAGCCTTGGAGAGATAGACGACCCCATAGGCGTACATCCCGTAGTCGAACCACTCCGTGGCATTCCCCAGTGCGGAAGCTGCCACCGCCCGGCGGATCGTCTTCCGGTCGACTTCCGTGCCGCTTCCCGCGGAAGTGGCACCATCCGGTAGCGTCGGAGGGGTTGGGGGCATGGGGAAAGAGAGGGTGGAGGGGAAGAGGACCGGGAAGAGCCGTGGGACGTGGTGGAGAAACGCCCGTGATGCACTGTCCGTGCCAGAATGAGACCTCATTCCCAATCCGGACGCAAGCCCCGAAAAAACCGGGAAAACCGGGGATGCCCGCAAATCCCGCCCCTTTCCGCAACCCCCGGGATGCGCTCCTCTCTCTTCGGTTCTCCTGCCCTGTCGCGACCAGAGCGGTCCGCCGCCCTCTCCCGGAAAGCGCCCGTCCACCCCCGGACCTCCCGACGGAGAGTGTTCCCCGGCCGTGGCCCGCCCCTCGATCGATGGCCCTTCCCCGCTCCCGCCCCCGCGCCCTACTCGGCCGCCGGCACCAGGCGCAGGATTCGCCCGTTCGCCGAGTCGGTGAGGACGTAGAGAAAACCGTCGGGCCCCGCCCGCACATCGCGGATCCGGGCCTGCAACCCTCCCAGCAATTCCTCCTCGCCGACCACCGCGTCGCCCTCCAGCTCCAACCGGCGCAAGTGCCGATGGGCGAGCGCCCCCAGGAAAAGGTCCCCCTGCCACTGCGGGAACGGATCGCCCGCGTAAAAGGTCATACCGCTGGGCGCGATCGAAGGGTCCCAGTAGACCACTGGCTGTTCCATGCCGGGCGCCGCCGTCCGATCGGAGATGATCGCGCCGGAGTAGTCGATGCCATAGGTGATGGCAGGCCAACCGTAGTTGGCCCCGGGTTGGAGGAGGTTCAGCTCGTCGCCACCGCGCGGGCCGTGCTCGTGCGCCCAGATCTTCGAGGTGCCCGGCCGGAGGGCGATGCCCTGCACGTTGCGGTTGCCATAGGTAAAGATTTCCGGGCGGGCCGTGTCCGAGCCGACGAATGGGTTGTCTTCCGGCACGCTGCCATCCGGAAGGATCCGGACGATCGTCCCGAGGTGATTCGCGGTGTTCTGGGCTTCGTCGCGGTAGCGATAGCGGTCACCCAGCGTGAGGAGGAGCGTCCCGTCTGGATGGAACTGCAACCGCCCGCCAAAGTGCGCGGCACCCCGCGTCTTCGGTTCCGCCGCGAAAATCGTCTCGACGTCGTCCAGCGCGAGAGACTGCAAATCGAGCCGTCCCCGCGCCACCTCGGTATTCGTGTTGCCGGCACGCCCGGCGGTGTAGGCGAGGTAGATCCAGCCGTTTTCCCCGTAGTCGGGATCGAGGGCGACATCGAGCAGGCCCCCCTGGCCGCCGGCCCGGAGGGGCGGCAGTCCCGCGACTGGCTCCGGCACAAGCTCATCGTCGCGCACCAGGCGCAGCTGGCCGCTGCGCTCCGTCACAAGAATCTCACCGCCGGGCAGGAAGGCCATGCCCCAGGGGTGCATCAGCCCCCGCGCGACCGTCTCCACGCGATAGTCCGCCTGCTCGGACTCGTACACCTCCGCGGCCGCGGACGCGCCGAGGACGAACCCGGCCATCCCCGCCATCGCTGCCCTCCTCCTCGCCCTCCACCGGCGATGTGACCCTGCTCTCCCCAACCGTTTCACAAGAATTTTTCCAATGACACCGCTACCCTTGGGAAAGGAAAGGCGCGCGGGCGCTCGGGTCCAGCCGCGCCGACCGATTTTCCCATCGCGTTGATCACCGTTGCAGGCAGCCATTCCAGAGGTTTTGTCCGAGTCGGAGGGAAGAGATTCCGTGGCGGTTGAGGGGGAAGAGCGAAGCACGCCAACCATGGGAGTCCCTGCCGAGCCTCGCGATTTTCGGCAGGCCCCCGCGGGCCGGGGTGGACCCTTCGTCCTTTCGCCCACGAGAAAGCCCACGAACGGAATTTCTTGGGGAAGCCGTAGCGAACACCCAGAAAAAGAGTCCGATCGGAGAATAAAATGCCGGGCGAAGTCTCCTACCATTGTGCAATCTCCCCCGCGAGCGTACGGCGGATTCCCCCAGCGCTCCCCGAACCTCAGAATCCCTCCTCTCATGAGCCAGCAAGAACTTACCCAATTCCTTGAAGCCGTCCGCCAGGACTCTCGCCTGCAGGAGAAGCTGCGCGAGGGGAACGCCGATCCCGTGGCCATCGCCCGGGAGGCGGGATTCACGATCACCCTCTCCGAGTTCACCGGGGCAGGGGATGCGCTCTCCGACGAAGACCTCGAGGGTCTCGCGGGCGGCCAGAACTCCATTCCCGGAGGAAACCCTGAAGCGTGCGGCCCCCCACCCGAAACCAACGGGATGGGCAGCTGCGGGGACCAGAATTCCCAGCTCAGCGGTGGCTGGGGCGGACTCTGAAGCCCCTCCGCTTCCCCGCGAGAACTCATTGAACGCGTCCCCGGGGGAATCCCCTCAGGTTGGACTCGCGTACCAGTTGGGACTCCTCGTTGGCAAACGGTGCGTCGCTGTCACTCCGTCTGCCCTTTTCCTCCCTCCGCGAGGCGGTTCCGCCGGCGAGGTCTGCCGGCTCGCGGACCCGGTCGGCCCGGTGACCACGCCCCCAACAACCTGACACCGTGCCGGCAACCCGGACCGAACCTGCGAGGGGAGCCGTTCCCGACCATGGCTGGTGACCCCCAACCCCGCCTCTTCTTCGCCCTTTGGCCCTCGACCGAAGTGCGCGCGGGTATTCTCCGAGCCTTCCGGCCCATCCGCGCATCGACGTTTGGCGGCCGCCCCGTCCACCCGCAGCACCTCCACCTCACTCTTTCCTTCCTGGGGGAACTCCCGCAGGAGCAACGGGCCTGCCTCCAGCGGCAGGCGCGGAAGCTCCGGGTTGCCGCCTTCACCCTGTGCCTCGACCGGTGGGGTCATTTCGACCGAGCGCGGGTGTTCTGGCTGGGATGCAAGGAGTGTCCCGATGCCCTGGGCGAGCTGCAGGACGGTCTCCGCCAGGCCCTCCCGCGCTGTGGCCTTCCCGCGGAGGAGCGCCCTTTCACTCCCCACGTCACCCTCGTGCGCAAAGTCCCTCGCCCTCGTGGGAACGGGGAGCCAATCCCGATCGAATGGCCCGTGCGCTCGTTTGTCCTCGCGGAATCGGTGGCCACGCCCATGGGACGGGTCTATCAGGTGGTGGAGCGGTATGGCCTCGCCGACGACTCCCATTCGGGCCCGGAGAGCGCCTGAGTCGGCGGGCGCTACCGATCGTCCCCGGAATTGGAAGGGCGGACCTTTTTGTCGTCGCCTCCCTCTCTCCCCCTTCGCCCCCCGTTCCCTTGCCCGGTCCGCTCCCGCTCGCACCTAGGGGTGAGGAGGGTGGGCCCGGACCGCGGAATCCCCCCGGGTCCCGCCCCTTCCGCTCCCGGATCCCGACCTTCGCCTCACACGGCCGGGCCGATCCCACCCGGGGAGAACTTGGGGCCGATTCCCCGCGGCTCCCCC
>P_2C_Liq_1_UnCtyDRAFT_1000947_pt1 | contig 11508 bp, 10 predicted proteins | sample Pon2CUnioCityCA_2_FD_10234 | JGI IMG/M metagenome (IMG submission 10234)
AGTTGTAATTCTTCTAGACGTTCTACCGCAGCCATGCGGCGCTGTACCTCAAATCCAGGTTGAGGTATTTTCTTTACTTTTGATACAGAATTTTTAAATATTTCAAATGAAATCAACTCGTTGGTCTTTTATTATATTATTAGTTCTCTTATGGAGCTGTAAAGATAGTTCACAAAAGCATAAGGATATGACAAGCACAGTCGAGGTTGAAAAGCCGGTGACGTTAACTGTTCAAGAACAACAAGTACAGGAAATAGAAGAGTTTTATAAGCCTGTAGTGAACAGAAAAGGTGACACATTACTTCCTTACATTCCACAAGATTCTGTAGAGGCGTTTTTTACTCGTTATGCAGCTCAACATCCAGAGACTAAAGTGCGCATGAGTACCTCTTATGGTGATATAGAAATGGAATTATTTGAAGAAACGCCCTTGTATAGAGCAAGTTTTTTGTTTTTAATTAAGAATAACTATTTTGATGAAACCGTTGTGCATCGGGCTGTGGAACGCTTTATAGTTCAAGCTGGGAATAGCGATAATATGATCACAGCACAAAAAAAGAACAGTGCGGGAAACTACCAGTTGCCCATGCATATTTTACCTGGTGTAAAGCATGCATATGGAACCTTGAGCAGTGCTAAGTACTGGGAAAACAATCCTGAGAACTGGCACAATCCTTTTGATTTTTTTATCTCTTTGCGCGCTACAGCTCACTTAGACGGAGAGCACACCATTTTTGGACGTGTGACTAAAGGAATGGAAGTTGCAGAGGCTATCACTAAAGTAGAAACCGACTCACGTGACTGGCCTAAAAAGGATATTTATATAGAAATGAGTGTGGTGGAGTAGGAAACTGAGTTTATAGCAACAAAAAGCCCGATTTTCATTTGAAAATCGGGCTTTAATTCAACGGAGAACAAGGGATTAACATGATTGATCCCTAGATGGAATCCAATACATTCATAAAATCCTTCCAGCTATCGCTGGTGAATCATTTTCTATTTATAAAAACTCCAAACGCGGTTTAGTTTTTCTAAATAAAAAATGCTTCCCTTTCAGGAAGCATTTTATGGAAGCGGAGAAGAAGGGATTCGAACCCCTGGAGGTGTGACCCTCGCTGGTTTTCAAGACCAGTGCATTCGACCACTCTGCCACTTCTCCGGTCGATAAACAAAAACACTTTTGTTTAAGCGGTTGCAAATATAAAGTTATTCTGGATAATTCATAGAATACTTTTGAAAAAAAATCTAATTTTTTAATATGATGCGTTATTGAATAGGGATCAGTTAAGAGATCTCTCTATTTACTTTGGTATAAATTGTTTCTTTAATCCATAAATGATTAGAGATTAAATACAGAGCTTTGGCTCTCAGTCTTATGACTTAAAGTTAATGAACTACTTATCATGGCTTAAACCACTATCACCTGTAATAGGAATGGCATTACCGCTATAGGTAGGCTTTTTTTCAATGTTGAGTTCGATCCAGGCTTTAATATTTGCCAGCCACTCGCGACGAGTAAAGTGAGCATTTCCTGTATATTCTCTTTTATCTGCTACGTAGCCTTGCAGTTCTAATCCCATTTTACGACCTACATAAATAGCTCTAGGTAAATGAAATTTTTGAGTAATAACAATCGCAGTGTCTACCTTAAAAACCTCTCGTGCTCTGTACATGCTATCATAAGTGTCAAAACCGGCATGGTCTAGAAAAATATCTTCATCAGAAACTCCTTTAGAGGTCAAATAATTTTTCATGGCATTAACTTCATCATAATCACTCTGACCGTGATCACCACTCAATAAAAACCGTTTAATGAGTCCTTTTTTATAAAGTTCAAGAGCGCTATCTACACGATCTTGTAGAATCGTAGAAAGACTCTTATCAGGTCTTACACTAGCACCTAGCACAAGTCCTACATAAGCAGGTTCTAGTTCACTAGGGTTTTCAAAAATCACATCTCTACTGGATCTATTAATATGAAATTGCAATATGATCACAAGTAATACTAAACTTAGGACTGTAAAAACCGTTATGTTTAAAAATTTACGCATTTAGTGAATAGGAGTTGGTTTTTTATCATCATCTACGGCTACAAAGGTAAAGTTTCCAGTCACTACTTTTTCACGTACATAGCTATACATGTCTTCCATAAACATGGTAACTTCTACAGTGCAGCTTGTAGTTCCTACCTTAGAGATCCTAGCCACCAGCTCTACAATAGAACCTTGAGGAATAGGTTTTTTAAAATCAATTTGATCTGTACTTATAGTAACTACTTTCTTGCGAGAAAAACGAGTTGCACAAATAAATGAGGCTTCATCCATCATGTGCAGTGCTGTACCGCCAAAAAGTGTGTCATAATGATTAGTAGTATTAGGAAAAACGGCCTTGAAGATTCTAGTCTCAGAGTTATTAATACGTTTTTCTATAGCTGTCATAAAAATCCTTTATTGAAATATTAACGCGGGAAGAAAATCACGTTCTTACCTTTGTCTAGAATGGTGTGGTTGTTCCATCTGTTATTGCAGTAATCGCTTTCGCGAAAGCGTGATAAAAAAACGCCACCATTCCACAAATATAACGATTCCATTAGATGAAAAGTATAGAAAACCTACAATGGCGCTATGCCACAAAGAAGTTTGATCCTAGTAAGAAATTAACTCAAGATCAACTGGATATTTTAACGCAAACATTTAACTTAACGGCGACTTCTTATGGTTTGCAGCCATGCCGTCTTATAGTGGTTCAAAGTCAAGAGGTTAAGGATGCTATGGTAGAAAAATCTTTTGGGCAGCGACAAGTAGCAGACAGTAGCGCGGTACTTGTTTTATGCACCAGACACGTAGATGAAGATTATGTGAATGAGTATTTTAATCTCGTTAAAAAAATACGTCAGACACCAGATGAGGTATTAAAGCCATTTAAGGATATGCTCACGAGTTCTTTTTCTTCAAAACAGGTGGAAGAAGTGGAGCAATGGGCAAAAAATCAAGCATACATAATACTAGGAAATTTAATGACCGTTTGTGCTCAAGAGCGTATCGATTCATGTCCTATGGAAGGTTTTATACCAGCTCAAATAGATGAATTACTAGGTCTTGAAGAACAAGGACTCAAATCTGTTTTACTATTACCAGTAGGTTATAGAGCAACAGATGATATGTTTGCCGATTTTAAAAAAGTACGACGTCCAGAACAAGAAATGGTGCGTTACGTGTAGTGCTCAACAACAGAATTAAAAATAGATAGGTTATTCTGTTTTTTAGCGACTTTACGAACCTTAAATAGTACTATAAGCTAGGAGTGAAATTAAATCCCAAAGTGTTTCCTATCTCTTAACAGCCCAGATGGCAAATGCAAAGAACGCAATAGAATGGAACGTTATCCCTATCCTGACCCTAAATATTACTGGGATTTTATGAAAAAGAATAAGCGTTTATTCAAATTATAAAAGCCTCTTTTAAGGATTTGCGACAACTGTATAGTCTATTTTAAAAACTTCAGATACCCTGAAATATCCAAAAGGAAATTTTTCAGGGTTTGTTGTATTAATAATATTTCCTCTTACCGTGGCAGGTTGCGCATTAAATGTACCACCGCCACCATCATCAGTTTGCTGGATTAAAGTGTCATAAAAAGTAAACGCTCTACGGTCTATACCTCTAATAACAAGCGTGAGATCAGAGCCTACAGGTAAATCTTCTTCATCTATAAAGAAAACGGTAAGGGCTTCATTTCCATCTGAAAACTCATCATCTATGATGTCAATTTCAGAATTAGATGGTGTCGTATGATCTATGAGTTCAAAAAGATAATAGTTTTCTTCTCCTGCAGGATCATTAAAAAAACCTGTTATTTCTACTAAATCTCCGAAACCGCTAATGTTATTTTGTTCTACTCTAGTATAGGGAACAGTGTTTACAAATCGCTGGGTTGCTGTATAAATATCACTTCCATCTATTATGGTTAAAGTATAAGATGCACCAGGCTGGATATTCAAGCTTGTGTTTTCATAAACACCTAAAGCTACTAGATTAAAGTTAAATACAGTACCATTTTCATCAGTTACTGTTACTATGGCATCATCTACGGTAATTATTTCTTCCTGATAGAAAGCATTACTACGAGTCAGTAATACGGTTGCCAGAGTAGTGCCATCTTCATTTAATTCTAGTTCAGCATCTATAACTAGTCTAGGGGCTGTATTATTTAAATCTAGCTCTATAACATCTTCACAAGATGTAATTGTGAGTACTAAAAGTAATAAGGTGAATAATTTTTTCATTTTCTTAGAATTTGAAATTATAGGTTACCGCTGGTACGACCCCAAAAATCGATAAACGTGTTGCTTCATTACGGCCAGTTTCTTCGTTTTGAGCAAAACTTACACTTGCAGCATTCCTGCGGTTATAAGCATTATAGATACTAAATACCCAACTGCTTTGCCATCCTTTTGTTTTATCTGGTTTAGGAACATAAGTAGCGCTTACATCTAGTCTGTGTATGAGAGGTAATCTACTACTGTTGCGTGCCTCATAAGTAGGGATGAATAAACCATCAAACTCATACTGCCCATTAGGATAGGTGACTGGCTGTCCTGTTTGTAAGGTGAAATTTGCGCCCATACTCCATTTTTTATTTAATTCATAACTACTAGTAATAGTAAGGTCATGGGTTTTATCCCAGGCAGCGCTGTACCATTCTCCATTATTTATACCAGTTTCTTCTAGTGTACGACCTGGAGTGCGCTGTTCACTGCGCGATAGTGTGTAAGCAATCCAGCCCTGTAATTTTCCCTTGTTTTTTCTGAAAAGTAATTCTAGACCATAAGCGCGAGCCTCACCACTCAGTAGTATTTGTTCTATATTATCATTTGCTATAAGATCTGCACCATCTATGTAATCTAGTCTATGATCTACAGTTTTATAAAAAGCCTCTGTTTCAAAAGAATAATCGCCCATGTTTTTAAAAAAACCTGCTGCCACTTGGTTACCTATTTGAGGTTCTACAAAGGTCCCACTAGGTGCATATAAATCAAATGGAGTAGGCGCATTTGTATTTGATATCAAGTGTATATACTGGGTAATACGCTGGTAACTTGCCTTAAAACTGGTATCATCATCTAGTGAATAAGCTATGGAAAAGCGCGGTTCAAGATTTGCAAATGTTTTTAAAGCAGTACCTCTACTAGCGCTAGTCGTTTCTATAGGGTCTACAGACTCATAAATTTGCAGCTCATCATTAAAAACAACGGCTTGATTATTTTCATAAACACCTATATTATCCTGACCTAATCTACTGAAAGTACTCAGTCTCAAACCAGCGTTAATATTAATCTTATCTGTGATTTCAAATTCGCCATCTACATAAAGCCCATTTTCCCAAGCATATTTTTTAGTAAGCTGTTGTTCATTTATAGGACTCGTCTCAGTAGTAGGCACGATGCGACCTGGATCAAACTCATAATAAATAGAATTAACACCATATCTCATTTTAGTTTTATCGTTGAGGTAGTGTGTTAAATCATATTTTGCATTAAGATTTGTGATACCACTGGTAAACTCAAACTCTACAAAATCCAGTTCCAGCCCATAACTATAATCAGAATAGATAAGTGAAGTATTTGCAAACCATTTATTATTAAAAACGTGGTTCCAGCGCACATTTGCAAAAGAGTTTCCAAAGGTGTTCCCAAAAAACTCATTTACCGTAAAGACATCTCTCCCAAAATAAGATGAAAAATATAAGCGGTTACGATCATCAAGTGTAAAACTCAACTTAGCATTAAGATCATAGAAATAAGCCTTATTATCTATGTTAAAAAGTGGTAAGAATAAATGAGCATAGCTACTACGACCACCTATAAGGAATGAAGATTTCTCTTTTTGAATAGGACCTTCTAATAATAACCTGCTAGCAACGAGACCTATACCGCCAGTAGCACCAAATTTGTTACGATTTCCATCACGTTGATAAATGTCTAGTACACTGGATACACGACCACCATATCGAGCTGGAATACCACCTTTATAGAGCTTTAAGTCTTTAATAGCATCGGGATTAAAAACGGAAAAGAAACCAAATAAGTGGTCACTTTGATATAATGTTGCCTCATCCAGGAGTACTAGATTTTGATCTGCGGCACCACCGCGCACGTTAAAACCAGCAGCGCCTTCACCAGCATTTGTAACACCTGGCAGCAGCACTAGAGATTTAACGATGTCTGTTTCTCCCAGTACAACGGGTATTTTTTTAATAGTTTCTATAGCGAGCGCATTTACACTCATTTGTGGTGATTGAGTGCTTAGTTTCTCCACATCGGCCTTAATGACTATGGCATCGAGTTGCTCGTCAGACTCTTCCATAGAAATGTTAATTTGAGTATCGCCGTTTAAGACAATTTCTTTCTGTATGTTTTTATAACCTATAAAACTGTACACCACTTGATAGGTGCCAGCTGGTAAGGTGATCGAGTAGAACCCATATTCATTACTAGCTGTTCCTGTGCTTAGTTCTGGGATAAGAACATTAACACCTATCATGGTTTCACCGTTGAGTTGTTCACTTATTGTTCCAGAAAGGGTGAATTTTTCAGATTGCGCTTTCGCGAAAGCGAAATTCAACAATATCACCGCAATGAATAGTCTTTGGGTCATGTAAAAATAATTTCAATCTATGATCTAACGGACCATAAATTAATTTGTTACAAAGCTACACTAATCCAGCAGAGATGAAATGAATTAACGCCTTGTTAACGTGTTTAAAAATAGAAGCACCTTAATGGTTATACTGCCTTAATAATTGTAAATTTGTGAGAAACACAAGAATATGACCACAGCAGATTTTTCTAAAAACATAACCTTACCAGTAGTTGCAGCACCCATGTTTCTTATTTCGGGTCCAGAGTTAGTGATAGCCTGCTGTAAAAATGGAATCGTAGGAACTTTTCCAGCACTGAATCAACGCAGCACTGAAGGTTTTGAAGAATGGGTCATACAGATTAAAACAGAACTAGACGCTTGGGAAAAAGAAACAGGAAAGAAAGCTGCTCCTTATGGAGTTAATCTTATCGTTCATGGAAGTAATCCACGTGTTCAGGCAGATTTAATGGTGTGTATAAAACATAAAGTACCGCTCATTATCACATCACTAGGAGCTGTAAAAGATCTGGTAGATGCGGTACATTCTTATGGAGGATTAGTATTTCACGATGTGATTAAAAAACGCCATGCAGAGAAAGCTGCACAGGCTGGAGTAGATGGATTAATTCTAGTTTGTGCCGGCGCTGGTGGTCACGCAGGAACCTTGAACCCTATGCCGTTTGTGAGAGAAGTGCGCAGTTTCTATGATGGAACTATTCTACTTTCAGGAGCAATGAGCAGTGGTCAGGATGTGGCTAGTGCGTTACAAATGGGAGCAGATTATGCTTATCTAGGAACTCGTTTTATTAATACAGAGGAGTCTAAAGCCACACCTGAATATAGAGAGATGATTATAGAGGCTGGCTCTAGTGACATTGTTTACACAGCTGCCATATCTGGTGTGAGTGCTAACTTTTTAGGAGCTAGTTTAAATGCCGCCGGAATTACCGAGGAACAATTAAAAGCAACGGGTAAAATAGATTTCGGTAAGGAAATGGATACTGAGGCCAAAGCCTGGAAAACCATCTGGAGTGCTGGACAAGGAGCTGCTACCGTTCAAGACACCATGCCAGCGACTGATTTAATTAACCGCATGAAAACAGAGTTTAAGGAAGCTATAGAGATTCAACAAAGGAATTTAGAGCGGTATTCCTAGTTTTTGCAGCTGGAATACTCTGGTCATACCAGCATCTCTTTTCACAATGATATAAAGGTTCAATAAGATCATTACTGAATTGTCATTAATGAGTTTAATTATTTCATGTGATGTTTAATACGCTTTGGCGAAAGCGTAATAATTCTAACAGAACTGCTTTAAAGAAATCAAATAATAATTTAAAAGACCGCTTACCTTTGTAGTCTATGAGTACACTGGTTCAAATACAGGTTTTACCACATCATCTTGAAGATGAAGATCACATTCTGGAAAAGGTATTTCAGAAAGTAGATTTTTCTATGAATGAAGTGTCGCAGTGGAATATCAGAAAACGCAGTATAGATGCACGACAGCGTCGCGTGTTGTATAATTTACAAATCGAGATATGGCGGCATGGAGAAGAGAAGTCTGAGCGCAAACCCTATCAAATTCAGGATGTGCGTGATGCAAAACCTGTAGCGATTATAGGTGCTGGACCTGCAGGTTTATATGCCGCATTACGCGCTATAGAAGGTGGATTAAAACCTGTGGTCTATGAACGTGGTAAAGATGTGCGTGCACGACGTAGAGATCTTGCGGCGCTTAATAAAGAGCACATCGTGAATCCAGAATCTAATTACTGTTTTGGTGAAGGTGGCGCGGGAACTTACAGTGATGGAAAGCTATATACACGTTCTAAAAAACGTGGAAATGTGTTGAAAGCGATGGAGTGGTTTGTGGATTTTGGCGCTACACCAGATATTCTGGTAGATGCGCATCCACACATAGGAACTAATAAACTACCTCAAATTATTACTGCCATGCGTGAGGCTATTATTGAGGCTGGTGGAGAAGTAAGGTTCCATGAAAAACTGACCGATATTAAACATGAAAATAGTCAGGTTACAGCTATTCAAATTAATGACTCAGACTGGCATGAGTATGATAACGTTATTCTGGCAACGGGTCATAGTGCTCGAGATGTTTTTTATTTACTGCACAAACGTGGAATTAAAGTAGAGGCAAAACCATTTGCTATAGGAGTGCGTATAGAACATGCACAATCTTTAATAGACACGATTCAGTATCATGGAGATGATTCTAATCCCTATTTACCACCAGCTAGTTATAGTCTAGTAGAACAGGTAGATGGAATGGGTGTTTACTCTTTCTGTATGTGTCCAGGTGGTATTATAGCGCCGTGTGCGACTGCGGTAGAAGAAGTGGTCACAAATGGCTGGAGTCCTAGCCGTCGCAATAATCCTTATTCTAATAGTGGTATTGTGGTAAGTGTAGCGCCTCAAGATCTACCTAATTATAAAGAAAATGACCCATTTGTATGTCTCGATTTTCAAAAGAAAGTAGAACACGACTGCTGGGTAGCTGCTGGTAAATCTCAAAAAGTACCAGCACAGCGCATGACTGACTTTATTGCTGGTAAGGTTTCTACAGATTTTCCTAAAACCTCCTATCAGCCTGGATTAACGGCTGTAGATTTGAATAAAGTTTTACCAGATCTACTGGCTAGTAGATTACGCAAAGCTTTTGTAGCTTTTGGGAATAAAATGAAAGGTTATCTTACTACAGAGGCAGTTCTTCATGCTCCAGAAAGTAGAACATCTTCTCCTGTAAAGATTCCTAGAGATCTAAACTCTTTAGAGCATATCGAGATAAAAGGTTTATATCCATGTGCCGAAGGCGCAGGATATGCTGGCGGAATTATAAGTGCTGCCATAGATGGAATTAACTGTATGGATAGAATTATAGAAAAGGAACTCGCTTAGAGTTTAACTCAAGAATGATTTATCTTCCATCCAGCTGAAGTGTTTTTTAATAATTTCAGTTTTGTTTTCTTTAACATAATTTGCAAGAGCAATTGCCGCTGGTGATTGTTTTTTTGAAGATAACCAGATAAGGTTCCAGTTAGTAACTATGGGTAAATGTTCCACAGGTATGATTTGAACTTCTTTATTTTTTAATTCATTTTTAGTACCTATTAAGGGCATAATAGAATACCCCATTCCAGACATAACGGCTTGTTTTACAGCTTCATTAGAAACAAGTTCTATTTTCTTATTAGTCTCAATGTGATGTTGATTAATGAATTGTTCCATAGCCTGGCGCGTTGCAGATCCTTTTTCACGATAAATAAGTTTCAAGGATTTAAACTGTTCTGCTGTTAAGGTTTTTTTAGTGTTATTAGGATACTCTTTTCCTAGAAGGAATAGTTCATTACGCATTAATTCAATACGATTTATATCTAAGTGCTCAGGTAACACAGATACCATAGCAAAGTCTATCAGGTTTTCTTCAAGGTTTTTAATTACTTCATTTTTATTAGTAACATCCATAGTGAGTTCAATACCTGGATATTTTTCTAGAAAATCTGCAAGAAAAAAGGGCATTACATACTTGCCGGTGGATACTATAGATATGTTCAATTTTCCAGCGATTACTCCTTGATAAGCTTGTGACTTATAACTGATGTTTGCTACTTGATTAAGTATTTTCTCTGCGGTAATGGCTATTTCTTTTCCAAAAGCAGTGATATGAATCTTACGACCTACATATTCTGTAAGAGGAATAGGGAATTGTTCTTGAAATTTTTTAAGCTGAATAGAAATGGCAGGTTGTGTTAGATTCAGATCTTCGGCAGTTTTAGTGATACTTTTTAATTGGGATATTTTAAAAAATATTTCTAGTTGATGTAAGGTGTAATTCATAAGAAAAAGTTATGACTATTATAAAAATAATAAATATAAATTTATGGAAAAATAAATTCAATTTTGCATCGTATTTCAAAATAGTTGAAAACTCTAAACTTTTTTCATGACACAATTAGAAATCGATCTGATAGACGGAAACTTTACTGCGGCAGATGCGCTGGAGATTATTACAGCGGTGCTGGATAAAAAAATGAATTTTCACAAATTGCAACGTCTTGCAAAAACAGAAAAAGATCATTCTTATCCTTCTACTTTTGAAAATGAACGTATAAAAGCGTTGCAAATAGAAAAAGATAAAACGATCAACTTTCTAACGGCCTTAATTAAAACAGAGGCTATGGTGGAAGTGGAAAGTAAAATTCATTTAAAACTTAACCAGCTTTAATCTTCATTCATTATGGATTTACATCTACTATTTGATAACCTGAGTAATCCAGCGTTATTGTTTTTCTTTTTAGGAATTATAGCAGTTCAACTCAAAAGTGATTTAAAAATACCTGAGAACTCCTCTAAGTTTATCTCGTTATACCTTTTATTATCTATAGGTTTTAAAGGTGGACAGGAGTTATCTCACAGTGAATTTGACATGGAGATTATCTGGTCGTTGCTGTTTGGTATTTTACTAGCCGTAGTAGTACCAGTGTATACTTACTTTATTTTACGTAGAAAATTTAGTGTTGCAAACTCAGGAGCTATAGCAGCTGCATATGGATCTGTAAGTGCAGTAACTTTTGTTACGGCTATTTCTTTTCTAGAGTTAGAGCAAATGGATTTTTCTGGGCACATGGTTGCGGTAATGGCACTTATGGAAGCACCTTCTATTATGGTAGGGTTATTATTAATTTCTTATTTTAACAAAGATAAAGATGAGACTAAAGTTTCTACTAAAACGGTACTTCATCATTCACTTACTAATGGTAGCGTGCTACTTATTATAGGTAGTTTATTTATAGGGTTACTAGCCAGCGACGCACAAGCCGAAGGAATTAAACCTTTTACTACAGAT
>P_2C_Liq_1_UnCtyDRAFT_1000948_pt1 | contig 11507 bp, 2 predicted proteins | sample Pon2CUnioCityCA_2_FD_10234 | JGI IMG/M metagenome (IMG submission 10234)
GAGGGCGAGTTCGCGGAGGGTTGTGGAGGCGGGCAGGGTCCCGAAGGTGAAGTCGACCGACCCGGCGGAGAGGGTGGTCCCGGAGAAATCCCGGCCCGTCTCGTTGAGGCGGAGGACCACGGAGGAGGCCCCGATCGTGAGGTCCCCGGGGAAAGTGACGGCGAGGGCGCCGCGGGCCTCGAGGGCCTTGTCGCCATCGGCCTCGATGAGGAGCCCGAGGGAGGCCCCGGAGACCCCGGCCTCGAACCCACCGGCGACCAGCCCGGCGGAAGCCGCCTGCGCGGTCACCGTCATCTCCCCGCTGGTGCCGTCCACCACGAACCCGTAGTCCCCGCGCAGGTAGACCGCCCCCCCGAGGGTGGCGTCGAGCCCGGTCACGCTGACGGCGAGGTAGTCGGCGGAGGCGGGAAGGACGGCAAAGGTGTAGTCGACCGACCCGACGGTGAGGGTTTCCCCGGCGAGGGCCGTGCCGGATTCGTTGTAGGCGAAGAAGACCTCGGTGGCGGAGGCGGCGGCGAAGTCACCCCCGCTGAGGGCGAGGGTGCCGGACGCCTCCACGGCGAGGGCGCCGTCGCGGTAGAGGAGGCCGAGGCTGCCGTCGGTGAGGCCGGCGGAGACGGCCCCGTTGCCGAGGGTGGCGGTGGCGTTGGCGGCGACGGCCACGAAATCGTCGCCGACCCGGGCGAGGCCAAAGTCCCCGCCGAGGGTGGCCACCTCGAGGAGGTCGGCGGAGAGACCGGTGACATCGAAGGCCGCGGTGCCAGGATCAAGGGAAGCGTCGAAAGTGTAGTCGATCCCGGCCACCGAGAGGGTCTGGGCGGCGAGGGTGGTGGCCGCGTTCGTGTAGCGGACATTCACCGCCTCGGCGGTGACCTCCGCGAGCGGCCCGAGGGCCACCGCGAGGCTGCCCCCGCTCGTCTCGAAACCGAAGGCGGTGTCGTCGAGGACCAGCCCGAAGTCGGCCCCGCTCACCCGGGCGTAGACCGAGTCCGTCAGGTCGAGGTCCGCGCCGATCCCCTCCCCGGTCGCGACGATCCGGCTGCCGCTCTTGGCGAAGGCGAGGGTGCCGGAGATTTCCACGAAGCCGGCCACCCCGAGGGTCAGGTCGCTCCCCCGGAAGGCGTAAAGCTCGTCGGCCGTCCCGTAGTCGACCGTCCCGTAGTCCCCGAAGTCCACGACCTGCTCCCCCGTGGTGTTCGCCCAGGCCGCCAGCGTGCCCGCGAGGGTCACCCCCGGCACCCCGCTGAGCGCGGCCGTCCCCTCCGCCGCGAGCGCGTAGACCGCCCCGCTCCCCCCATTCGTGGCGAGCACCGCGAAGGAGCCCGCGCTCAGGTCCACGGAGACCCCGCCGACCCCGAGGGAGGCGGCCAGGTTGTCCCCGGTGAGGAGGAGCCGGTCCGCGCCGTCCCCCGTCTCGAGGACCGCGCTGAGGTCCCCGGTGAAGCTGGCGAAGTCCGCGATCCCCAGGGTCAGCCCGCTCCCCCGGAAGGCGGCCAGCTCCCCGGCCGTCCCGTAGTCGATCGTGCCGTAGTCCCCGAAGTCCACCTCCCGGCTCCCCGTGGTGTTCGCGGCCACCTCGAGCGTCCCCGCGAGGGTCACCCCCGGCAGCCCGGCGAGGGCGGCCGTCCCCTCCGCGTGCAGGGCGTAGTCGTTCCCGCGGAGGAGCAGCCCGAAACCGGCCCCGCTCACCGACAGCTCCACCGGGTCCACCCCGAGGGTCGCCCCGATCCCGCTGCCGCTGAGGAGGACCTCCTCCCCCGCGCGCACCGCCTGTAAAGTTACCCGAAAGGGTCGCGAAGTCCGCCACCGACAGCTCCAGCCCGCTCCCCCGGAAGGCGTAGTACTCCCCGCTCGTCCCGTAGTCCACCGTGCCGATCCCGCCCCCGAAGTCGACCGCCTGCTCCCCGCTGGTGTTCGCCCACGCCGCGAGGGTCCCGCCCAGGGAGAGCGCCGGCAGCCCGGCGAGGGAGGCGTCCCCGGAGGCGTAGAGGGAGTAGTCCCCCTCGAGGGTGTCCACCCGCACGGCCGCCTCCGCGTTCTCCACCTGTACGGCGGCTCCGCCCTCCGCGCCCAGCCGGGCCTCCGCCCCGCTCGCGGTGACCGTGAGCGCTCCCGTCGTCCGCGTGAAGGTGAAGTCCCCGCCCACCGTGAAGACCCCCCCGAGGTCGAGGGTCGTCCCCGTCGCCAGCACCTCCACGAAGGGAGTCGTCCCGTCGCCCACCTCGTCGGCCGCAAAAGCCAGGGCGATCGCCTCCCCGGCGATCGTGTAGGTCTCGTCGACGGCGGCGGTGGCGGCGTTGTAGCGGAGGGTCATCAGGGAGGAGGCCGTCAGCCCGGGCACCCCCACCACGGAAACGGTCCCGGTGATCTCGGCGGTGATCGCACCGCTGTCGTCCTGGAGGAGGAAGCCGGTCCCCCCGACGAGGGAGAGTCCCGTCCGCCCGGAAACATTGTCGCCGACAAAGGCCTCGATCTCCGTCCCGACGATCCAGGTGCTGCTCCCTCCGGCGTAGCCGAAGGTCCCGGAGATCTCGATCCCCGGCATGTCGAAGGCGAGGGCCGCCTCCACCCAGAGGGTCGCCCCGTTCGGGCCGGTGGCGGGAAGATTCAGGCTGACGAGGGTGCCGTCGACGACGACCGCCTCGCCGAGGTCGTTGATGAAGAGGGAGACCCGGGTGCCCGCGTCGATCCCCGGGAGGGCGATGCTCGCGGTGAACTCGAGTTTCCCGGCCATCCCGCTGCCGGCCACGATCACGAAGACGCCCTCGGCGTCCTCGACGGAGAGCCCGCTGCCGCCGGTGCCCTCGCCGGAGAAGCCCCCGACCAGTTCGACATCCCGGAAGGCCACCGTGAGGACCTCCTCGGTACCCCCGGCTCCATCCCCGACCACCTGGCGCTGGAAGGCGACCCCCCCCTGCAGGGTGACCCCGGCGAAGCCGATGCTGGCCCCGGTGGCCTCGAGGGAGAGGAAGGGACCGGCGGGGAGGTTCAGGTCGACCGTGCCACTCCCCACCGGGAGGGTTTCCGCGACCATCGCGTCGATCGTGTTGAAGCGGGCGGTGAATCCGGTGGCGGACACGGTGACCCCGGGGACGCTCCCGAGGAGGGAAAGATCGCCGGAGAGGCGACCGGCCACCCCGGCGTCGGTGACGAGGAGGGCGCCCTCCCCGTCGGAGAAGGTGAGCAGGTCGGTACCGCCGGCGTCGACATCGAACCCGATCCCGACACCCGCCACCCGGATCTCCCCGGAGGCCGGCTCGTAGGTCAGCTGGTAGGTCCCGCTGGCGACAAGGAAGCCGTTCAGGTCGAGGGTGCCGTCGAGGGTGGTGGTGAGTTGCTCGTCCTCGTCGAGGGCGAACTCGGAATCCCCGGAAAACTCGACCACCCCGCCGAGGCTCGCGGTGAACCCGGTCACGGAGAAGACGCGGTCCCCGTCGGCGATGTCCGCGGCAAAGGTGAAGCTGGTCGTCCCGATGGTGAGGGAGCGGCCGGCGGTGACGGCTCCGCCGGAGGCGTAGCGGACGGAAATCCCGGTGGCGGTGACGGTGGCGAGGGGCGGGAGGTTCGCGGTGAGGGAAGTCCCGTGCAGCCCGAAGACCACCCCGCCGAGGGCATCGAGGAGCAGGCCGAAGGAGGCACCCTCCACCGCGAGGGAGGCCGGGCCGGCGGAAAGGGAGGCGGACAGGTCGGCGCCAACGGCCTCGATGTCCTCCCCGACCTGGCGGAAGGCGAGATCGCCGGAGAGTTCGACGAACCCGCCGACCTCGGCGGTGAAGCCCTCCACCCCGAAGGCCTGGGTGTCCGCGGCGATTTCCTCGCCAAAGGTGTAAGAGAGGTCGAGGACGGAGAGCTGGGTGCCGGCGGGAACGACCGTGGCGGCGTCGGTGTACTGGACGAGAATCGCGGTGGCCCCGAAGTCGGCGAAATTCGCGATGCTCGCGTCCACGGAGCCCCCGGACAGCTCGAAGGCGAGGTCGGTGGCGTTGCGGAGGAAGCCGAAGTTCGCCCCGGTGACCGCCACGCTGGCGGCCTCGCCGGCGGAGAGGGAGGCGGCGACTCCCTCGCCGACCGCCACGAGCGTCTCGGCGCCGTCCACCTCGGTCCGGCTGAAGGCAAAGCTGCCGTCGAGGGTCACGAATCCGGCGACCCCGAAGCCGAGGTCGCCCCGGAGGACGAGCTGCTCGCCGTCGGCTCCGTCGAGGGTGAGGTCGAGGGAGGTGGCCGGTCCGGTGAGGACGGTCAGCGGGCTGCCGGCGAAATCGACCACGGTGCCGTCGGCGGCCGCCCGGTTGATGCGGAGGGCAAGGTTCTCGACGGTGAGGGTGAGGGGATCGATCCCGACGAGGCCGGCCGCGGTGAGGTCGGCCTGGAGGGCGGTCCAGGCGCGGTCGCCGTCTTTCTCCGCGAAGAGGGCGAGGGCAAAGTCGAGTTCCTCGGTGGAGAAACCGATGGCGCCGGGGGTGCCGGCGTCCACCCCGACAAAGGCGGAGACGCCCCCGCCGCCGGCGGTGAGGAGGTCCGTCTCCACGGTGGTGCCGTCGGAGAGGGTGACCGTCTCGGTAGAGCTCTCGAAGGCGAAGCCCCCGCTCACCCGGAAGAAGTCGAAGGCCTCGAGGGTGAGGTTGCCGGTCGCCCGGGCGAGCGAACCGTCCACGCCATCGAGGGTCAGGGTGAGGGTGGTGGTGGGACCGGTCCTCACCTCGAGGGGAGCGACCGCGAAGTCGACCACGGTGTCGGGGTCGGGATCCGGGATGAGGTCGGGCTGGGCAACGACGGCGCCGGCCTGGACGAGGTCGAGGGAGGCGTCCACGGCCTCCGGCTCGATCCGCAGCTGGAAGCGGTTCCAGTCCTGGGCGGCGAGGCTGCCGGCGAAGGTGACGAGGTACTGCCCGGGACGGGTCGACTCGACGGCAAAGGCGGCCCCGGCAACGGCCCCGAAAGCGGACTCGAGGGCTGCCTGCAGGTCGGCCGCGCTCACCCCGGTGGCGAGGGGGGCCGTCGTGTAGGTGGTGCCGTCCTGGGTGAGGACGAGGCGGAAGGTGCCGGCGCCTTCGGTGGTGATCGTGATCTCCTGGACCTCGTCGAGGGCGGGGAGGTCGCGAGTGGTGGACTCGGTCTGGGTGAGGCCCCGCTGGAGAACCTGCAGGCCGGCGGAGACCGCGCCGAGTTCCGGCTCGATCCGGAGGAGGGGCAGGTCGCGGCCGGCGAGCTCACCCTGGAAGGTGACCCGGAAGGTCTGGGCGGAGGGGGACACGACCGCGACGGTCCCCCCAGTGGGCGCGAGGGCGGTGTCGAGGGCCGTGGCGATGGCGCCGGCCCCGGCCCCGAAGGCGAGCGGGGCCGTCGTGTAGGTGGTGCCGTCCACGGCGAGGGCGAGGGTGTAGGTGCCGGGGTTCTCCGTTTCCACCGAGAATTCCTGGACAGCCTCGACCTCCGTGGTGGTGAAACTGGAGGTCGCGGCCTGCCCCTCCCGGTCGACGGAGGTTGCCACGGTCACCCGGGTGGTCGACTCCACCGCGAGGAGGGGGACATCGGTGTAGGCGAGGTCGCCGGTGAAGGTGACGAAGAAGCGGGGGAGCGCCGCGGTCGAGGTGGAGTCGAAGGCCACGCGGAATTCCCCGGCCCCAAGATTCGGGAGGGCCTCGAGGGCGGCGGTGAGCTTGGCCCGGTTGTAGCTGACGCTGCTCGGCGAGTAGGGAATGCGCCCGGTGGTCTCCCCGTCGAAGGAGAGGTAGTAGTCGCGGGGACCACTCGCACCCACCGAGGTGATGGCCACGACCTGGCGTTCGCGGACATTGGATCCGCTGGTGCCGCTTTCCTCGACGGTGGTCGAGCCGGGCACGAGGGTGGTCACCGAGGTGAAGATCCCGGGCCGCTGGGCGACCAGCTGGAGGTCGCTGAAGTCCTGCCCGGAGAGCTCATTCCCGAAGGTGAGGGTGAACCCGTCGGCACGGGTCCCGCTGACGGTGACGGGAGCGGTTGAGCCGATCGGCGTAAGGGAGGCGAGGGCGGCGGCGAGGTCGCTGCGGAGGGTGCTGTCGGTGGTCTCCGGGGAGAGGCTCACGCTCGGGGAACTTTCCCCGCGGAGGAGGAAGGTAAGGGAGCCGGCGGGCAGGTCGGCCTGGAGGAAGAGCTGGGTGTCGAGGGTCTGGACGGTGGTGGTGACCCCGGTGGCCGCGGCCTGGCCGTTTGCCCGGTCGCGGACCGACCCGCTCACCGGAGCGGGGCTGGCCTCGACCCGCAGGGCGCTCAGGTCCTCCCCGAGAAGGTCGCCCTGGAAGGTCAGGGTGAATCCGCCCGCCCGGGTCCCCTCGACGAGGACATTGCCGGTGCCCACGGCGGCCAGGGCTTCGAGGCCGGCGCGGAGGCGGTCGCGGAGGCCCGCGTCCGTGTCCCCGGCGGCCACCTCCACCGCGGACTCCTCACCCTCGAGGGCGAAGGTCAGGGTGCCCGCGGTCAGGGAGAGGTCGAGCTGGAGGACCGTGGCGGTGAGGACATCCGGCTGGGCGATGGGGGCGCCCTCGGTGCTGAGGTTGCGGTTCACCTCGACCGCGAGGGTATCCGCCTCGACGGTGAGGCCGTCCACCCCGACGAAGGCCACCGAGCCCACCTCGCTCTGGAGGGCCATCCAGCGGCGGGCGGGGTTGTCGGCGTCGCTGAGGAGGACGAGGGCGAAGTCCGCGTCGGCGAGCTGTAGCCCGATCCCGCTGACCCCGGCGAAGGCGGAGACGGCGTTGGCCCCGACGGTGATCATGTCGGTGTCGACGGTGCTCCCGTCGGAGAGGGTGACCGTGCCGGACTTTTGCACGAAGGCGAAGTCGCCGGTCACCTCGAAGAGCTCGGCCACGGAAAGGGTGAGGTTGCCGCGGGCCTCGAGGAGTTCTCCGTCGGCGGCGTCCATGGAGAGGGCGCGTTCGGTCCCCGGTCCGGTCGTCACGGTCCAGGGCTCCGCCGCGAAGTCGACGAGGGTGTCGTCGGAGGCCGCCCGATTGGCGAGGAGGCCGAAGGTGCTGACCGCCAGTTCGAGCCCGGGCACACCGCCACGGTCACGCTGTCCACCTCCGCGTCGAGGGCGGTCCAGGTGCGGGCGGGGGCGCCGGTGCCGGTCTCGGCGAAAAGGGCGAGGGCCGCGTTCACCCCGGCCAGCTCCAGCCCGAGGGCCTCACTGCTCCCGCCGTGGTACCCGACAAAGCCGCTGGCATCGCTGGCCCCGAGGGTGAGGACCTCGACGGACGCGGTGCTGCCGTCGGACAGGGTAACGGTGTCGGACTCCGCGCGCACCGCGAAATCCCCGGCCACCCGCAGGAAGCCGGCGAGGTCGAGGTCGACTCCCCCGAGGGCGACCTCCCGCAGCGTGGAAGAGGCCTCGAGGTCGCCGAAGGTGTGGGAGACCCCGGCAATCGCCACGGTCTCGCCGGTGAAAGCGTTCCCGGTCTCATTGAGACGAACCGCCACCGTGGAGGCGGTGAGGGAGAGGTCGCCGGGCAGCTCGGCCGCGAGGGTCCCGGTGGCCTCGAGGGCCTTTTCGCCGGCGGCGTTCACCACAAGGGCGAGGGAGGCCTCCCGCACCCCGATCTCGACGGGGCCCGCCCGCAGCCCGGCGGAAGCCCGCTCGGCGACGGCCTCGACGGCCCCGGTGGTCCCGTTGGCGGCGAAGGCGAAATCCCCCCGCAGGTAGAGGGACCCGGCCAGCTCCGCCTCGAGCCCCGCGGCGGCCACGGTCAGGGAATCAGCGGTGGCGGGGAGGTGGGCAAAGGTGAAGGCGAGGTCGCCCAGCTCGAGGGTTTCCCCGGCGAGGTCGAGCCCGGCCTCGTTGTAGGCGAAGGTGACCCGGCTGGCCGCGGCGGTGGCGAAGTCCCCCCCGCGCAAGGCGAGAGCCCCACTCGCCTCCACGGCGAGGTCGCCGGAGCGGTGGACGAGCCCGAGGGTGCCCCCGGTGAGGCCGACCCCGAAGTTCCCGTGGCCGATCTCGGCCTCCACCGACCGCCCGATCGCGGCGAGGTCGCCGTCGACGAGGTTGAGGGCGAAATCCCCGGAGAGGGTGGCCACCCCGAGCAGCTCGGCGGCAAGGTCCTCCACCGCGAAGGCGACGGTGTCCGGGAGGACCTGTTCGGCAAAGGTGTAGGAGACGGTCCCGACCGCGAGGGTGGTCCCGGCGGCGATGAGGGTCTCGGCATTGGTGTAGCGGACCGCCACGGACCCGGCCGAGAGGTTCGCGAGGGGTGCGAGGGCCGCGTCGAGAACGCCACCGGTCAGCTCGAAGCCGAAGGTGCTCGCGCCGAGGAGGAGGCCGAAGTCGGCCCCGGTGAGGCGCGCGTAGACGGAATCGGAGGCATCCAGGCGGGCGCTCACCGAGGAGCCGGTCGCCACGATCCGGTCGCCGTCCCGGCGGAAGCCGAGGTCGCCCTCGAGGGAGACGAACCCGCCGACTTCGGCCGCAAAGTCCTCCACCGCAAAGGCGATGGTGCCGGCGGCGATGTCCTCCTGCACGGTGTAGGAAAGGGTGCCCACGGTAAGGGTCTCGCCGGCGGTCAGGGCCCGGGTGCTGTCGGTGTACTGGACGAGGACCGCGCCGGTGGTGATGCTGGCGAAGGCGTCGAGGGCGACGGTCAGGTTGCCGTTGCTCATCTCGAAGCCGAATCCACCCGGGCCGCCCCGGAGCCGAAAGTCGGCCTGGGCCAGCCGGACGAAGACGGAGTCGCTCGCCTCGAGGGAGGCCTCCACCCCAGTGCCCACGGCGAGGAGGTCGTTCCCCTCCCGGGCGAGGGCGAGATCGCCGGCGAGGCTGACGAAGTCCGCGATGTCCGCGGAGAAGCCCTCGAGGACGAAGGCGAGGGTGTCGGCGTCGATCGCCTCGGCAAAGGTGTAGCTGAGGGCCCCGGCGGAGAGGGAGGTGCCCGCGCCCACACTGGTGGCCGCGGTCGTGTAGCGCACGGTGGCCGCTGTCACGCTGAGGTTGGCGAGCGGTCCGAGGGCGACGGCGAGGGTCCCGTTGGTCAGTTCGAAGGCGAAGGTGGTGGCGCCGGCGAGGAGGCCGAAGTCGGCGTTTTCGAGCCGGGCGTAGACGGAGTCGGTCGCCTCGAGGGCGGCGGTCACGGCGTTGCCGACGGCGACAAGATCGCCACCGGACCGGCGGAAGGCGAGGTCCCCGGCGAGGGAGACGAAGCCGGCCACCTCCGCGGAAAAGCCCTCGAGGGAGAGGGCCACGGTGTCGGGCGCGATCGTCGTGGCGAAGGTGTAGGTGAGCCCGGCGACGCTCAGGCTGGTCCCGGCCCCCACCGTGGTGGTGAGGTTGGTGTACTGCACGGTGACCGCGTCCGCCCCGACCGCCGCGAGGGGGCCGAGGCCCACCGCGAGGGTGCCGTTGGTCAGCTCGAAGGCGAAGTCCCGGGCGCCGGCGAGCAGCCCGAAGTTGGCGTCCTCGAGCCGCACGAAGACGGCGTCGCTCGCCTCGAGGGAGGCGGTCACCGAAGCTCCCACCGCGACGATGTCGAGGCCGTCCTTGCGGAAGGCGAGGTCGCCGGAGAGGGCGACGAAGTCAGCCACCTCCGCGGAGAAGCCCTCGGCGGCAAAGGCGACGGTCCCCGGAGCGATNGCCTCGGCAAAGGTGTAGGAAAGCCCNCGGACCTCGAGGGTGGTGCCGGCGGTGATCGTGGTGTTGGCNTTCGTGTAGCGCACGGTGACGGTGGAAGCGCTCACCGCGGCGAGCGGCCCGAGGGCGAGGTCGAGNGAGCCCTGGGTCAGCTCGAAGGCGAGGAGTCCCTCCCCGACGAGGAGTCCGAAGTCGGCCCCGCTGAGACGGGCGTAGACCGAGCGGGACGCCTCGAGGGTCGCGTCGACGCTCTCCCCTACCCCGAGGATCCGGTCGCCGTCGCGGGTGAAGGCGACATCCCCGAGGAGGCGGGTGAATCCGGAGACCTCCGCGGTGAATCCGGAGACCTCGAAGGTGCGGGTGTCCGGGGACAACTCCGTGGCGAAGGTGTAGGTCGTGCCCCCCGGAGACTTCCGCGGTGAATCCGGAGACCTCGAAGGTGCGGGTGTCCGGGGACAACTCCGTGGCGAAGGTGTAGGTCGTGCCCCCGACGGAGAGGCTGGTGCCGGCGGCCACGGTGGTGGCGGCGTCGGTGTACTGGACGAGGACGGAGTCCGCCCCGAGCGAGGCGAAGCCGCCGAGGGAGGCCTCGAGGGAACCGCCGGACAGTTCGAGGCCGAAAGTGTTCTCCCCGGCCACCATCCCGAAGTCGGCCCCGACGAGGCGCAGGTAGAGGGTGGGGCTGGCGGCGAGGGTGGCGGTGAGATCATTGCCGACCGCGACGAGGGTGCCGGCCTGCTGGCGGAGGCCGAGATCCCCGCGGAGCGACACGAAGTCGGCGAGCTCCGCGGAGAAGTCCTCGAGCCGGAAGGCCACGGTGTCCGCGGCGACGGCCTCCGCAAAGGTGTAGGCGAGCCCGGCGGCTTCCACGGTGGTGCCGGCGGCGATCCCGGTGAGGGCGTTCGTGTACTGGACGAGGGTGCCGGCGGCGGTCACCGAGCTGAATCCGGCCAACTGGAGGGAAAGGGCGCCCCCGCTGAGTTCGAAACCGAAGTTGGCCGCGCCGGCCAGCAGGCCGAAGTCCGCGGCGGTCAGGCGGGCCTCGACCCCGCCCCCGGCGGCGAGCACGGCGGTGACCTCCTCGCCGACCGCGTAGAGGGCGTTGCCGGTCTTCCGGAAACCGAGGTCGCCGGAGAGGGAGACAAAATCGGCGATGTCCGCGGCGAAGCCCTCGACCCCGAAGGCGACGGTGTCGGCGGCGACGGTCCGGGCGAAGGTGTAGGATACCGCGCCGACGGTCAGGGTCGTGCCGCCGGTCACGGTGGTGGTGGCGTTGGTGTAGCGGACAGTGACCGCCGAGGCGGAGAGATCGGCGAGGGGTCCGAGGGAGGCCGCGAGAGTGCCCCCGGTCAGCTCCCACCCAAAGGTCGTGGCCGCGGCGGTGAGGCCGAAGTTCGCCCCCTCCGTGCGGACAAAAACGCTGTCGCTGACCGCGAGGGAGGCGCTCACCCCGCTGCCCACCGCGATCAGCTCGTCGCCGACCCGGGCGAAGGCGAGGTCGCCGGCGAGCTCGACAAAATCGTCGATCTCCGCCCCGAAGCCCTCGGCCACGAAGGCGGCCGTGCCGGGGGCGATCGCCTCGGCAAAGGTGTAGGACACCGCGCCCACCGTCAGGGTGGTCCCCGCGGCCACCGTGGTNGANCCGTCCGTGTAGCGCACGAGCACCTCGTCCGCGGTGGCATTCGCCAGCGGCCCGAGGGCGAGGACAAGGCTGGCCCCGCTCAACTCGAATCCGAAAGTGGTCGCGCTGGCCACCAGTCCGAAGTCGGCCCCGGCCGCCTCCGCGGAGACCGAGTCGGTCACCGCGAGGGTCGCGCCCACTCCGCTGCCCACCGCGATCAACTCGTCGCCGACCCGGGCGAAGGCGAGGTCGCCGGCGAGGGTCACAAAGCCATCGATCTCCGCCCCGAAGCCC
>P_2C_Liq_1_UnCtyDRAFT_1000949_pt1 | contig 11501 bp, 5 predicted proteins | sample Pon2CUnioCityCA_2_FD_10234 | JGI IMG/M metagenome (IMG submission 10234)
TCACCGGCGTATCGGGTTCGGGCAAGTCCACGCTGCTGGAGGCCATCATCTACCGGGGGCTGCGCAAGGCCATGGGCGAGGCGGTCGATCCACCCGGCGACCACACGGCCATCCAGGGTGCAGAGGGCATCGACGAGGTTGTCCTGGTGGATCAGTCGGCCATCGGCCGCACCACACGCTCCAATCCGGCCAGCTATGTCGGGGCCTTCGACCCGATCCGCAAGGCGTTCGCCCGCGATCCGCTTGCCCGGGAGCGCGGCTATACCGCCGGCACGTTCAGTTTCAACGCCGGGGCCGGCCGCTGTCCGGCCTGTGGTGGCAACGGCTTCGAGCATGTCGAGATGCAGTTCCTCTCCGACGTCTATCTGCGCTGCCCCACCTGCGACGGACGCCGCTATCGCGACGCCGTTCTGGAGGTGCGCATTGCCCCGGCCCCGGGCTGCGACCGGCCGCCCGCCTCCATCGCCGAGTGCCTGGAGATGACCGTTGGGGAGGCCCGTGCCTTCTTTGCCGACCAGCCGGACATCCTCCGCGGACTGGAACCGCTGGCCGCGGTGGGCCTCGGCTACATGCAACTCGGACAGCCGGTCCCGACGCTGTCCGGCGGAGAGGCCCAGCGCCTGAAGCTCGCCGGTCACCTGGCCAAGGCCCGCAAGCGGGGCGGCGGGCACAAGCTGTTCCTCTTCGATGAACCCACCACCGGGCTGCATTTCGAGGACATCCGCGTCCTCCTCACCGCCCTTGAGCGGCTGATCGAGGCCGGACATTCGGTCATCCTCATCGAGCACAACCTCGATGTCATGCTCGCCGCCGACTGGCTGGTGGATCTGGGGCCCGAGGGCGGCGATGCCGGTGGTCGACTGGTGGCCGAGGGAACTCCCGGGGCGGTCAGGACGATCGCCGGAAGCCATACCGGCGAGGCACTGAAACGCTATCGCGGCGATGGCGTGGCGGATGGGCCCCTGCCCGAGCCGACTGCAGCCGGCGTGTCACAGCCGGTGACGGCCGAACCGCGGGCCATCGAGATCCGCAACGCACGGGAGCACAATCTGCGCGGCATCAATCTGCGGATTCCGCAGGATCGTCTTACCGTAATCACGGGCCTGTCCGGCTCGGGCAAGAGCACGGTGGCCTTCGACATCCTCTTCAACGAGGGCCAGCGCCGCTATCTGGAATCCCTCAATGCCTACGCGCGTCAGTTCGTCCAGCCGGCGGCACGGCCGGACGTGGATGCCGTATTCGGCATTCCGCCGACGGTGGCCATCGAGCAGCGCACCAGTCGGGGCGGGCACAAGAGCACCGTCGCCACGATGACCGAGCTGCATCATTTCCTGCGTCTGCTGTTCGTCAAACTCGGCACGCAGTACTGCCCCGAATGCGACCTGCCCATCCGGGAGCAGAGCCGCGAGTCCATCGCCGCCCATCTCATCGAAGCCCATCGGGGCCAGACGGTCACGCTTCTGGCGCCGCTGATCGTGGCCCGCAAGGGGTACTACACCGACCTCGCCCAGTGGGCTGCTGGCAAGGGCTTCAGCCAGCTGCGGGTCGATGGCGAGGATCTGCCCACCGATGACTGGCCGCGACTCGACCGCTACCAGGAACATGACATCGATCTGCCGGTCGCCGCCCTGGCACCGGATCCGGCCGACGAAAACGCACTGGATGCCGCCCTGGCGCAGGTCCTCGGTTACGGCAAGGGCCAGGTCAAGGTGGTCACGGCGACGGGTGAGACGACACTGTATTCCACCGAGCGCGCCTGTCCCGGCTGCAATCGCAGCTTCGCGCCGCTGGATCCGCGGCTTTTCTCCTACAACACGCGTCATGGCTGGTGTCCGACGTGTTTTGGCACCGGCGTCGTACTCAAGGGCTTCGATGCCGAGCAGACCGGCGAGGAGCGACAGTGGCGGACCGGGGACGAGGAAGGACCGCGGGTCTGCCCGGCCTGTCACGGCCATCGGTTGCGGCCGGAGGCACTGGCCGTCCGCTTTCTCGACCGGGGCATCGCCGACTACGGTGGCTTTTCGGTGGGCGAGGCCGAGGCATTCTTCCGCGATATCGAGCTGACCGGGCGGGATGCCGCCATTGCCCGTGACATCCTGGCCGAACTCCAGGGGCGTCTGGGATTCCTGGAGGCGGTCGGGCTCGGCTACCTCACCCTGGATCGGGCCGCGCCGACCCTCTCCGGCGGGGAAGCCCAGCGCATCCGGCTCGCGGCCCAGCTCGGTTCCAACCTGCAGGGCGTCTGCTACATCCTCGATGAACCGACCATCGGCCTGCATGCGCGCGACAATCGGATGCTCCTCGACACGCTGGCCGCCCTGGAGGCCAAGGGAAACACCATGGTCGTGGTTGAACACGACGAGGATACGATCCGCCGCGCCGAGCATGTGATCGACCTCGGCCCCGGGGCCGGTGTCCAGGGCGGACGGATCGTAGCCGAGGGCCGACTCGACGACCTGCTTGCCAACCCGGACTCCGTCACCGGGCGGGCCCTGTCCAATCCCGTGCATCACCCCCAGCGCGGTGAACGCCGCGATGCTCATACCGCGGAATCCATCGAGCTACGGGGGGTCGATGCGAACAATCTCCGCAACGTGAACGCGCGCATCCCGCTGGGCCGGCTGACCGCGGTGAGCGGCGTGTCGGGATCCGGCAAGAGCACGCTGGTCCGAGAGGTGTTGCATGGCAGCCTGAAGGGCCGGCTTGGCCGATCGGGACGTGCCGATGCCGCATCGCATGGCTGTCGGGACATCATCGGCTGGCAGGCACTGGATCGCGTCCTCGAGGTCGACCAGACGCCCATCGGCAAGACGCCCCGCTCCTGTCCGGTCACCTATGTCGGCATCTACGACGAGATACGGCGCCTGTTCGCCCAGACGGAAGAGGCCCGGATCCGGGGTTACGGGCCGGGGCGCTTTTCGTTCAACACCAGCGAGGGCCGCTGCCCGGACTGCGAGGGACAGGGCATGCGGCGGATCGAGATGAATTTCCTCCCCGACGTCACTGTGCCCTGTGAGACCTGCCACGGGCAGCGCTTCACGCCGGAGACCCTGGCGGTGACCTGGCGGGGCTGTTCNATCGGTGATGTGTTGAACATGGACATCGAGACCGCGGTGGATTTCTTCGCCGCACACAAGCGCCTGCATCACACCCTGGGCCTGCTGCGCGATACCGGGCTGGGGTATCTTACCCTGGGTCAACCGAGCCCGACGCTCTCCGGGGGCGAGGCCCAGCGGATCAAGCTCGTCAGCGAGCTGGCCAAGGCCCGGCCGGAGGCGGGAAGGACGGCCACGGCGAGAACGCTCTACATCCTCGATGAACCCACCGTCGGGCTTCATATCGCGGATGTCGAACGGCTCACCGGTGTGCTGCATCGGCTGGTCGATGCCGGACACAGCGTCGTCGTGATCGAGCACAACCTGGATGTGCTCGCCGAGGCGGACTGGCTCATCGACCTCGGGCCGGAGGGTGGCGATGGAGGTGGACGTATCGTCGTTCAGGGTACGCCGGAGCAGGTCTGCCGCAATCGCGAATCGCATACCGGCCGGCTCCTTGCGGAGTTCATGGCCGACCGGCGGTAACCCAGCACCGCGTCCGAGGGGGCGCGTCCAGCGCCCCCGGCGTCATATCAAACCAGCATGTCGGTGTCATAGCTGGCGATCAGGTCGTTGAAATCGAGATCCCCGCCCTGCGTCGCCCGCGTATCCTCGAACACCATCGTGTTTTCACCGATCGCGTACGCATGGGAAGAATCCTCCGCGAGATCATGCCCGAGCAGGAACAGATCGTCGCTCTGTGTGAGAAGCACGGGCGCGTAAAAGCCCGCCGATAGGCCCTCCCAGGTCACATCGGCCTCACTGAAGGGGTTGAGCGTAATACTGGAGACATATTTGTCGCCGGTGACAGCCGAGCGGACGGCCTGATCAAATGCATCAGTATCCTCCTCAAGGCCCTGATAGGTAATCGATCCGGTGGTTTCATCCCGATCGACCCTGACCATTGAGAACACATTGGTGTTGGCCGCTGCTGCCTGAAGCGTCCACGTCACCACCTCGCCATCATCGAGTTTGATCAGCGCATCATCCGGATCCAGTGCTTCCGAGCTGGAGGGATCACTACTTCCCGAATCCGCGACCGGCAGGAAATTAAGGTTGAAGGAAAGCAACGGCCCCTTGTCCCCGTCCGAGACAACGTTGTACTCGTATCCACCATCCACCTGGCGGTATTCATTGATCGCCAGGCTGTCCTCCCTTCCGTTACCCGCCCTTGCCACGAACTCAAGCTCGTCGCCGACGACGAGCCCGATCCTCTGAGAGTCGGTGATCTGACCCAGCGATGCCTCATGGCTGGACCCACCGAGACTACCCTCATAGTGACGAGTGCCATCACTGGAGGTCTTGTAGATATCAACGAAGGCAAACTCCTTCGAAGCAACGGAATCCAGGCTCAGCCGCACATCGGTGTCAATCCCCTCCGCGCCGACAAACCTCAGCGATTCAGCGTCCACGCCACCCGAGCCGCCGGTTCTCAGCGTCTGCCCGGTCTGTGCATCCGCCGTGTCCCACTCAAAGCCCATCACCCCGAATGCATCGAGGAGATGCACGTCGAGCCCACCGGCCAGAACACCCGCACGACTGGTGTCGTAGATGTTCTCGTAGAGCTCAAAGGCATTGTTGAAGTAGGGCCCCGGACCGGAGTCAGTATTGCGATTCTCGAAGACGTGGAGCACCCCTTTCTGACCGGCCCTGATGTCCCAAAAGGCATTGTCAATCGTCTCAACCTCAAGCCGGTAATACGCCATGTGAGTATTACTGTCAGGGTCGAAGGACTCCCAAACCGGCTTCTCGCCATGCCAGGCCGACTGGTCGAATACCGCGGGTACCGCCGCATTCGTGCTGTCATAAGTGCCGAGGAAATCGGCCTGTGGCTCATTGTTATTGCCGGCTCCGAAGAGATCTCGAGTGTCGGAGTTGATACGGAGCTCACCGGCTCCTGTCCACGCCGATGGAATCGTGACTGCGCCGTCCGTGCTATTGCCGAAACTCACGATCTCAAATGGGGTATCCAGCGCATCACCCGCCTTGTCCTGCAGCGTCGCCAGGGAGGTCGCGACGGTCGTGTTATCCGTATAACCCCCATCCAGGAAACGATAGGTCATGGGGTCTGCAATGCTTGACAACGAATCATCCTTGACCGGTCCACCCGCTTTCACCGTGCCATCGGCAAGATCAAGCGGGACCGCGACGCCGGCAGCAATATCCAGGTACGAGTCATTGAGCCGCTGCCATTCCTCCTGGAACAGGCTGAGCACGTCCTCCCCCGCCGAGGCTGCCTCGTCGACGATCTTGACCAGAAATTTCTTCACCAGTTCCGGGGCGTTCAACTCGTTGATTTTCGCGACAAGTTGGTCCTGAACCCAATTCTCGCCACCTTGCAGGACCTCGAGCAGGATATTCTCGGACGCCGCAGCGCCACCGAACGCCGATGAGGCAGAGGTTGCGTCAATGAGCGAAACCTGAGACTCCAAGCTGTCCCGGATCTTGCCCGTCTGAACCTGTTGGGTGCCATCGACGGATTGCCGAATGAATTCCGCCTGGTATTCAGACGAGTAGAAATCCAATAGGGGCGCTGTTTCATTGTTCGGCGACACAATGAACTTGGCCGGTGCAATGTAGTCGCCGGTAGGGCGCCCAGGCGTCGTTGAGGTTGCCTGCGTCAGAAAGAGCGCCTCGTCGCCGGCGTCATAATACGAGGCAATCGGGTCCATCTGTAACGAGACCGGGAACATGATGGATTTATCCTGCGACCAGGCGTTTCTCGTCCCGTCCAGCCCCGACAGTGTCGCTGACATGTTGTAGGACGAATAAACGATCTCCTCGTTCACGTTCAACCAACTCAGTGATCCATCCGGATCAAGCGTCCCACTGAGGACCGCTGCAAGCTCAAGGGGCGCATCCAATGCCGGGATTTCAGAAAGGCCACGGAATGCAATATCCACGAGCGATCCGTAGAAGCTCTCTGTGACCGATGCGGCCTCCTGCTCGCTAACCAGGGGGATCGAATTGATCTTATCGAACAAAGGCAACTCACGGACGTGATTCGAAAGACTCTGTTTGACCAGTGCCTCTGGTGTTTTTCCCTGATCAGCCGGATCAAAGGCTATTTTTTGCTGCCCCATATAACCGGTGGTAAACCAATCGGTGGGATTCTCCAAAAGGTCAGCAGCAAACGCCGGCGAATACGCCAGCATTGACAGGAACCAGGACCCACCCGAGTTCCCCGAGGCGCCTTCAAAGTCACTGAAGAGCTCTGAAAGACCGAACGTCTCACCGCCGTTGATACGCGCCTGCGCCGACTGCGTCAGCGCGCCAATCATGGCCGAGTTCACCGTATGGGAGTTCCATCCGCCACCGGAGAATGTGACGTAATTGGCCGACTTTGCATTACTCATCTTGTCGTTCTCACTTTTATGATGCGTGCGCTCTTGCGCTTTGTCAGGCGAACTGGATGTTCACCAGAAGATCATTGAAATCACGGTCACTCACACCAGCGAGATGCAGATCCTCGATTCCATACCAGATCTCTCCCTCCGCCGAGGGCAATTCCACGATCTGGCTCTGGTCGCCACGGTTGGCGTCAGAGAAGGAAGAACTGAGGTCCGTCTCGCTATCGTCGTGCAGGACGAGCAGCCCATAGACCGTCCCGGCATCGAGATTGAGGCCATTGATTGCCGTGGATTCACCAAAATCCGGCATCTGATTACCACGAATCACGTTCCCGCCGGTTTCGGCAAGCGCGAACGCCTGCTCGAGATAACCCGCATCACCCGGCAGGTACACCTGATCACCGACCGTAATGGCCCCCGTTACCTGGTCGGCTTCATAGAAGGCGAGTCCATTGGTCAGTTTCCCGAGTCGCGCAATTTCGACCGTGATGTCCTGACCGGCATTCTCGGGCAGTACAAGCGGATCGGATCCCTCCAACTTGAATACGGCATGGGGGTTAACGTAGCCCGGCACATCAAACACGACCTCGACATGCGATTGGCTGTGCGCCCGCACCTCGAGAATCGGCAACTCCGTCCTGACGCCGTTCGCATCCACCCATTCCGCCACCGGCAGATAGAGTCCCGAGGCAATGTCCTCGGCGGCGTTGGCAATATCCCCGAGCGCCTTGGCCTCGCGGGCCTGCCACTCACCGGGGATCATGCTGAGTGAGTAGGGCATCTGCCCGGGGCCATCACTCTGCAGGATCGTCGTCGCTGCTCCCCCTTCAATCGGCTTGAGGCCGAACGCGACGGCGCCCACGGAGGGGGTACCCTGGTCCTGTGAGTCGACCCGCATCACCGTCGGCTTCAGCGCCGTCTCGATGGCCAGCACCGAATCCACAATGCTGTTTTTCTCGTAAATCTGGCGGGCCATCCCGGGAGTCGAGAAGTCCGTCAGCATGGCGCCGTAACGCCCATCGGGCTGGCGGTCCAGGAAAAGATCCTGGAAGGCCGCGTTCAACCCCTGGTAAGTCCTCCCGTCGATGGTCACCGGGAGGTTCTTCGAATAGCCCGCCGGGCCGATCGCCGGGATGTTGAACTCCGCATAGGCATCGGAGTTGGTGGCCGAGAGATAGTTGATGTAGACCGCATCGGTCGCGTACAACCCGGCGACGTCATTCTTCTCGGCGACCGCCTTCATCGCGAGGTCTTCGAATGCCTGCCATTTTGCCTCGGAGGACCCGGGCTCGTAGAAGTCCTGCGTGATGACCGTGACTTCACCCGCCGGGTTACGCACCACCGTTCCCGTGCTGTTGTCGGCTTTGCCGGACAGATCAAGCCCCAGCGGAATCTCCGGATCGCGGGACTCGCCCGCCATCTCGCGCACCATGAGGACGATCTTGCCCCGCGCATCCGCAAGGCTCGGCACCTCATCGGCGAGGTAGAAGTTCTCGGCACCGAGCTGCTCGATGTATTTGTCCAGCAACTGATCGTAGGAGAGGTCCGTGTTATTCGCGGCATTGAGGACGAAATCGCCATCCACCACACTCGCCGACAGACCGGAATCCCGCTGCTGCTCCAGCCAGGCAAGGCCAAACTCGGCGACGAAGTGATTGATGGACTCGAGAGATTTCTCGAGCGGGCTGATCTTTGTCAGGAGAGAAGGCACGGAATCAAGGATGGTCAACACGTCGCCGGAACTGATCGGGCTGACATCGAAGCCGTAGTTGTCCTTGAGGAGCGTGTAGAAGTTCTGCTGCGCATCGTCCGATGTGAAGCGTGAGCCATCCGATGCGCCATTCAGGTTCGCACGCAGATCCTCGATGTAGTCCGGACGGATGGCCTCGAGGCGCTCCACCGAGCCATCCAGCATGAACGCCGAGAGGTTGTTCCCGAGGACATTCAGCGCCGGCTTTATCGCCCAGCCCGGAAGCCCCCCTCCGAGACTGTCCCCCAGCCAGTCGGGCTTGGAGGGATCAAAACCCTCGACCTTGAGTCCGTCTTCACGTTGCGTGTACACCAGCACCGTTTCGGTGGGGTTGCGCTCAAGGAAAGCCGAGACATCGCCCAGCGCCTGATCAAAGCCGAGATCCTGGCCGATCGGACCGTGGTAGACCTCAAGCGTATCGTCGACTTTGCGGCCCCGCAGATCGAGGAAGCGGATGCCCGCTTCCAGCTGATCCGTCACCGACAGTGTCTGGGCCTCGGCAAGCGGCGCGTTGACGAACCCGCCGAGATCCGGAAGCTTTAGATCGTCAATCCTGGTGACAAAAGTGTCGAAATCGTTATTGTCAATGCCGCCCAGCTTGTCGAGCCCGAGGAGGATCGGGCGCGCGTTATTCAGCACCTTGATGGTGTCGTCGACCAGATTGTCCCAGATCGGCGCGACCGTTCCGTACAACGTACCCGCCAGCGTGCTGTCCAGGAAGTTCTGCGCGAATGCGTAGAGCTGTGTGGTCTGAGGACTATCGTTGAGGTTGTAACGAGCCCCCGAGTCATGAGTCCCCGGCAGCGTCAGCTGCGAGAGAGAGGTCGCCCCATCGTACCGGGCCATCCAGTTACTGCCGCCGAGGGACGGTGCGAGGCCGAAGACGGCGTTATTGGAATTCTTGTCCGTCATGTCCGTTTTCCGAGACCGTGGGGAACCCGCCGGTCTCGCACAGAGGCGTCACGGACTGGTTACCTTGTCCTGATTTTTTCGATGCGATTCATCCCCATCAATTAACTAGATTAACAAGAATTTTGTCGTAAAGTTCAATCGTTATTTCCCCGCTTGAACGAGGCGAGCCGTCGACGATCCCGGCGCTCCGGTCGGTGGTCCGGCCGGGGCTGCGCGGCAGATGCCGCCCGCAGTTCAGCACGCTGCTGTGCACGCGCTTCCTGGCTGGCAGCGGTCTCCGTGTAGAGCATCTGCGCCTCCGGGGCGGGGCCGCGCTGCTCCGAGAGGCCTTCAACGTCGACCTCGAAGGTCTGCGGCCCCTTGCGGATGATCAGTCGCTGTCCCACCTTGACGGCCCGTGCGGGCTTGGCCCGGGCACCGTCGACGCTGACCTTTCCACCCTTGATGGCATCCACGGCGAGGCGACGCGTCTTGAAAAACCGCGCCGCCCAGAGCCACCGGTCGAGGCGTACCGCGTCAGCTGCCGACATGGCCCCCGTAACTTCCGTGCATGTAGCTGGTGAGTTCCGCGACCTGCAGGTCGCGCTCCCGGACCACGGCAGCCGTGAGATCACGCACCGAGATCATGCCCAGGACCCGCTCCGCCTCCATGACCGGAAGATGTCGGACATTCCGCTCCGAGACCACCGTCATCGCCTCGTCCACGGTAGCTGTCGGCGGGATCCAGAACACCTTTCGCGTCATCACCGATTCCAGCGGTGTGGCGGCGGGATCGAGGCGCTCGCCCAGAACGCGGCGCAGGACATCACGCTCGGTGAACACGCCCAGCAGCGCCTCATCCGGCGTCATGACGAGCACCGCACCAATATTGTTCCGGTTCATCAGCCCGACGGCATCAGCCACCGTCGCGTCGGGACCCAGGGCGTGGAGGGCCGCGGGACCCGCCCGCAGCAGTGATCGAATGGATTCCGCCATGTCCGCTCTCCTTACCTGCGCTTCCGCGCCTAGACCAGCGCCTCTGCGGCGATAACGATACCGTCGCGATCGGCACACAGCCACTCGCCCGGCTTGATCGTGGCGCCGGCCAGGGTCACGACAACCCCCACCTCGCCGGCATTGTTCTTTTGGCTTCGGCAGGGATGGGTATTCAACGCCTTGATGCCGATATCAAGGTCCGCGAGGTCGGCCGCATCCCGCACACAGCCATAGACCAGCAGACCACTCCAGCCGTTGTCGCGGGCCTTGGCGGCAAGCTGGTCACCCACGAGTGCGCAGCGCAGCGACCCGGCACCGTCCACGACCAGTACCCGCCCTTCCCCCGGGGTCTCGAGCACCTCCCGGACCCGGGAGTTGTCCTCGAACGTCTTGACCGTCTCGATCACGCCGGAAAACCCGTGCCGCCCGCCGTAGTCCCCGAAAATAGGGGAGAGAATACGTAGTTGCTCGACATGTTCGTCACACAGGTCGGTGGTCTTGATTGCCATCGGAAAACTCCTTTGTCCACAGGCGCAAAGCTAACCGCCCGCTTCACGGTGAGCAACTCCCGGCCCGGACGGATTTGACAGCGTACTCCGGCCGGAGCGAATCTCCCCACTGCGATCTTCCCGCCCGCTGTGTTCAAAGGTCCCCGATGACAGCCCGCAACGCCCAGGACATGGCGCCGCGTCCCGGCGCCAATCAGCTGCCCGCCCGGCTGGCGGCCCGGCAGCGTCCGATCGTGGTGGGCGTCGCCGGTGACAGCGGCAGCGGCAAGAGCACCTATACCCAGGGTCTGGAGTGGCTGCTCGGGGCCGATCGGGTCAGCCAGATCAGTCTTGACGGATACCACGCCGAGGACCGCGCCACCCGCCGGATCTCCGGCCGCACCCCACTTGACCCCGATGCCAACCACCTGGACCAGGCGGTTGACCATCTCCGACGCCTGCGCGCCGGCCAGGCGGTGGAGATACCCGTTTACGACCATGCCACGGGGCGCTTCCAGCCTCCTCGCCGGCACAGCCCCACGCCGGTGGTCATGGTCGAGGGATTGCACACCCTCTACCCCGAATTCCGGCCGCTGCTCGATTTCTCTGTCTATGTGGATACGGCCGCGGCGGTCAAACGCGAGTGGAAACATCGCCGGGACACCCTCGAGCGCGGCTACGCCCCGGCGGATGCGGAGGCCGAGATCAGCCGTCGGGCCAGCCAGTACGAGCGCTGGATTGCCGGCCAGCAGGACGTCGCCGACGTTATCCTGCGCATCCACCCGAGCGAACTGGGGCGACTGGCCCTGGGCCGGCTGGATGCCGACGTTTCGGAGACCTGCTACCACCTCGAGGTCATCGTTGAACCCCGCGATGAAGATCCGCAGTCGTTGTTCCTGCCGGTGGATCTCAGCAACATGACCCGGCAGCA
>P_2C_Liq_1_UnCtyDRAFT_1000951_pt1 | contig 11483 bp, 9 predicted proteins | sample Pon2CUnioCityCA_2_FD_10234 | JGI IMG/M metagenome (IMG submission 10234)
CGATGATGGGGTGTTAGAGATTACCATTGGCACTACAGAAAACCGTTTACAGGCACTTAACGCCCTCACCAGCATGGTGGGAGCGGCAATTTTGAAAACGGAGACCCAACGGGACGATATCATCTGTTTACGGGCGGCTAAGCTGCGGGTGACGGCGGACCCGGTTAAGAATATCGTGATTGATGGGGATGTGGTGGCAACGACTCCGGTTGAGGTGGAGTGTTTAGCGAAGGCGTTGACGGTGATTGCACCGTTGTCGCTCACGGTGTAGGCCAGGCGGGAAATGCGTTGATTTTGGCTCAGATCATCAGAATGTCCGTTTTTGATTGTTGCCGTTCGGTTATCTATCGAACAGTGGTATGATTTTGGTATAACCAAGGTATAACCGACATAAAAACTTACAGCTAAAGTCCCCATGAAAACAGCAATTTCCCTGCCTGATTCAGTATTTGAAGAGGCAGAAGCTCTGGCTCAGCAGTTAGGAGTATCCCGCAGCGAGCTGTATAAAAAAGCGTTACAGGCTTATCTGAAAAAATATAAGCGCGAGCAGATTTTGCTCAAATTAAACCAAGTTTACTCTGAAGAATCCTCCGACCTTGACCCCATGATGGCAAGGATGCAGTTTATGTCTTTGCCCCGCGAGGATTGGTGATGTATCGGGGAGAAATTTTTTGGGCGGATTTACCTAATCCGGTTGGTTCAGAACCTGGGTATCGCCGTCCCGTTTTGGTTATTCAGGATGATACGTTTAACCAGAGTCGAATTAGTACGGTTATCGTCGTTATGCTCACATCAAATCTTCAGTTAGCAGAAGCACCGGGCAATGTGTTCGTAGCTCGTGAGGTGTCCGGCTTATCAAGAGATTCTGTGGTCAATGTTTCTCAAATTTTTACCATTGACAAGACGTTTTTGGTTGAACCGATTGGTTCCCTACCGGACTATATACAGGAGGAAATTGATGAAGGATTACGAACAATTTTGTATCTCTAGTCCTACCGGATAAAACAAGTTAAGGTTGGGTTAAAACACTCAAGATAACTGTGTCAAAGTAATATATCAAAATAAAGATACCCTCTAAACCTCTCGACCGGACGACCCTCAGCATGAGAAAATCCCTAGAGACCCTCCGCTAGACCCATGACCGACGCTCAACATCTCGAAGATACCCTCCTTAACCTCGATGGACGCGGCTATAAAGCCTACAAAGACCTGCGGGGACAATACCAGTTCCCAGACTTCAAACTCACCATCGACTATGTTCAAGGAGATCCCTTCGCCGCACCGAGTCAGTTGAGCGTCTGGGTTCCCATGCGCGTCGCGGGGTTTCCTGAGACCCTCTACGCCAGTCTCTCGCGGGAAGTGGCCCTACGGGATTATCTAACCCGGGCCTTTTCGCGGGCCTGTCGCCAAATGAGTCAGAAACGGGGAACTGGCAAAAGTGGCGCGATCGCCGTCTGTCGTCTTGGCCAAGAAGTCCTAGCACGAACCTCCGCATTTGTCAATAGCAGTGGAGTCGAAATTCGCTTCACCGTAGGACTTCCCGCCCAGGGACGGCGCATTTTAGGGCGACAGGCCGCCGAAATGCTTTGTGATGATATCCCGGAACTGGTCGATCGCGCCCTCATTTACGAAAACCTGGATGCAGCAGCAATTCAGCAGCACGTGGAAACTGTCGAAGATGCCGATTGGCTGCGATCGCAACTTCCCCAACACAACCTCATCGCCTTCGTCGCCGACGGCTCCATTCTACCCCGCCGCAGTGGCGTCGATGCCCGTCCTCTGGAGAAAAACGCCGTTCCCTTTCAATCTCCCGACTCCCTACGAGTCACCTTTAACCGGCCCAACGGCGGACTCATCAGGGGAATGGGGATTCCTCGGGGAATTACCCTGATTGTCGGCGGCGGCTATCACGGCAAATCCACCCTGCTGCGGGCCATTGAACTAGGAGTCTATAATCGCATTCCCGGCGATGGTCGAGAATTTGTCGTCACCGATCGCGCCGCCGTGAAAATTCGCGCCGAAGACGGTCGTTCCGTGCGTGGCGTCGATATTTCAGCCTTTATCAACAATTTGCCTCAAGGACAAAGTACCACCGCCTTCTCCACCGAAAACGCTAGCGGAAGTACCTCCCAAGCGGCCAATATCATCGAAGCCATCGAAGCTGGGGCCACCGCCTTACTGATTGACGAAGATACCTCAGCGACCAACTTCACCATTCGCGATCGCCGGATGCAAGAATTGATCGCCAAAGAACATGAACCCATCACCCCCTTTGTCGATCGCGTGCGTCCCCTCTTTGAAGAACAAGGGATTTCCACCATTCTTGTGATGGGTGGAAGTGGCGATTACTTCGAGGCCGCCGATACGGCGATCGCCATGACCCATTATCGCCCCCAAAACGTCACCCAGCAGGTGAAAGACATCGCCGCCAAATACGACACCGGCCGTCAAAGCGACGCCAGTGGCGGACTCGGACCCCTCACCCCTCGCTATCTCCTCCCCGAACATCTCGACCCCAGTCGCGGCAAACGGGCCGTCAAATGGCAAGTGCGAGACCAAGATGAAATCGTCTTTGGCAACGATGAAATTGACCTCTCCGCCGTCGAACAACTCGTCGATGCCGGCCAGTTGCGGGCCATTGCCGAAGCCATGGTCTATCTCAAACAGGAATACTCCCGAACCGATAAGACTCTCAGACAGATATTAGACGAAATAGAGGCGGCGATCGCCTGCCAAGGCTTAGATATCCTCTCTCCCTTCCCCGTCGGCAATCTAGCCCAATTCCGTCGTTTTGAACTCGCCGCCGCCTTAAACCGCCTCAGACAACTTCAAGTCAAACAATAACCCCTCCCAAATGACCCATTGAGTCATTTCAAGCAATAGCAAAAACACAAAAAAAGCCCATTTCTAGAAATGGGCTAAACCATGATTAATTGTCCATTATCAATTATCCATTACCCGACTAACCTACCAAGTAACCGGGAAAGTCCGAGGTGCCGGTTGAGACCGGGGAGTCGAGCGAGGAGTGGTCGTCCTCGTCTCGGTCGTCTCCGTCCTAGTCCTTTCGGTTTCCGTAGTGGTGGTCGTCGTGGTGCGTTCATCTAACCGAGATTGCAAATCACCGGGAACAATCACCGTGTCAATTTTGTGAATCACCCCATTATCGGCCGGAATATCCGTGTCAATGACACGAGCGGGGCCAACATTGACCCTATTCCCTTGAACCCGAGCATTAACCGGGCCATTCAGCGTGTCCAACACTTCGTTACCAATATCATTGGCTTCGAGAATTTCAGGAACAACGTGCATTCCTAAAACATCCTGCAACAGATCCCGATTCGCCGGGTCAGTTAAGGCATTCACCACGGACTGGGGTAAATCTTGAAACGCTTGGTCCGTGGGAGCAAACAACGTGAACGGTCCGCCATTGGCCAAGGTGTCCGCCATTCCCGCTAATTCCGCCAATTGTAGCAGCGTGTTCATATCTCCGGCCGCCGCTAGGGAATCAACCAGGCTTCCAAAACCCATCTGAGCCACTTCAGTCTCTAACTCAGGAGACGAGGCCGTCACCTCAGCACGACTCGGAGTTACCGCCAGCGTTGTCGCACTCAATAGCACCATTGCACCCGTCAGCCATTGGAATCGGCGTTGAGAGTTCATATATCTTAACGTTTTGAACAACAGTCGTCATTCTAACGCAGGTTTTTGGGAATGTTCGTGAATTGGGGGAGAGAGGATAACATGGTTGCTCTCTTGCGGGACACGAGAAGCGCCTCGGATGATGTGGCTAATCGGCAACCCTCTCCTGGTAAAGACTCTCTTGAGCCAACCCTTGAGCCAACCTGCGATCGCGCTTCATATCTCAAACCCCACTCTCAAACCCAAACATCCCATAAATTCATTGAGCGATGTAAAACTATAAATAAATATGGTATAATTTGACTGTAATATTTGGTCGCGATTACCATACTGTACAAGGACGAGCGTTCCTTGCCTCAACTGAGCGAAAGCCAGTTTTCATCTGGATTAGGAGATAGTCATCAGCTCAGCCAGTTGACATACAAGGCTGCATGGGATGGGAAAAACACCCTTGAGATTGACGGTTNAGATTGACGGTTAAGATTGACCGTGTCTTGGCGAACTCTGAGATCTACCTGATGGGTCACAACAGGTTAGGGAGTTAGTCTCGAAACCTGCGAGCGTGGACTTGTAGAGACGATGGGAATCATCAAGACCGTACTCTCAATTGTCCATTCTCCCGGATGCCAAATGACACAGAAAATTTTCGCCAAATCTCCCGAACCCGATCGCCAAGACATTGAAGACTGCATCGCCTGGCTGAGTTTTCATCGCATTTGGGGAACATTGAGGCCCGAGACGATCGCCGCAATCGCCTCATCCCTAAACCTGTTGCGGGCAGACTCCGACACGACAATCTACCAGCAAGACACCTATCCCAAAGGGTTATACCTGCTCAAATGGGGGACCGTCGAAATTTATCGAGCCTCCCCCGTCGGTCACACCCATATCATCTATCGCAACGCCGGGGAACTGTTCGGTCACATCTCCATCGGGGCGGGGGAAGACACAGACAATTACCGTTCTGGGGCGAAGACGATCAGCTGTAGCGAAATTTGGTTCATGCCCCGCGATCGCTTTGAAGACCTCAAAACCGAGCATCCCGACATTAATAATGCCATCAATACTCTTTTAGCCCAAGATTTGCTGCGCTTTTCCCAACGTCTGGCCCAGGAACAAGCACGTATTCAGGGGTTACAACCCTATGTTCGTCCCCTCTCTCTCAACGAAACCATTATTGGTCAGAGCAAACCCAGCCAGAAACTCGCCAAACAAGTCAAACAGGCCGCAGCGGATTTAAAACCCGTGTTCCTCCAAGGGCCATCAGGAAGCGGAAAAACCTTTATTGCCGGACTGATTCATCGCCAATCAGGACTCAAAGATCGGCCCTTCGCCGAAATCGACTGTGCCCAACTGCCCTTAGATGGGGCGGGGGCCGTGAACACCGATATCTTATTTGGGCGATATGACGGACTCCAGGGAGCGATCGCCCTGTTAGAACGGGGAACCTTAGCCATCAATAATATCCAACTCCTGACCCGAGGCGATCGCGATCGACTCGCTCACTACCTAAAAACCGGACATAGCATCCCCAACGCCCCCGTTGAGATGCAGCAGCAAGTCATCGAGCAATCCTCCCCCACCCTCTCCGTGCGTCTCATCCTCACCAGTCCCAAAAAACTCCCCTGGTCCGACATCGATGCCCACAGCCTCAAACTCTTCACCCTACCGCAACGTAAAGGGGATATCCCGGCCTTCGCCCACCATTTCCTAGACAAATTTTGTCGGGAACAGGGCCGCCCCCCCCTACAACTCGATCAAGCCGACTTGCGACGGCTACTCAGCTATGACTATCCCGGCAACATCGGCGAATTAGAAGGGATTTTAAAACGGGCAGTCGCCATGACCCCCCTGGGGCAGTCGGTGATTCCTGAACAAGTATTATGGTCCCTCGAATCCCCGAAAAACACCTTTCGAGTCGACTTACTTAACCAAATTCCTGGATTACGACAATTTCTCTTGAGTGACTGGTGGCCCAAAGCCATTTGGTGGCCGATGATGCTGATTTTTATCCCCGTTACCGTGATGGGATTGATTGGTCCGCAGACTCGGGATGCCAACGTAGCCTTGAACCTATTTTGGGCCTGGTGGTGGCCCTTTTATCTGCTGTTGTTTCCCGTGGTGGGTCGCCTCTGGTGTGCCGTTTGTCCATTTATGATTGTCGGAGAATGGGCCAGAACCGTCTCCCTGTGGATTTGGCCGAGGCAGTTATTACCCTGGCCGACCAAATGGCTGAATAAGTGGGGGGCGTGGCTGCTGTGGGCCGGGTTTGTCGCCATTTATCTCTGGGAAAAATTGTGGGATCTGCCTCATCGGGCTTATCTGTCCGCGTGGCTGTTGCTGGTGATTACGGCGGGGGCGGTTATTTGTAGCGTCATCTACGAGCGTCGCCTGTGGTGTCGTCACCTCTGCCCCATCGGTGGCATGAATGGGATGTTCGCTAAATTGGCGATGCTGGAATTGCGATCGACGCCCCAGGTTTGCGGGACGCAATGCCAGACCTTTGGCTGCTATCGGGGGAGCGATGAGACTCCCGTCAATTTTCCCGATGCCCTGCCCACAGAGGGACAGGCCACGGGGGGCTGTCCCCTGTATTCCCATCCGGCTCAGTTGCCTGATAATCGCGATTGTATGTTTTGTATGACTTGTGTCAAGGCTTGTCCTAACCGTTCAGGACAGTTGAATCTCCGGTTCCCGGCGGCGGATATTTGGGAGGGACATCGAGGGTTTTGGGCGGAAATTGCCCTACTGCTGTTGTTGTTCGGTGGGGTGTTTATGCACCATTCTGAAGAGATTTTAGGCTGGTTGGGTTGGTCCGGGTTGGCGATCGATTCTGAACATTTGGCGATCGCCATTCCCATCGTGAGCCTCATCTTATCGATTCCCCTGATTCTGACCTATACCGCTCACATAATCGCCCGCTTCTTTGACTCCGAGATGCCGGAATATCAAACCGTCATTTATGCCTACCTGCCCCTCGTTCTGGCGGGAAACTTGGCTCATTACCTACCCTCCGCCATGACCGAAGCCGGTCAGATTCTGTCTGTAACCGCTCGCACATTTGGCTTCAGTGGAGAGGGATTACCCACTCTAACCTGGAGTTTAGAGGTCGCCCAGTTTCTGCAAGGCGTGACCTTACTGTTGATTTTAGGATTTAGCATCTTTCCCCTGTTGAAAATTACGGGCCGTCCTCTGCTTAAAACAATGCCCCATCTTATTTTGATGGGGGTCATGGTTATCGCCTGGTACGGACTGTTGATTTAATCCTGAACCATTCAAGTCTAAACCTTTTGCTAGTCTTGAGCATTTAGACTTGAATTTTCCCAAATTTTAAATTTCGTTTACAACTTCATTTTAAACCTCATGAAAATTTACAAAGACATCAACGAAGTCATCGGCAACACGCCCTTAATTCGCTTGCAGCATTTGCCAAAACAGTACCACTGCAATGCTGACATCATGTTGAAACTCGAAAGTTTCAACCCAGGGCGATCCATTAAGGATCGCATTGCCGTGAGTATGATTAAAGAAGCGGAAAACGCGGGGTTGATTCAACGGGGAAGTTCAACCATTATCGAGGCGACATCCGGTAATACGGGGATTGGTTTGGCGATGGTTTGTGCCGCGAATGGTTATCGTCTAATTTTGACAATGCCCGATAATATGAGTCAGGAACGGCAACAATTGTTGAAAGCCTATGGGGCTGAAGTGGTGACAACACCAGCTAAATTGGACATGGCGGGTGCGATCGCCCGGGCCAATGAACTTCTCGCAAGTATTCCGAATTCCTTTTCTCCCCAACAGTTTAGTAACCCCGCCAACCCCAAAATTCACTACCAAACAACAGGACCCGAAATTTGGGCGGATACCGAGGGAAACATTGATGTTTTTGTAGTGGGGGTCGGCACCGGGGGGACTTTGACCGGAGCAGGTTATTATTTAAAACAGCAAAAACCAGACTTGAAAATTATTGCCGTAGAACCGGCTTCAAGTGCTGTTTTGAGTGGAAAAAATCGCGGTATTCATGATATTCAAGGAATTGGTGCAGGCTTTATCCCGGATGTATTACGGGAAGATTTAATCGATGAGGTTGTCCAAGTGAGCGAGGACGATGCCTACAAATTTGGCTTACTTTTAGCCGAAACAGAAGGCATTATGAGTGGAATTTCAACCGGGGCTGTGGTGTCAGTCGCCTTAAAGATTGGGGCGGGTTCAGACTACCGCGATCGCACCATTGTGACGATTCAAGCCAGTGGCGGCGAACGGTATTTAAGTACCCAAATGTTTCAACCTCAATCCCTCGCCGCCGTCGCTCATGAGGGCTAATCAGTTAGGATATAGCATGAGAATACAGCCCAACATCCATCGTCTCTATGTCTTCATGTCCTCGATGTCAGCAACCCGTACGTCATGATGATGTCTCTTGTCCCCACTGTGGCTATCAACTCAAAGCCTTTGGTCATCCGGGGATTCCCCTCTATCGAGCCAATCCCGAGGAACCCCTCTGTTTAACCTGTACCTATCACCTCGATGATAGTTGCAACTTTCCCAAACGGCCCCACGCCCAAACCTGTACCCTCTACCAGAACATCGACGAGCCGATTCTCACGCCACCGCCTCGGCGTCAGCCAGCACCCTGGTATCGCCGTAACCCGACCCTAGTCGGTGTTCTGGGTCTTCTGGCCATTAGTCTGATTCTAGCCTTAGCCAATTAGCCATTCAGGATTGGAGGCTTCATGACTCGTGATTGACTGTCAATTGGGGAGTTGCATCAATGGGAATGCTACCAGGTTGGCTGGCTTCTTCGGCGACGGCTAAATCGAACCAGAAGGTTGTACCAACACCCACTTCACTGATTAAGTTGACATTGGTGTGATGTTTATCGATGATGTTGCGGACAATTGATAGACCTAGCCCGGTTCCTTCTAGGGTATGAACCCGGTTTTCAACTCGGAAGAAGCGGTCAAAAATTGCCTCTCGATCTTCTTCCCCAATCCCAATTCCGGTATCCGCCACTTCCACGCGTACATAGCGTGTTTCTGCTCCCATCAGGTGATGCTCTTCGGGTGCAACAGTGGAGAGAAGATAGGCTCGGACAATCACTTTTCCACCCGCTTCGGTGAATTTTAAAGCATTCCCGACTAAGTTGGCGAAGACTTGTAAGAGGAGATCATAATGACCGAGAACCGAAGGGAGTGAGTCTTCGACCTCTTGTTTGAGTTCAATCTCTTTATCCCTAGCATTCAACTGATAGGTTCGTAGAGTTTGTTCAATGGGTTGAACAATATCGAGGGGTTCAAGGCGGTAAATTCGGCAGGATTCGAGGCGGGATAAATCGAGAACATCGTTGACGAGACGAGTTAGGCGATCGGTTTCGTGGTTGGCGGTTTCGAGGAATTCCCGCCGTTCGCGATCGCTCAAATCATCGCCATATTCATGGAGCGTCTCAATAAAGGATTTGATATTAAATAATGGAGTCCGTAGTTCGTGGGAAATGTTGCTAATGAACTGACTTTTTGCCTCATTCAACTCCACTTCTCGGGTAATATCTTGAACCGTAATCGCAATTCCTTTAACATTTTCCCGTTCGCGATCTAAAACCGTTGTCACCAAAATGCGAATCATCCGCTGAGTGGGTTCGCTAATAGAAATGCGAAACTCACCACTATCGCGTTCCCCCTTCGCCATCTGATACAGCGGCCGCGTCAGTTCCACTTGAATTGCAGCGGGGAAAGCGTGCAGAACATTAGTTCCAACGAGAGTTTGGTCATCCCAACCAAAGATACGACGGGCGGTGGGATTGACTAACACCACGTGCATTTGATTGTCCAACAACACGGCCCCATCGGCAATGGTGGAGACGAGGGTTTCGAGTTTGGCTTTTTCGGCGGTGAGTTCTTCGATATTTTGTTCTTCATAGCGTTCGAGACGTTCAGCCATCTCGTTAAAACTCTCGATGAGTTCCCCTAACTCACCGCCGAAGGGTAAATCAACCCGTTGGCGAAAGTCCCCCGAGGCGATATTTTTCACCCCGACGAGGAGTTCCTTGATGGGGCGAGTAATGGTAAGGGCGTTGAACACCGCTCCGAGAATCACCATCACCCAAATCGAGACAAACACGGCGATGGTGACATCACGAGTTAAGCCTGAGGAGGTGACAACGGTGGGGTTGGGGTTGATTCCGACGGCCATAATCCCTAAATGGCGATCGCCCTGAACCAAGGGAACAAACACATCAGTCACTTGCCCGTTGGGTGTATGATGTTGACGGACAAAGGGTTGTTCCGAGTCTCCGAACCCCTCAGGAAGTTGGATGCGTCGTTGAATCTGGAGGGAGTTCTGAACCGTCGCTTCAGAATAGGGAATCCCGAAGAAGATGCGCCCCTCTTCATCGGCGTAGAGAATATAGCGAACACTAGAGGTGCGACTATAGAACTGATTACTGAATCGGGCCAGTTCCGTTTTATTATCTTCGGCGATCAGTTGGGTGACGTTAGCCGCCAGCAGCAGCCCCAAATCGCGCCCGAAGCGGGTATCATTAAGCCGTGCATCCTGCTGAATTGTGTTGGTTGCCCAAAACGTCAAACCGCTCACAATCAAGGATACGACGAGGGTGGCCGCCGCCATGAGTTTGGTCTGAAGGGTAAACTCCGACCACCAGTTCTTAATCATTTGGGCAATCTGTTGCAGTAAGGTCAGCAAAATCGAGGTGTCGCACGTCACTAGGTATTTACGCTTCTATTCTGCCACGTCCGTGACCGTTGAGAGGTTTCTCGAAGGTTCAAGCGACCTGAATTGGTCAACCTAACCCTAGGATAAAAGGTTGCAGGGTCAAGCTAGTCAGTCTGTTGGAGGAGATCGTCGTGGTGACACAAGTTTTTGTAACGGGAGGAACGGGATTTATTGGGTCTCATGTGGTGCGATCGCTCCTAGAATCGAATTATCGAGTTCGCGCCTTGGTTCGCCCCCAAAGTCGTTTAGACAATTTAGTCGGGTTGGATGTTGAACAAGTCATCGCAGATGTCAACAGCCCCGAGTTAGGACAACTGATGGCGGGTTGTGATGCGCTGTGTCATGTGGCGGCCCATTATTCTCTCTGGCGACGCGATCGCGATCGTCTGCATCAGGTGAATGTTCTGGGAACCCGCCAGGTGTTACAGGCGGCCCAAACCGCTGGCGTTGAACGAATTGTCTACACCAGTTCCGTGGCCGCCATTGGCGTTAAACCCGGGGGCCAGGTGGCCGATGAAACCTATCAAAGTCCTCCCCAGAATCTCATTAGCGCTTATAAACAGTCCAAATACTGGGCCGAACAAGAAGCCTATCAAGCCATCGAGAGGGGACAGGATATCGTCATTGTCAACCCCAGTACGCCGATTGGGCCACGAGATATCAAACCTACGCCCACAGGAGACATTATCCTGCGCTTTCTGCAACGACGGATGCCCGCCTATGTCAACACCGGCTTAAACTTTATTGACGTGCGCGATGTGGCCCGAGGCCATGTTTTGGCCTTGGAACGGGGTCAGACGGGAGAACGTTATATCCTAGGCCATGAAAATCTCAGCCTCAAAGCCTTTTTAGATAAACTTGCTCATCACACCGGTTTAAGCGCCCCCCGCTATACGGTTCCTCTCTGGCTACCGCTGGCGGTGGCCTGGATTGATGAAATTCTCTTAGCCAAACTGGGCAAATCCCCCTCGGTTCCCCTCGATGGGGTGAGAATGTCCGCTGAACCCATGTATTACGATGCGGCGAAAGCGGTACGAGACCTCGGTTTACCCCAGTCGGACCTCGATGATGCGATTAGGGCGGCTATTGATTGGAGTTAATAGTTAATAGTT
>P_2C_Liq_1_UnCtyDRAFT_1000952_pt1 | contig 11482 bp, 10 predicted proteins | sample Pon2CUnioCityCA_2_FD_10234 | JGI IMG/M metagenome (IMG submission 10234)
CTATCGCTTACAGCAATCTCGGAGTTGCCCTGTATGACCAAGGGAAGTTAGACGAAGCCGTCGCCGCCTACGAAAGGGCCATTGAACTTAATCCTGATGATGCTAGAGCTCACAACAATCTCGGAAATGCCCTGTCTGACCAAGGGAAGTTAGACGAAGCCGTCGCCGCCTACCGCACCGCCCTGAGACTCCCTGAAGATACAACAGGAACGGGAAGTTAGACGAAGCCGTCGCCGCCTACCGCACCGCCCTGAGACTCCCTGAAGATACAACAGGAACAATCGCCAGCGCCCATACCCTCGCCCACACCGGTCTCGGCTATGCCCTACAACAACAAGGAAACCTAGAAGACGCCATCAGCCAATACCAAACCGCCATCCAACTTGACCCAGAATACGCCACCGCCCGAACCAACCTGCGAGAAGCCCAACGTCTCCTCGCCCTGCGGGAGAACCCTCTCCCCGACGACCGCGAAGAACGTCTCCCCAGCCGAGAAGAAAACCCCCTCTTCCCCCTACAACGGTCTATCGTCCTCATCATCACTAACACTTCCACTGGCTTGCAATATGGAACCGGCTGGGTCATTCACCAAGAGGGAGACATCACCCTAATTGTCACCAATCGCCATGTCGTCTCCGATGACAGCCAACGCCCCAGCGACTCCATTGAAATCGAACTCTATAGCCTAAACGACCCCGAACATCGATTGCGCTTCCCCGCCCAAATTCGTGACATCACCGCCCCCGATGACCCGTTAGACTTAGCGGTTTTAGAAGTTCGCAACCTTCCCGACGACATCGAACCGCTGCCCTTGGCCAGTTCTCCAGTTAGCATGGATGCTGACATTCGTATCATTGGTCATCCCCTCACCGGGACTCCCTGGACCTTGCAACGAGGTTATATTGCCAATATCACCGCCGCCCAAGACCAACAAAACCTGCTCATTGGCGGCACCAATCTCGCCGTCGGCAACTCCGGCAGTCCCGTCATTTATAATGATGAAGTCGTCGGTCTAGTCGTCCGCATCAGTAACGAACAGGCCGCCGCCAGTCCAGAAACTCAAGGAGACACCATTGGCGGCTTTGGCTTTGCCTATCCCTTAGACGTTCTTGCCCAACACTTACAAGATTGGGGCATTCGCTTTTAGAAGCCGTCACCTCCAGCACCTCCAAACCTCCCCTCATCCCCCTTCCCTTATCCTCCATCTCCCCCAACCATGACCCTCAAACACCTCCTAACCACCCTAACCCTTCTCGGCACCAGCCTCGCCAGCGTCGGACTCACTTGTCCCACCAATGTCTCTGACACCCTAGCCTACCAACGCCGCAGTAATCCCAGCCGCTGCGAGGGCATCAATCGCCAATCCGTCAGTGGGTCATTTAGCCTTGTCTCTTTCGCCACCTCCAACTTGACGAGTTATGACGAACAACTCCAGCTACGAATTCCCCAAGTTGGCAGCAACCCCAATCTGCGAGTTCGCTCGTATCAGCGGCGCTACCAACTCGACTCCTTGCAACTGCAACGGCAGCAGAATGGGTATCAAGTCGGCTTACGAACAGAAATCCTGCAACGAGCCAATGTCCCCCCCAACAGTCTGCGGGCGCTGGCCCAATTACCCGGGAGTCAACCCGCCTATATTCCAGTTATTATTGGTTCGCGCGCCAACCACTACGAAATTGTCTTTTACTCCCCCAGTCGCGTCTTAATTCGTTCCTTAGAAATCCGCCGCAACAATCAAGTCGTTCACCGAGACAGTCGGCCCAGTCCTCGCCAGGGAGAAATTCGCTTTACCTGGGATGGCCGCAATCAGCCAGCAGGAGAGTATCAACTGCGAGTGGAGGCGGAAATCCAACAACGGGGAATCGCCCCGCAATCGGTAACTCGGGTGTCCCGATTCCATCACAACCCGAGTTGGCTATCCCAATAAGCCCTATTTTCGCCCAAACTCAGACCCAATCATCCGCCATTCCCCCGCTGCTTCCGTTCAGACCGATTATGATACCCAACCGACTTAGACACCGTTGGTCTCAGTGGCAAACTCACGTTCAGCGGGCGGTTCAATTTGCCCGATATAATCGCTTAAACGCCCCCATTTCTCGGCAACTCAAGCGCCTACGCCTCAGTTTTCTCGACTTTATCGACCTAGGCGCAGCAATTTTCCGTCGCCTCATTTCACGACTTAAAACTCTCCTGAAACGCCTATTTCCAGGAGCCACCCTTGCCGACGAATACCCCTATCCCTTTACCGGTCCAATAGCAGTTCGGTCATTCTTAAGACAGCATATTCTCCATATTATTGCCCTGCTATTATTAGTGATTTCTGCTCTATTTATCCTAGCATTTTTCATTCCCGTTTCCATCTCCTTTGAAGGCAACATTATTAGTCGTCAGGTTAGTTTTACCAGTCGCGGTCAAAGCAACCAACTCCTAATTAATTCAATGCGTTCCATCTCACGGCTAGAAATCGAAGGATTACAGGCCAATCCCGTCACCCTGTGGGGAGAGTTTACAACAGACGATGACAGCGAAGACATCAACGAATTGAATAACGAATTGAATAACGAATTGAATGAAGTCGAGATGACCTTACCCTCCCCAGACAGCAAACTCATTTTCGAGACGGGTGACACAGACAACCCCAGTCAACTCGAAATTCAATCCCTGCGACTCCCCCCAGGAACCCAGGTGAGATACTTAGCCTACGACCCAGAACGCCATCAACTCTCCCTCAGCCTCAACCCCCCTAAAGAGGAAACTCCCAAAGAAGACACTCCTGAAGAAGACCCTTCAGGGATTCGCGTTCAACTCGCCCTAGGGGGGAATCCGCTACAAGTCATGGCTGAATATGTCAGGAGTCCTCAATTGCAGTCTCTCCCCTCAGACAATGGAATTGCAGAGGAAACGGAGATATTCGACTATAACCAAGAGCAATTTAGCTGGACTCCCCTTAGCACAGAATTAAACTTATTCTTCCCAAACGAAATAACACTTTACATCGACTTACCCGATTTGCAGAGTAGCGACTATCAGGATTGGTTTTGGGGAGGGTTTGAGGTGACGGATGTGGACTTTACCTACAACGCCACCACCGCCAATGTCCCCGATGAATTAGTCCGCTCAACTATTTTAGAGGGACAAATCAAGTTTTTAAATCAGGATTTACGGTTAGAGTCTGAGCAGTTTCTGGTGTTACCGAGTTCCTCCAAAATCCAAAGAATCCCCCGTTTACAACTCCATCCAGACTCCCCAGCGGGGTTACAGGTTCGGCTTCAGGGAAAAACCGATGAGGTCGCGGTGGGACTTGACCCTGATTTCCCCGTTCGTCGCCTCAAATCCAATTTTTGGGAACAGCGATTACCCCGAGAGTTGATTACTGTTTTGCTAACGGTTTCTTCGGTGATGATTGGTTATTTGATTCCCTGGTTATTTACTGATTGACCTGAAAACCAGACACCGGGTTTCTTTGAGAAACTCGGTGTCTTGATGGAAAGAAGCCTAAATTGGCTTTCCAGACATTATTGCAACATGGCCCCGCCTAACATTCGCTCAAATCGTATCTCTAACTCCGCCTTCATGCGGGGATATCGCTCTAAACTGGGGTCTTTGCGAATCACCCGTTCCGCTGCATCTCGGGCCAGAATCAACACTTCTCGGTCATCCACGAGGCTGGCTAAGACAAAATCCGGTAATCCTGACTGGCGAGTTCCCAGCATCTGGCCGGGGCCACGAAGCTGCATATCCATCTCCGCAATCAAAAAGCCATCCTGGGACGATTCCAACACCTCTAACCGCTGTTTCGCATCGGGGGAGGCCTTGGGATGGGTCATTAATATACAATAAGCCCGATCGCCGCCTCGGCCAACCCGACCCCGCAATTGATGCAATTGCGACAAACCAAACCGTTCAGCGTTCTCAATCAACATCACCGTCGCATTGGGAACATCCACCCCCACCTCCACCACCGTCGTCGAGACCAAAATCTGGGTGTCATGACCGTGAAACGCCGCAATCGCTGCATCTTTCTCCGCCGAAGTCATCCGGCCATGTAACAGGCCAACCCGAAAATTAGGAAACACCTCTTGTAACCGTTCATACTCCTCAACCGCCGATTTAAGGTCTAATTTCTCCGATTCTTCCACCAACGGTAACACCACATAGGCTTGATGGCCCATCGCCATCTGACGGCGAATCAAATCATAGGCTTCTAACCGTTGTTTTCCCGCCAAAACTGTGGTTTGAATCGGTTTCCGTCCAGGGGGTAACTCGTCAATTTGACTGACATCCAAATCCCCATGTAAGGTCAACGCCAAGGTCCGGGGAATGGGGGTGGCGGTCATAGAAAGAACATGACAAATCCCATTCGTTCCCTTCTGTTGTAACTTGGCCCGCTGCTGGACTCCAAAACGATGTTGTTCGTCAATCACCACTAACCCTAAACGGTGGAAGTTGACTTTATCTTGAATTAAGGCGTGGGTTCCCACCAAAACAGGTAACTCCCCAGTTTCGAGTTGACTGTGGATTTGTCGCCGTTTGCGGGTTTTGGTGGACCCGGTTAGCAATTCCACGGGAAGTTGGAGTAGGTTCAACCAATCGACTAATTTGCGATAATGCTGTTCCGCTAAGACTTCCGTTGGGGCCATTAAGGCCGCTTGATACCCTGATTGGATGGCGGCTAAAATGGCTACCACCGCCACGACGGTTTTACCGGCCCCCACATCCCCTTGAACCAGCCGATTCATGGGGGAGGTTTTGTCGAGGTCGGCCAAAATTTCTTGAATCACCCGGGTTTGGGCGTGGGTGAGATTAAAGGGGAGTAACTGATAGAATTGTTCGATGAGTTGTCCTTGAATGGTTAGCCGTTGGGCCTGGCTGTTAGCCAGTTGCACTTCCCCGGCTTGTTTGAGTTCATGGCGACGTTTGAGGAGTCCGAGTTGGAGATAGAAAAACTCATCGAAAACGAGGCGACGACGGGCTAATTCTAGGATATCTGTATCGGGGGGAAAATGGATATTTGCGATCGCCGTCGGCCGGTCCAGCAAATCATACTTTTCTCGCAGTTTCCGGGGAAGCGGTTCCGGGATTTGCTGACTGGCCGGAAGCACCGCTAACACAGATTTTCGCAGCAAATCAGCAGTGACCCCATCGGTCAACGCATAGACGGGCAAAACTCGCCCCACGGACAAGGATTCAATGGAAGCATCAGCGTTTTCTAATACTTCTAAATCAGGGTTTTCTAAGGTGATTCCATATTTGTTTTTCTTGACCAATCCCGAGGCTGCAACCGTTGCCCCGCGCGGATATTGGGATTTATGGGCATATTGCCAGCGGCTCGAACTGTAGCGATTTCCGGGATAAAAACGAGTGATTTTTAAACGTCCTGTGGGGTCTTTTAATGTTATTTGAAAGATGCTTAATTTCTTGTTTTTAGAACTATTAAAAAAACTACAACTTTGCACTTGAGCGACGACCGTAACCGTCTCTCCCGGTTCGAGTTGAGCAATGGGAACTTGGCGAGCATAATCAATGCGATCGCGGGGAAAATACTCCAACAATTCCTGCACCCGATAGAGTCCCAAACGAGCCAAACGATCGCCTCCCCGGCGGCCAATCTGACGCACCTGACTCAAGGGCTGATCCAAAGATAACCCAGCCGGAGCGGCCTGGGGCTGAAGCTCAACGGTGGGGGGTTTACGGGGAGTAACAGGGGGTCGTTGGGAGCGCGATCGCATCTCCAGAGAGCGTTCACTGTGTAACAAGACTCGCCGCGACTCCGCCACCAGATGCTGACGTTGAGCCAGCGTCAGAGCGGGGTATTTCGCAAACTCCGCCGCTAGACTCTGCCACCGTTGGCGATCATTAGCCGCCAACCGGGCCGGAGGATTGTTAAACTGATGCTGCAAGAACTCATGAAAGCGGTACTCCCGTCCCAGCAAATCAGAAAAACCGCGCTCAGCTTCAACACTGAGCGCTTTTCGCAATCGCTCCCAATCGGGAGCATTATCAACAGATGGAGATTGAACCATCGTCAGACTTAAGAACCATCAAGAATTGTTGGCATTAGCTTCTCGCACCGCCGCCAAAAAAGCAAACACCACCAGCGGCGTACTTAAACCGAGAATAACCCGCGTCAACCAGACCCCATATTGAGGATGTCCCGACGACAACTCAAACACAGACCCCACCGCCGCGATCGCCGCCACACAAGAGACAGCCAACAAAAACCCCACTTTCGGAGACGATACCATAATCCTCGCGCTCCCTAGGCTTTGATGTGACGAACCGACTTGACCGAGAACCCATACTTCGAGAGTTCCTCCGTCAGCAAGAGTTGATCATCGACGCGATCAACAAACATCACCCCATTGAGATGATCCATCTCATGCTGAATCACCCGGGCCGGAAGACCACTAAAGCGACGACGTTGGGGACGACCCAACTCATCTTTGTAAGACACTTCAATCACCTGAGGCCGTTTCACATCCATATACACCCCAGGAATACTCAAACAGCCTTCCTGGCCCAACGCCACCTCACGGCTGTAGGCTTGAATCGCCGGGTTAATCAACACCAGCGGCGGCGTACTGGGGTCATCAAGAGCGCAATCGACCACCAGCATTTGTTTACCAATACCCACCTGAGGCGCCGCCAAGCCAATACCATCAGCCGTGTACATACTTTGTAGCATCTCACGAGCCAGACGACGGGTGGTATCATCCACTCGGGCCACCCGCTTCGCATTTTGGCGCAAGACGCGATCGCCCAACGTATGAATCTCAAGAGGAGGACGCTCTAATTTCGTTTTTTCAACCAGGAGAGGTGCAGAAGTTGACATAATTTAGCAACGTGTTCGTCGATACAGGCCTTCACTAAAATCATAACGTTTGTTGCTAGCACGACAAGCCTTCCCCCCGAGAGAGTCGCCGCAACCCAAGACCCCCCCTCGGCGATAGAAAGCTTAACCTTCCCAGAGAAACATCCCGAAAACCAGTGGTAAAGTAGAAACACAGCGTTCAACGCCCCTGACCATTGTCCTTACCTGACCCTGACCGTGTTAACACCATCCACCTGTCGCCGCCTCAACAAACTCGAGCAAATCCCCTCCGTCTGGGAAGGCGATCGGCGATCGCTGCAAATTGACCTAGAATCAGGTGAACTCGTTGGCAACGATGCTGGCGATTGTGTCATTTGGGTTGATGGCTCAGAAGGAGTCGTCCGGGCCATGGAGAAAGTCTCCGACGACTCCGGGATGGAAGCCGTCGTACGAACCCTGTTGCGGGCCATGGAATATCCCCACAAACCCGCTGGCCCGGGCCGGCCGCAAAAAATCATTGTCAAAGACCGCGAACTGCTGTTCTTCCTGCGAGGAGTCCTGCAAGACCTCGATATCGCCCTCGATTACGTTCCCGAACTCCCCATCATTGACGAACTCTTCCGAGGCTTAGAAGACGCCGTCGGAGGACGACCCCCCAAAGTCCCCCCCCAGTACCTCGAACCCCTTAACGAACAAGCCGAAGCTCTCTGGGACGATGCTCCCTGGGATTATCTCGGCGACAATCAAGTGATTAGCATCGAACTCAACTATGGCGGTATCGATAGCTTTTATGTCTCCATTTTGGGACTTCTCGGCCTTGACTATGGGATTTTGCTCTATCGCAGCCTCGATTCCCTCAAAAGCTTTCGGGCCTCGATCTTGGCCAATACATCCATGGAGAAATTAGAGAGCATTTTTCTCTCTCAAGATTGCATCTTCCTCACCTACGAAGGCGATGAAGACTTTGATGATGAGGAAGATGACCTCGGGAATTATGATTGGGAGCAAGTCGAAGCCAATTTTGGCAGTCTCCATCCCCTCGAAGGCTTGCGGCCCTTTCTCCATGAAGAAGAGGCCCTCCCCGCTTGGATTGCCCTCAAAGCCTTGCATTTGTTCTTCGTTGATCATGAAGACTCCCTCGTCGACGATTGGACCGAAGTCGTGCGACAAGTGTACGAGATTGGCATTCCTAAAGCCTTACAAAGCTCAGATGCGGGCAAAGGCGGCGATCGCAGCATCTCCGTAACGGTCTCCTCAATGCCCACTGTCGCCAGCGAACTCCTAGAGCAACAGCCTGACCCTGACATCGCTCTCGACCTAGACGAGAGTCCTAACTTCGATCTCCTAGAGCAGATGTCGCGACTGCAAGATGAGGTTATTCCCGATGGCTCCATCTTGCGGGTTGACAATATCCCCTGGTCTATGGTAGAGAGCCTCCGCGACCAAGTCAACTGTCCCCAGAAAGCCCTCGCCTCAGCCAGTCGCGGCAAATTGCCCGTCATTATCATCCAAAGCACCCGCTCTAAAGTCAAAGACATCATCGCCGCCATTGAGTCCGGCGGCGGACTGAAGGGTCTGGCCTTCAAGGCTTGCGACTCCCCCTTTGACGATTTTGAGTATGAACTCGGCCTGATGCAACTCGAAAATGAGGAAATCCATCTCGTGGGCGAGTTTGACTTAGAGAATCCCTATCATCAAAAAGCCCGCAAAGCCTGGACGGAGAACCTCAAAAAAACCAAGGGTAAATGTGGCTTAATTCTGGCCATGGGGGCCACCGGCAAACGCAGCGGCAACCCCAATCTATCGGACATGAAAGCCTTTTATGAAGTCCCGGCCCTCTCCCTCGAACAGATGGGTATCGCCAAGTTTAACCTCTTTCCGCTCTTCTAAGGCTGCTGAGAGGCACGCAATTGACCACAAGCGGCATCAACATCCAAACCTTTGGAATAGCGCACACTCACGGCAATATGGCGGTCTTTGAGAGCCTGCACAAACTCGTTGACCTGTTGAGGACTTGGCCGCTGATAGTCCACCTCAGAAATGGGATTATAGGGAATCAGATTCACGTGATTTTGGAACCCTCGCAAGTGACGGGCCAGTTCCTCAGCATGGTGGGGGCGATCGTTTAACCCCGCCAGCAACAGATATTCAAAACTCAACCGTCGCCCCGTGAGCTTGACATAATCACGACATTCTGCTATGAGCGCCTCAAACGGATACTGACGCGCACTGGGAATGAGTTGTTCGCGCAACTCTTGATTAGAACTATGGAGACTCACCGCCAGCGTCGATTGCAGTTGATAGTCCGCCAGACGGCGAATCTGTCCCGGAATCCCCACCGTCGAAATGGTCATCGATCGCGCCCCAATCCCCACATCCTCATTCAAACAGCGTAACGCCCCCAAAACGTTCTCGATATTGAGTAAGGGTTCCCCCATCCCCATAAAGACAATATTACTGACGCGATCGCCGAACTCCCCCTGAACCGTCAGCACCTGATCGACAATCTCATGGACCGCCAAATTCCGCAAAAACCCCCCCTTCCCCGTGGCGCAAAAGTCACAAGCCATCGGACAACCCACCTGAGACGACACACAGACCGTTAAACGGCGTTCCGTGGGCATTCCGACGGTTTCAATGATATTCCCGTCGCCCAGTTTCAGCAGATACTTAATCGTCCCATCAGGGGAAATCGAGCGATGATGAATCGTCGAACGGCCCAAATTCGTCTCTTGATGAGTCTCCCGCCAAGCCTTGGGAAACACCGTAATCTCGGCCAGCGATCGCACCCCCTTGTGATACAACCATTGATGCAATTGTTTCCCCCGATACGCCGGTTGTCCCTGGTCTTGCATCCAGGTGGTGAGGTCTTGTAGAGATTGACCTAAAAGGGGAGTAGCGGTAGCCGTGGACAGAGACATCGAGAGCGCCTATACAGTAACACCCCATATTAACGCGACCCCAGCCCCTGGGAAAATAAGAAAAACCGCCGAGTTGCTGTCCCAGGACAACTCAACGGTTGGGGTGACAAAGAGGTACAGACCTAACGATTGGGACTAATTAAACTACGTTCCCCCTTCCCCCACAGATGTGAAACTCGATACAATACGTTACAAAACCTCCGACACCTTGAGTGACCCGCCCACAATGACCACCACCCTAGAACGCGATAGTTTCCCCGGACAGCATTGGACCTGGCGCGACCATCCCGTTTACTATGTCCACGCCGGACAGTCTCCCAACGCCTCCCGTCCCCCGCTTCTGTTAGTTCACGGCTTCGGCGCCTCTACCGACCATTGGCGTAAAACCATCGCCGGCTTACAAGCCGAGTTTGACGTTTGGGCGATCGACCTATTAGGCTTTGGCCGTTCCGGGAAACCGCCTCTGGCCTATAGTGGCCAACTCTGGCGCGACCAACTCCATGACTTCATCCAAGAAGTAATCGGTCAACCCGTCGTCTTAGCCGGAAACTCCCTCGGCGGCTATGTCTGTCTCGCCGTCGCCGCCGAGAAACCCGAATCGGCCCGAGGTCTCGTCCTACTCAACAGTGCCGGACCCTTCAGCGATGCGCAACCGCGCCAACCGAGTCGTTTGAGTCGCATGATTCGCAATTTCGCCCTGCAAGACTGGGTCGCCTTCCTGATTTTCCAGAACACCCGCCGCCGGTCCGTGATTCGTAAAACCCTGGAAAAAGTCTATGTGGACAAAAGCGCCGTCACCGATCGCCTCGTCGAAGAAATCTACCGTCCTTCCTGCGATCGCGGCGCCGCCAAAGTCTTCGCCTCCGTCTTCAAAACCCCCCGAGGCGCAACCGTTGACGAACTCCTCAGCCAACTCAACAAACCCCTATTAATGCTGTGGGGAGAAGGAGACCCCTGGATGAACAGCAAAGACCGCAGCGCCAAATTCCGCCAATACTACCCCAACCTAACCGAACAGTTCCTCAACGCCGGTCACTGTCCCCATGACGAAGTTCCCGACCAAGTCAACACCCATCTCAAATCCTGGGTTTTAGAATTAGAATAATGCCAATTCATGCCGTCCTCTCTTGGCTAATCCTACTCAATCTGTGGTGGGGATTTCCCTCAACCGTCAACGAAACCTGCCGCATCTATCACAGTCGTGAAATTTGTATTATCAGCATCAAACGCAGTGCCAAATACTATTGGGAATACCGCGCCGAAGTCCGCGTGGACGGACAACGACGGCCCCGAGAAAAATACGATTGTCGCCGCCAAGAACGCATCAAACGCGATGGTCGTCGCCTCCCCTTCGAGCCATCCGGCGCCGGAGACTACATCTGCAAAACCCTAAATTAACAGAACCGACAGAAGACCCCCAGTATCTCAGACCAAACCCGCTCGCGTCGATTTTCCTCCCCGCTCTGAAGAGACGAGGCTTCCAATCTCCCGACTCTCCTCGTGAATCATGCCGACGCTCTGCAGAACGAGAGAAAATTTGGTAACCTAGTTTGTAGCATAGAGCTACATCATGAATGCTCCCCCACCTGCTGGCGCGAGGTGTAGGTGTCTTATCACAAGGCGTTAGCCCTTGCGAAAGGCGGCATCCTCGCGCCCGTACTGGGAACTTTTGCCCAATAACACCCCCAAGTTGTTTCCACTATGGGGCTTTAGAAAAACTTTTGCCTGGAGTCTGAGCGGTATCAGCCGA
>P_2C_Liq_1_UnCtyDRAFT_1000956_pt1 | contig 11457 bp, 10 predicted proteins | sample Pon2CUnioCityCA_2_FD_10234 | JGI IMG/M metagenome (IMG submission 10234)
CGGCGGCCCGGTTCTTCGACGGCCGACGACTCCTCCGGCCGCCGTCCCGATAGGATCGGAAACTCATCCCCTCCATCGGGTCGAAAACTCATCCCTTGATTCCGTTCCCTTCCCGTTGCGGACTCCTTCTTTCCTCCATCGCTGGGCAGGCCTCTCCGTTTGGCCCATTCCCTCCACAACTCCGCTGTCCCCCGAATCGCTCCGCTGGCCCCCGCCCCCCATGCTTTCCCTTGGAAGGACTCCACACCAGCTGCCACCCTACGTTCCCTTTGGTGGAAGCGGGTGGGAAATCAACCGCAAGCTCCCCTCCCCTTCCCTCGATCGCCCGTCTCCTCATCCCCACCTCTTCAGGTCCCATGCCCACTTCCCATCTCTTTGCACCCGTTCCCGGAGACCTCCCGGAGGAGTGGGTGGAGGTTCTGGAGGCCCGTGCCTCGGTCCGGATCGAGCGAATTGTCTCGCGCGGCCATTCCTCCCCGCCCGGTTTCTGGTACGATCAGGACGAACACGAATGGGTCGCCCTTCTTCGAGGGGAGGCCGAGCTCGAGCTGCTCGACCCACCCGAGCGCATCCGCCTGCGGGCCGGCGATTTCCTGCAGATCCCGGCACACCGCCGGCACCGGATTCTCTGGACGAGTCGGGAGACAGACTGTGTCTGGTTGGCCGTCTTCTACCGTTGAGGCGCTCCCGGGCGGCCCGCCCCTACCTCGTTCTTGAGGTGAAGCGTCCCGGTCGGCCCCCGTTCCGGCGACCCTCATGGAGGCGGGGAACGGCCGCACCCGCCGCGCCTCCCCTCCTCCAAGCTTACTGCAAACCAGCTCTCCTTCCGTTCCAACCCGACGAACGAAGTCCTAACCGGGGAGAGGAGCGTCCTGCGGTGGGAAATTCTCCGCAAAGAAGCAATACCAATTGCCCCCGAGAATCCCATCGATCTCGGCGGGGCCCAGCCCGGCCCCGGCCAACCCCTCCGCGAGCCGGGGAAAGTCCCGGTTGTCCCGGAACCACTCCGGCTGCGGGGGAAAGCCCGGGGCCTCCGCCGAGCCCTCCCCGAAGTCGACCTCCTTCGTCCACCTCCCGGACCGCATCCACTCCACGATCCGGTCGGGCTGGTCCTGGCAAAGGTCCGAGCCGATCGCGAGGTGCTCCGCTCCGTAGCGCTCCGCTGCCTCCGCGACCATCCGGGAAAAGTCTTCCAGGGAGCAGTCCGGCCCGCCACGCAGGTGGTGCGGATAGAGGGAAAATCCGACCAGCCCGCCGCTCCCGGTGACCGCCCGGAGGACCGCGTCGCTCTTGTTCCGGCGGGCGGGGGCCCAGGCCTGCGGGTTCGCGTGGGAGACCACGATGGGTCGCTCGGACAATTCCGCCGCCTCGAGGGTGGACCGCTCGGCGGAGTGGCTCATGTCCACGACGAGGCCCACCCGGTTCATTTCGCGGATCACCTCCCGCCCCATCCGGGTGAGGCCCGGATCCTCCGCCTCATAGCACCCGGTCGCCAGCAGCGACTGGTTGTTGTAACTGAGCTGGAGGAACCGCAGGCCGAGGGTGTGGAGGATTTCCACGAGCCCGATGTCATCCTCGAGCGGACTCGGATTCTGGGCCCCGAAAAAGATCGCGGTGCGGCCGGTGGCGCGCGCCCGCTCGACATCCCCGGCCCAGCGACCGGGGAAGATGAGATCGGGAAACCTCTCGAACCACCGGTTCCACTGTTCGAGGACCGCCACCGTCTCCCGGAAATTCTCGTGGTAGGCCACCGTCGCGTGGACGGCGTCCAGCCCACCTTCCCGCATCTGGCGAAAGATCTTCTCCGACCAGCGCGCGTACTGGAGGCCATCGATGCGGAAGTCCATGCGACCGGAGGGGAGTGAGGAAAAGGGATGGCGCGCGCCGCCCGGCAGGGCCTTGTCCGGGGTCCCGCTTCAGGCGGGGTCGCCCGCCGCCGCGTAGACCGTTTTCACCGTGGTGTAGAACTCCGCCGCGTACCGGCCCTGTTCGCGCGGCCCGTAGGAGGAATCGCCCCGTCCGCCAAACGCTACATGGTAGTCGGTGCCGGCCGTGGGCAGGTTCACCATCACGCACCCGCTCCGGCTGTGCCGCCGGAAGTGGGTGGCTCGGGCCAGGCTCGTCGTCACGATGCCCGAGGTGAGCCCGTAGGGCGTGGCGTTCGCAGTGGCGAGGGCCTCCTCGTAGCTGCCCACGCGAAGGACCGCGGTGATCGGCGCAAACATTTCCTCCTGGTTGATCCGCATGCCCATGTCCGTCCCCGCGAAGACGGCCGGGCTGAGGAAATGACCCTCCGTGGCGCACGGCACACGCTCTCCCCCGCAGAGCAGCTCGGCCCCCTCCGAGCGACCCAGCTCGAGGTAGCGAAGATCCTCCGCGAGCTGGTCGGCGCTCACCACCGGTCCCACCTCCGTGCCCTCGGCGAGGGCCGGGCCGACCTTCATCGCCCGGGCCCCGGCGACGAGCCGCTCGACAAAGTCGTCGTGAACCTTCTCGTGGACAATCAGGCGCGAGGAGGCCGTGCACTTTTGTCCGGTCCCGCTGAAGGCCCCGGCGAGGGCCGCCTTGACCGCCACGCCGAGGTCGGCGTCGTCCATCACCACGAGCGGGTTCTTCGAACCCATCTCCAGCTGCACCTTCGTCAGGTTCGCCACCGCCGCCGCCGCGATCCGCTTGCCCACCGGCACCGACCCCGTGAAGGAGATGGCGTCAATGTCCGGGCTCTCCACGAGGCGCTGGCCGACTTCGCTCCCGGGCCCCATGACGAGGTTGAAGGTACCGGCGGGCAGGTCCTGCCGGGAGAGAATCTCGGTGAGGGCCACGGCGAGCGCCGGGGTGAGGTTGGCGGGCTTCCAGACGACCGCGTTCCCGTAGGCCAGGGCCGGCGCGATCTTCCAGCTGGCCGTGGCGACCGGGAAATTCCAGGGCGAGACGACCGCGACCACCCCGACGGGCTCCCGCCGCATGTCGATCTCGATGCCGGGGCGCACGCTGTCCGCGTTCTCCCCGAGCTGCCGCAGACACTCCGCCGCGTAGTAGGTAAAGAACTGGCCGGCCCGGTAGACCTCCCCCTTTCCCTCCGCGAAAGGCTTGCCCTCCTCGCGGCTGAGGAGCGTGCCCAGCTCCACCGCGCGGTCCATCAACTCCCGACCGACCGACTCCAGCACCGCCTGGCGCTGTTCCAGTCCCCGGGCCGCCCACTCGGGCTGGGCCGCCCGGGCCGCCCCGATCGCGCGGTCGAGCTGGCCGGCGTCGGCCTGCGCGTACCATCCGATGACATCCGATCCATCGGAGGGGTTCCGGTTCTCGATACTCGTCGCGCCGGCCGTCCATTCGCCAGCAATCCAGTTGGAAAAAGATTCGCTCATAAGGGAGTTCGGAAGGGCTACAGGAATCAGCCGGGGGGGCTACGGAGAACAACAACGNNCCCGAGATTCAGGAACCCGCCGCTCCACCGCAATCGGAATCCCAGCCCGCCCCTGGCGGAAGGATCGATCCCGTTGGCCGGTTTCTCCCCGACCCCGTCAAGTCCCCCTTCCTAGCGCGGGGGGCGGCCACGGCCGCCTCGGGCCGGCCGCCGGCACCCATCGACCCCCGCGACTCCCCCTACCGATGCTCTCCCCACACTTGCCGTTCCCGACCCCCTCCGTTTTCGTGGACCCTGTGGACGCCGACGAACGCGACTATTTCCGCACGGTGATTGAGGAAAGGCTCGAGGAAAACCGGGCGGAGCTCGCGCGCCTCGCCGACAGCACGGCCCCCATCGAGCCGGACGTGGCCATCGGGCGGCTCTCCCGGCTGGACGCCATGCAGATGCAGCAGACCGCCCTTGCCCAGCAACGCTCCCTCCAGCAGGACATCCGCAACCTCGAGGCCGCCCTCGAGCGCCTCGCCGCGGACCGCTTTGGCACCTGTCACCAGTGCCGCCAAGCCATTGCCTTCACCCGCCTGCAGGCCCAGCCCGCCGCCCGGATCTGCGGACGACTGCGCTGAACGGATTCGCTGACCGCCGGAACCGGGGACCGCTTGCAATGATCCCGACCCTCCGTTGATTCCCTTGTATCCGAACCGTGCGCCCCCAGAGATTCCTCCTGATCCTCGTCCTCGTCTTCCTGGTCGTCCAGGGAGCCGCCCTCCTCGTGCGGGCCCCCCACCTCGACGGACTCTTCTCGCCGCAGTTCTGGACCAACCTCGGCCGCATCGGTCAGGTCATGCTGATCACCGAGGAGCGGCACGCCTCCGGGCAGACCAGTTTCCGCACCCTCGGCGACGAGGCCCTCCGCGGCATGACCGAGCGCCTCGACCAGTACTCCTCCTACATGTCGGGGCCTGAGTTCGAGCGCTATTCCCAGCCCACCCGCCAAAGCTACGGCGGCATCGGGGCGGAGGTCCGCGAGCGGGAGGGCAATGTCCAGATCACCGGTCTCCATCCCGAGGGAGGCGCCCGGGCGGGCGGACTGGAGGAGGGGGACTGGATCGTCGCGGTGGACGACCAAAGCGTGGAAGGCGCCGGGCTCCCCGCCGTCGTCCAGGCCCTGCGCGGGGAGCCCGGCACCACCGTCGAGGTCGAAGTTCGGCGGGAGGGTGCGGACGAGCGGGTCCGGCGCACGGTGGAGCGCCGCGAGCTGAACATCCGGTCCGTCCGCGGGGCCCGGCTCTTCGGGGACGATATCGGCTACCTCCGGCTGAACGCGTTCGGGGTGAAGACCGCCCGCGAGCTGGCAGTGGCCCTGGACGAGTTGCGTTCGCAGGGTGCCCGCGCCTGGATTCTCGACCTGCGCGACAACCCGGGCGGTCTCCTCGTCTCGGCCCGCCAGGTGCTCGATCTCTTCCTGCCCCGCCGCGAGGAATTGCTCACCGTGCGCGGCCGGGACCGCGAGCTCATCGAGCGCTACTTCACCCGGAGCCGCCCGGCGGTGCCGGAGGACGAGCCGATCGTGGTCCTCCAGAACCGCTTCAGTGCGTCTGCCTCCGAGATTGTTGCCGGGGTCCTGCAAGCCAAGGACCGTGCCCTCGTGGTCGGCGAGTCCTCTCATGGGAAGGGTTCCGTGCAGAGCGTCTATCCCTTCGGCAAGGGAGAAGGTCTTTCCCTGACCACCGCCCACTACGAACTGCCCGGCGGCCAGCGGATCGACGGTGAGGGGGTGACTCCCGACCACACGGTCGATCTCTCCGCCGAGGAAGTGCAGAAGCTCGCTCTGCACGGAGCCCATGCAGGGAGTTTCTCGGAGCGTTCCTTCGAGGAAAATTTCGGCTACGCCCCACCCGAGGACCGCCCGTTGGAGCTGGCCATCGCCCTCCTCGAGGACGAGCAAGCGCCCGCGGCAGCCGAGGGGAAACAAGGAGGGACCGCACCCGCGGCACCCCGGCCGTCCCTCCCCGTCCCCGATCCCTCGTGATCCTCGGCGTGGAGAGCTCCTGCGACGAGTCCGCCCTGGCGGTCTTCGTCCCGGGAGAAGGACTCCGGCTCTCCCTCGTGCACAGCCAGCTCGACCTGCACCGGGAGTACGGGGGCGTCGTCCCCGACCTCGCCGCCCGCGAGCACCTCGCCCGCTTCCCCGTCCTCCTCGAGCGCCTCCTTGCGGAGGTGGACCCGGCCGCCCTCCGCACGGTCGCGGTCACCTACGGACCCGGCCTCGCCGGCTGCCTTGCCACGGGACTGGCCGTGGCCCAGGGCTGGGCGCTCGCCCGGGGGATTCCGGTCGTCGGGATCAACCACCTCCGCGCGCACGCCTGGTCCCCCTTCGCGGAGGCCTATGCGGAGAATCCGGCCGAGTGGGAGGAGCGCTCCGCCGCCCTCCTTCCCCACCTCGGCCTGCTCGCCAGCGGCGGTAACACCCTCCTCTTCCGCATCGGGGAGGACCGCGCCCTCACCCTCCTCGCCGACACCCGCGACGACGCCGCCGGGGAGGCCCTCGACAAGGGGGCGAAGCTCCTCGGGCTCCCCTACCCGGGCGGACCCCAGCTGGAAGAGCTCGCCACCTCGGGCGATCCCTCCGCCCACCGTTTCCCCCGCGCCCTCCCGGAGCCGGAGGTCCGCGCCTTCAGCTTCAGCGGCCTGAAGACCAGCCTGCGCTACCGCCTGGAACGACGAACCTCCCCCCCCGACGCCGGCGAGCGGGCCGACCTCGCCGCCTCTTACCAGCAGGCAGTAGTCGATGCCCTCCTCACCAAGGCCACCCAGTGCCTCGACGCGGATCCCTCCCTGCGCAGCCTCGGGCTCTCCGGCGGGGTTGCAAACAACGGCACCCTCCGCCAGCGGTGGCGGGCCCTCGGAGCGGACCGCGGTCGGCCGGTCCTCCTGGCTCCCCGCCCGTGGACCGGGGACAACGCCGCCATGATCGCCTTCGCTGCCGCCGTCGACCCGGCCGGCGCCCTGCCGGGCGAGGGACTCGGGTTCGCCCCCAGCCTCGAGCTCGCCCCCGGAACCCCAGCGAGCGGCCCTCGGGGAACCCGACTTGAGGCTATGCCGCCCGCTCGGTGAGGAAGAACTCCCGCGGAATCTCCGCGAGGCTCTCGCAGATCAGGTCGGGCCGGAAGGCGAAGAGGTCGGCAGCGGAACGGGTGGTGTGTCCCGAGAGCACGAGCACCGTTCGGTAGCCCATCTGCACGCCGCCGAGAATATCCGTGTACATGGTGTCGCCCACCATGATTGTCTCGTCCGTCCGGAGCCCCAGCTGGGTCCGGGCCGCCCGCATCATCACGGGGCTCGGCTTGCCCACCGAGAACGCCCCCCGCTGGGTGGCCCGCTCGATCATGGAGACAATCGCCCCGCAGCCCGGGCGGATCCCAGCCTCGGTCGGACAGGTGGTGTCCATGTTCGTGGCGATGAGCCGCGCCCCCTTGTCCACCAGCCGGGTCCCCTTCTCCACCATTTCAAAGGTCAGGGTCCGGCCCTCCCCCACGACGACGTAGTCCACCTCGTCGTCCGCGATCGTGAAGCCCTCTCCATGCAGGGCGTTCACGAGTCCACTCTCGCCGATCACGTAAGCCGTGCCCCCGGGCTGCTGGTGCGCGAGGAAGCGGGCCGTGGCCATCGCGCAGGTGAAGACCTCCTCTTCGCGGGCGGGGATGCCGAGCTTGGCCAGCTTGTGCACGACATCCCGCTGGGTCCGCTGCGAGTTGTTGGTGAGGAACAAATACGGGATGCTCCGCTCCCGCAGCTCCCTCAAAAAGCCCTCGGCTCCGGGGATGACCTCATTGCCCCGGTAGAGAACCCCGTCCATGTCCAGAAGGAATCCGACTCTCTCCATGCCCGTGGAGAAAGCGTAAAGAATGCCAGTTTGCCCCCCCTCCTCAGTCCCCCCTTCCGGCCCGCTCCGCCATCTCTCCGCGAAGCCAGGCATAGCCCTCGTCGAAGGCCGGGTCTTCCGGCAGGTCGTCGTGGTTGCGCTCCTCCACCACGAGAAGCCGCTTGTCGGGGTCGGGGATTTCCGCGAAGAGCCGCTCCGCCATCTTCACCGGCGTGATCGGGTCCTCCTCGCCGACCACGAGGAGGACCGGAGCCTCCCACTCCGAGGCCCGCTCGCGGTTGTCCGCCCGCCCGATGTCCTCGCTGATGTCAAACCCGAGAAGGGGTTGCAGGTACCAGGGGAGGATCGTCTTCGACCAGTCTTCCGCGCTGGTCAGGGGACTCTCCAGCACGATCCCGCCCACCGGTTCCTCCGCCGCCACCGCGGCCGCCGGGAAGCTCCCGAGGGAGTGCCCGTGCACGATGAGCTCCGCCGGTGCCACGCCCTGTTCCTCGCGAAGCCACTGATAGGCGGCCCGCGCATCGGCGAGGAGGTCCTCGACCGACGGCTCCCCCTCACTCCTCCCGTACCCGCGGTAGTCCCAGAGGAAGGCGTTCAGGTCGTTGCGCAGGAAAAAGTCCAGATACGGCCGGGACTGCACCAGGTAGAACATGTAGCCCCCCATGAAGAGCACGGTTTGCTCGGCACCTTCCTGCGTGAGGTACCAGCCATTCAGCCGGGTGCCGTCCCCCCCGGCAAAGAAGACCTCCTCCAGGTCCGCGCCGGGCTCCGCAAAAATCGCCGGGTAGACGGAGTCCTTCGGCTGGAAGACAGTTGCGTCGTTGAGGGGGATGCGCAGGCAGCCGGCCACCAGGAGGAGCCCGGCGAGGAATCCGCCAAGACAGAGAATGCGAAAAAGCGGTCCGGCCATCCCTTCCCCTACGAGCGGAGGGACACGGGTCAACGCAGTGGCCGGGAATTCGGGCTTGCCAGCCAATTCCGGGCAGGGATACTCCGGCACCCAGTCAAGTCCAGACCTACGGATATCCGGCCCCGGTCGATCCCACCCCAGCATGGGTTCGCCCTCGGGCCCTACCCCTCTCCCCCTTGCCGATTCCCATCCCGTCCGCGATGAGCCAGTACCTCTACCTGTCCCTCAGTCCCGAAGCCCTCATGTTCTCCATGCTGCCGCCGGATGAATTCGGGCGCTACCTTGCCATCGGGGACGACCAGACCACCCGCGCGCAGGCGATGTTCATGGAAATCGATCCGGAGGTGGAGGCGGCCGGCTTGTCCCTCGCCGAGGGCAAGGCGCGCTGCGTACCGCACGAGGACGGTTCCGCGCGCAAGTCGGTCTATGTGGGCATCTACCGCGTCCTTGAGCAGCTTCCGCCGGACTGCTTCCGGCGGCTCCACCTCGTCACCCAGGACGGGATCGTCCTCTCCCTCGATCCCACCGACCCGCCCACTCCCTCGGGCCAGAGCCGGCACCTTTACCAGGAGATCTGCCCGGTGACCGCCCGGGTCGCTTCCCTTCTCAGCCCGTCCGAATTCTCCGCCTACGTCACCGATCCCTCCAACCCGCTCTATCTTCCGCGGGTCTTTTTCTCCGACCTCAAACTGGGAAACCTCGCCGAGAATCCGGACGACCCCGACGCCGCCAACCTCCCCTACGACGGCCTGCCCCACGTCCGCAGGGTGCTCGGCCAGATCCGGCCGGGCGGGAGCAAGCGCACCAAGATCGAGCGCCGCATGACCCGGCCGGAGCTCTTCTACTACCTTGTGGATTCGGGATTCTACCTCGGCGATGCCACCACCCTGCGCTGCTACCGAATGCCACCTGAGGACCAAGCTGATCGGCGAATACCGCCGCTGGTGGAACTCCGCCAACCGCGCCGAACGCTACTGATTCGAGTCCCGACCCCGCCGCCCCCCTGATTTCCCGTACCCCGAACGAATCGATCATGCAGATCCTCGCTGTCATCATTCCCCTGCTCGGTATCGCCGGCCTGATCTTCGCCGGCTCCATCTTCCGCCGGATCCTCCGACAGTCCGGCGGGGAGGATGAAGTCGCCTCCATCGCCGACCAGATCCACAAGGGCGCGATGGTCTTCATGCGGCGCGAGCTGCTCCTCATTGCCGCCTTCGCCGTCGTGGTGGGCGGTCTCCTCTTCTGGAAGGATCCCTACGAGTCCCTCGCCTTCTTCCTCGGTGCGATCGCCTCCTCCTTCGCGGGCTTTGTCGGGATGTACACGGCCACCAAGGCAAATGTCCGCACGACCGTCGCCGCCCGCAACGAAGGATCGGCCAGCGCCCTGAAGACAGCTTTTTCCGGGGGCTCCATCATGGGTCTGACGGTGGCCTCCATGGGCCTGCTCGGCGTAGGCGGGCTCTTCGTCTTCTTTGGCGGCACGGAGAAGGACATCCACATCATCCACGGCTTCGCCATGGGGGGCTCCCTCGTCGCGATTTTCTTCCGCGTGGGCGGGGGCATCTTCACCAAGGCCGCAGATGTCGGCGCCGACCTCGTCGGCAAGGTCGAATCGGGCATCCCGGAGGACGATCCCCGCAACCCGGGCGTGATCGCCGACAATGTCGGAGACAATGTCGGGGACGTCGCCGGGATGGGTTCCGATCTCTTCGAGTCCTACTGCAACGCGATGATCGCCACCATGGCCATCGCCGCCACCATCGCCGTCGATGGCGATGCACTCGCCCTCCTCGGTGGCAACCGTCCGGCGCTCATGTTCCTTCCCCTGGCGCTCGCCGGGCTCGGCATCCTCTGCTCGGTCGCCGGCATCCGCCTGGTGGAACGCTCGGCCAACCTCGACCCCGCCAAGGCCCTCCGCGTCGGCACGATGGGGGCCGCGGCCCTCTTTATCATCCTCGCCGCCGCCGTGGTACCCCTCCTCGGGGTTTCCTTCGCCGTCTGGCTCTGCGTGCTCGCGGGCTCGGCCGGCGGGATTCTCATCGGACTCTCCACGGAGTTCTACACGGGCGGCGGCCCGATGCGCGGGATCGCCAAATCCGGGGTCACCGGCGTGGCCACGGTGATGATCCGCGGAGTCGCCACGGGCCTCCAGTCCGTCGCCATTCCGCTGCTGGTCATCGGGGGCGTCATCCTCGCCGCCAGCTTCCTCGGAGGGCTGTACGGGGTGGGGATCGCCGCGGTCGGCATGCTTGCGACCATCGGGGTCACCATGAGCATCGACGCCTACGGCCCCGTCGCCGACAACGCCGGCGGGATCGCCGAAATGTCCGGCATGGGCAAGGAGGTCCGCGAGATCACCGATTCCCTCGACGAGGTGGGCAACACCACCGCGGCGATCGGCAAGGGCTTCGCCATTGGGGCCGCCTCCCTCGCCGCCCTCGCCATCATCGCGGCCTTCGTCAATGTGGTTCGGGTGAACAACGAGGGCTTTGTCCTCCTGCTCTCCGATCCCCAGGTGCTTACGGGAATCTTTCTCGGCGGCCTCTGCCCCTTCCTGGTGGCCTCCATCACCATGAACGCGGTCGGCAACGCCGCCCAGGAGATGATCGAAGAGATCCGCCGGCAGTTCCGGGAAATTCCGGGCCTGCTCGAGGGGGACGGCAAGCCGGACTCCAACCGCTGCATCGACATCGCCACCAACGCCGCCATCAAGCGGATGTTCCTCCCCGCCGCCATCGCCATCTTCGCCCCGGTCCTGATCGGCTTCCTCATCGGGCCGGAGGCTCTCGGCGGTGCCCTGATCGGGGCCCTCCTCGCCGGTGTCCTCCTCGCCCTCATGATGGCCAACAGCGGGGGCGCCTGGGACAACGCCAAGAAGTACGTCGAACAGGGCAACTACGGCGGCAAGAACTCCGAGGCTCACAAGGCCTGCGTGGTCGGGGACACGGTGGGCGACCCGTTCAAGGATACCTCCGGACCCTCCATGAACATTCTCATCAATGTCATGGCCATCGTCTCCCTGGTCATCGCTCCCCTCCTCTAGCCCCTCCACCACAGGAAAGAGCGTAGCCTTGCCCCGCTTGCGAAGCACTTCGAGCGGGCGCAGCCCTACCCCGTAGCCGTCGAAGGAAGGAGGCCGGCCCGAACGCCGGCGACCGAACGCGACCCCCAGAACTGTCTTGTCGCCCCCATCACCCCGCACAGGCCCTCGCCCTCGCACAACCCTTCCCACCCCCGCATCCCAACGACTTCACTGGCCTCCACCGACTCCCGTCGCGCCCCCTCCCCACCCCT
>P_2C_Liq_1_UnCtyDRAFT_1000958_pt1 | contig 11426 bp, 11 predicted proteins | sample Pon2CUnioCityCA_2_FD_10234 | JGI IMG/M metagenome (IMG submission 10234)
AGGCGCCTCCGAGCAAGCCAAAGAAGCGGTCGGCTTTGGCCGCGACCGCCGCGAAGGCGAAGACACGGCCGCCATAGAGCGCACCTTTACGCCCGAATTCCGCAACCGTTTGGACGCGGTGATCAGCTTCGCCCCCCTTGGCAAAAAGATCATCTCCAAAGTGGTCGAAAAATTCGTGCTACAGCTCGAAGCCCAGCTCATGGACCGCAACGTGACATTCGAACTGACCAATGCCGCCGCCGAATGGCTCGGCGACAAAGGCTATGACGAAAAGATGGGCGCGCGCCCCCTCGCGCGCGTGATTCAGGAACACATCAAAAAGCCGCTGGCCGAAGAGCTGCTGTTTGGCACCTTGGCCAAGGGCGGCGTAGTGAAGGTTGGCGTCAAAGACGGCAAGCTTGACCTGCGCATCGAAGGTCCTGACAAGCCCCGCCTCGCAGACACAAAGCCGCCACTCCTGACGGCCGACTAGATCATGTGGCGGCAAGGCTCTCTTCTGGGCCTCGCCGCCCTTTTTGCCAGCGCAGCACTGGCCCAGGCCCCGCGCTTTGCTCTTCCGCTTGACTGCATCCTAGGCGAGAGCTGCTACATCCAGAACTATGTCGACACCCTTCCCGCAAAAGACCGCGTGTCAGACTTTGCCTGTGGCCCGCTCAGCTATGACGGCCACAAGGGCACTGATTTTGCCCTGTTCACCCGCGCCCAAATGCTAACTGGCGTGACGGTGACAGCCGCCGCCGATGGCGTGGTGCGCGGCACACGCGACGAAATGCCAGACACAGGCCTCAGCGCGGCAACCGAAGCTGCGATTGCGGGCCGCGAGTGTGGCAACGGCCTCGTGATTGACCATGGCGAGGGTTGGGTCAGCCAATATTGCCACCTGAGGCTCGGCTCGATCACTGTCAGCAAGGGCCAGACGGTCAAGACAGGCGACCCGCTCGGAGAAGTCGGCCTCTCGGGGCAAACCGAGTTTCCACACCTGCACTTTACCCTGCGCCAGAACGAGCGCGTGATCGACCCGTTTGATCCCGACAACACAGCCACCTGCGGTGCCGCCGATCAGACCCTATGGGCCGCTCCCCCCGCTTATGTGGCAGGCGGGCTTCTCGGCCTCGGGTTTGCCAGCGCCGTGCCCCAGTTTGACAGTATCAAAGCGGGCACAGCCCATAGCCCGAACCTTGCGCAGGATGCCGACGCACTTGTGCTTTGGGCCTATATGTTCGGAACCCGCGCCGGCGACACCCTACGCCTCGTCATCACTGGTCCAGACGGATTCGCTTTTGAGCACGACACAACGCTCACAAAGACCCAAGCCCTCAGCTTTCGCGCCGCTGGCAAGCGCCTGCGCACAGCAGGCTGGCCGACTGGTGCCTATCAAGGCCTCGCAACGCTCACAAGAAAGGGCGAAATTATTGGCACCGAGGCCGTCAGCCTTGAGGTCAAGCCCTAAAGTCTAAACCGTCAGGGTGAAAAACATCCGCCGAAACGGAAACAGCACGCTCCCATCCTCGGCGCGTGGATAGGCCTTCTCCATCACCTGCTCATAGCGCGCCACAAGCATCGCTTGCTCCTCGGCGTCCAAAGCCTCCAAGATGGGGCGCGCATAGGTGCTCTCGGTAAAGCGGCGCACAGGGTGGCCCGCCTCATCTGCGCCAAGCCGCTGGTAATATTCCGTTTCCCAGATCGACAGATCGCCGAGCTTTGAGAGCATCGCGTGATACTGGCTCGGCAAAAGCACAGAGGGCCCCGCCTCAAAGTCGATCCGTTGCGGAAAGAACTCCTCTGCCAGACTGCGCCAGACACGGTGGGAAGGCGCATTGTTCTGATGGGGCATCTGCACAGCCAGCGTGCCGCCTTTGCCGAGCATTCCAGCAAGCCGCGGCATCAGCTCGTCATGCCCCTTCAGCCAGTGCAAAGCCGCATTCGAGTAAATCAGCCCGGCCCCACGCAGGCTCCATTCGGCAATATCAACCGTCTCCAGACGCCCATAAGCACCTGCCTCCTCTGCCTTGGCAAGCATCGCAGGCGAGGCATCTACACCAACGACAGAATGCCCCAAAAAGCGCTCTTTCAATCGCGGCCCCATCGCCCCGTTGCCACAGCCAAGGTCAACAACATCACCGCCCCCGACAGAGCGCACAGCCAGAAGCAAATCCAGCGCAGGGCGCAAACGCAAATCCCGAAACCTTGAATAGGCTTCGGGATTCCAGTCTCGTTTTTGGCTTTGTGCGCTCATGCGGTGGGCTCAGGTTCCATGTCGCCATCGCTGGCTTTTGGCTTGGCCTTGGCGCGCGGCTTCGTCTTTGGGATCGCCGTGACAGAGCCTTTGTCCGTGGGCTCGTCTTCTTCGTCATCGCCCTTGTGAGGCGGCTCGCCGCGCATCACCCGCTCAATCTCCGCGCCTGTCAGCGTTTCATATTCAAGCAAGCCGTTGGCAAGACTTTCCCAGCCAGACTTATTGTCCATGATGATCTTATGCGCGTCCTCATAACCTTGGTCGATGATGCGCTTCACCTCGTCCTCGATCAGCTCTTTGGTATGCGCCGAGATCGAGAACCCGCCTGCGCCGCCGCCCCCTCGGAAGGCTTCGGCTGCTTCTTGGTAGTCGATGTTACCGACCTTGTCAGACATTCCCCAGCGCATCACCATGGCCCGCGCCAAAGCGCTCGCTTGCATAATGTCGCCTGACGGCCCGTTGCTGACCGCGTCCTCACCATATTTGATGATCTCGGCCGCCTTGCCCGCCATGGTCATGGCGATTTTTTGGGTCAGCTCGTCTTTGAAGTAATTGAGTTGGTCCATTTCTGGCAGGCTCATCACCATACCAAGCGCTTGGCCGCGCGGAATGATTGTGGCCTTATAGACAGGGTCACATTTGGGCAGGGTCATGCCGACAATGGCATGGCCCGCCTCGTGATAGGCGGTCATTTCCTTCTGCGCAGGCGTCATAACCATGGAGCGGCGCTCGGCACCCATCATGATCTTGTCTTTCGCCTGCTCAAAGTCTGCCATCGCCACAAAGCGGCGTCCGACCCGTGCGGCCATAAGTGCGGCCTCATTGACAAGGTTGGCAAGGTCCGCCCCCGAAAAGCCAGGCGTGCCGCGCGCGATAATGCGCAGGTCAACATCCGGCCCAAGCGGGCTTTTGCGCGCATGAACCCCAAGGATCTTCTCACGACCCTTGATGTCAGGGTTGGGCACAGTGACGTTACGGTCAAAGCGACCAGGGCGCAGCAGCGCAGGATCAAGCACATCTTTGCGGTTTGTCGCCGCCAGAATGATCACGCCTTCATTGGCCTCAAACCCGTCCATTTCAACAAGGAGCTGGTTGAGCGTCTGCTCGCGCTCGTCATTGCCGCCGCCATAGCCCGCGCCACGGTGGCGGCCAACAGCGTCGATCTCGTCGATAAAGACAATGCAGGGCGCATTCTTTTTGGCTTGGTCAAACATATCACGCACACGGCTCGCGCCGACGCCGACAAACATCTCGACAAAGTCAGAGCCCGAAATGGTGAAAAACGGCACCCCCGCCTCGCCCGCAATCGCGCGCGCCAGAAGCGTCTTACCCGTGCCGGGAGGGCCAACAAGCAAAGCGCCCTTGGGGATTTTACCGCCAAGGCGGCTGAATTTCTGCGGGTTACGCAAGAATTCAACGATTTCTTCAAGCTCTTCCTTAGCCTCGTCAATACCCGCCACATCGTCAAAGGTCACACGGCCCGACTTCTCGGTGAGCATCTTGGCCTTGGATTTGCCAAAGCCCATCGCGCCGCCTTTGCCGCCGCCTTGCATACGGTTCATGAAATAGATCCACACCCCGATCAAAAGCAGGAAGGGCAGCAAGCTCAAAAGAAACGACTGAAAGCCCGAGGTCTGCTGCGGCTTGGCCGTCAAGGGCACGTTGTTCTCAATCAAAAGGTCGGTCACAGCCGCGTCTTCTGGCTTAACCGTCGCATAGATTTTGTTATCCGATCCGACAAAGCGCACATTCTCGCCATCAATCGTGGCCTCTTGCACCGCCCCGTCCTGAACCGCCTGAACAAAGTCAGAGTAGGACCGCGCAGAGCTGGGCTGCGCTGTATTGGAGCCGCTAAAGAGATTGAACAGCATTAGGATCAGGACAAAGAGAATGACCCAAAAAGCGATGTTGCGTGTATTGCCCAAGAAAAGCTCTCCCAAATGAGGTGGCGCATATATTTGCCCGTGTTACAGACTAAAATAGAGATCAACGCAACATCTTCAACGGCATATGCCGATTAAGATCACCAAAAGGTGCGGCGACGCCCCGTCAATCTGACAAATAGGGAGCCGGAACCTTAAAATTTAGTTTAAATGCGTCGCCAAAGCCCAATGACGGGGCGGCGAAAAGCCGCGCGCCCTGCCAGAGCGCAGGGGTCGCCAAAAGCGCCGCGCGGGGCAATCTTTGCGCGCGCCAGTCTTTCACGCTCGCAAGCCCCTCGGCCCCCAAAGCACGGATTTCAACATCTGGAGGCCCATCGCCCAAGAGCGTCAGCCCGTCCCAGTGCTCCCCAATTGCCGCAGTCCCCGTCACAGCAGCCGCCTCGCGCGCCACGATCACACGCCCCTGATGCGACAGGAGCGCGCAGCCGTTCAGCGTGCTATCCTGCCCTGATAGCGCTTGCGCAAGCGCTTGCGCCAGTGCCGCACGGCGGGGCGGATAAAGGCTTTGGCCCTGCCAAGCGGTCCAAGCGCTCATCAAGCGATGGGCGATTTCCTCAGGCAGCGCTGCAAGCGCCGCGCCGTTGATCACAATATTGCGCCCCTGAAGCGCGGCCACCTGCTTGGCGGCAAGGCCCGCCATCTCTTCAAGCGCGTGATCTGCCTGCGCCAACCGCGCCGCCGTCTCAGCAATCCGCGCAGTCGACAGCCCCGCCTCGGCCAAAGCTTGGCGCATTTTCACGCGGTCATACTTTAGATCCGCATTAGAGCCATCCTCGGCCCAGTGCTGCCCGACCCCGCGCAGATAATTCCGCAGCTCGGCCCGCGACATCGCCAGCAAGGGCCGCGCCCAACCGATCCCCTCGGCCTGCCACTGTCCCTGCATCTGCGAAAGGCCTTTCAGGCCCGAGCCGCGCGCCATGCGCATCAAGAATGTCTCCGCGACATCGTCTTCCGTATGGCCGACAAGCACAGTGCCCACACCCAGCCGCTTCGCCCAGCCCGCGAGCGCGCGATAGCGCCCTGCGCGGGCCTCGGCCTGAAGGTTGCCTGCCCCGCTCCAGCGCCAGTTCAAAACCTCATGCGCAACACCAAGCTTCGCACAGGCCTGCGCCACAAGCTCACATTCCCCCGCCGCCTCAGGCCGCAAGCCATGATTGACGGTTGCACAATAGAGAGGCCCAAGACCCGCCTCAGCGGCAAGATGAAGAAGAGAAAGCGAGTCACTCCCGCCAGAGACGGCCAGCCCAATTGGCCGCGCCGCGCCCAGAAGCGCCGCTTCAAACCGCGCAATAAGTGTCACGAACAGCCAAGTCGGCTGCGTTCGGCCTCGGCCTTCTCCGCAGGCGCTCCGCCCGGAAAGCGCAGAGAGACTTCCGCAAGCGTCTTGCAGGCCTCAGCCGTCTGCCCCAGACGGCCCAAACCGTTGCCCAGACGATAGAGCGCTTCTGGGGCGTCTTCGCCCGTTGGCTCACGGCGGAACGCGTCCAAATAAGCCCGCGAGGCACCCGTCATATCGCCCTGCCCTTCAAGGGCTGCGCCATAGGCCAGCGCAGCTTTGGTTGCCACAGGCGAGCCGGGGTATGTTTCGTTAAAGGTCTTGAGCCGCGCAGCCGCATCGGCAAACTCGCCCGCCTCCAGCGCCTTGCGCGCCGCGGCAAAATCAGCCGCTTCGCCCACAGCCAGCTCGGCTGTCGGTGCGCTGCCGGGCGACACAATAGGAGAGGCCACGGCCCCCTGCCCCTCAGGCAGATCGCCGCCCAAAGTGCTGGTCTGGCCAAGCGCGCTCAAATCTCCGCCCTCAAGCTCCACAAGGCGGAACTCAAGGTCTGCCACCCGCCGCGCGCCATCCTGCGCCACAGCTTCTACGCGCAGGCTCAGCTCCTCTGTGCGCGCCGTCAGGCGGCGCAGCTCGGTTTCAATCGCGTCAACACGTTCCAGCACAGAGCCGCTGACATTGGCTCCGCCTATGGTCCCCGTTGTCGACAGCTCGCGCGTCAGCTTTTGCATCTCGACATGAAGCACTGTCAGCTCCTGACGGATATCCGCCAGCGTTTCCCTGTCCTGAGCATGGGCCATGCCCATACTCAGAACCACAGCACAGAAACCCATGAAAAAAAGACGCATACCCTAACCCTTTCTAGCTGCTCAAACCGCTCGAAAGAATGGTCACAGCGCGGCGGTTCTTGGCGTAGCACGCTTCTTGCGAACAGATTTCAAGCGGGCGCTCTTTCCCGTAGCTCACAGTCTTCAAACGGTGTGACGGCAGGCCTTTGGCCAGCAAATATTCCTTCACAGCGTTGGCACGGCGCGCGCCCAGTGCAAGGTTGTATTCGCGGGTGCCTTGCTCGTCGGCATGGCCCTCGATCACAACAGCATAATCTGCATTGGTGGTCAGCCAAGAGGCCTGCCCGTCCAGAACACGCTGCGCCGCATCATTCAGGCTCGATTGGTCCACGCCAAAAAGGACGCGGTCACCAATGGTTTCCTGAAAATAAAGCGGCGATTGCGGGTCTTGCGCCGAACCAGGGGTCACAGACGAAAAGGTTCCGTTGCCGCCAGCACCGCTGCCATTGTCAAAGCGGTTGGGGTTGGTGCAGGCCGAAAGGGCAAGAACCGCAGGGATAACAAGTGTAATCAGTTTAAGTTTCATACTCTTTGCCTCGTGTTAATGGGGCCTGTCTAGCACAGACAACGCGCCCTGTGAATCCTCAAGATGGGCGCCAAGCCTTGCGCGCTCACACCCTTTCGTTACCGCTGCAAGGGGCTCCAAGACGGATCAGACGCCCCGCCCTCCGTGCGCACCCGTTGCAAATTGCGCCCTGAAATATCGACAGAATAGAGGCTTGATTGCCCGTCCGCGCCCTGTGTCTCGCGGGTAAACATAATCACCCGCCCGTTGGGGGCCCATGTCGGCCCCTCCTCAAGGAACGAGGCGGTCAAAAGCTTCTCGCCGGTGCCATCCACCCGCATGATGCCGATATGGAAGCGGCCCTTGGATTGCTTGGTAAAGGCCACAAGATCGCCACGAGGCGACCAGACCGGCGTTCCGTAGCGGCCCGGCCCTGTGCTGATACGGCGCGCCTCGCCGCCACTGGCCGACATAATATAAAGCTGCTGGTTGCCCGAACGATCGCTCTCGAAAACGATCTGGCTGCCATCCGGCGAAAAGCTCGGGGCAGTCTCGATTGAAGGCGCATTGGTCAGGCGCTGCTCCGCCCCCGTCTCCACATCCATCAGATAAATATCGGTGTTGCCCCCGCTTTCGAGCGAGAAAACAACCCTGCGCCCGTCTGGCGCAAAGCGCGGCGCAAAGCTCATCGTGCCCTCGCGACTTTGCAGCACGCGACGGCCCACACTGGCAACATCCAGCAGATAAATCTTTGGAAACCCCGTCTCATAGCTCGTATAGAGCACGCGGTCGCCCGTTGGAGAGAAGCGCGGCGCAAGCACGATTGCGCTGCTGTCGGTGAGAAACTGATTGTTCGCCCCGTCATAATCCATGATCGCAAGACGCTTCTTGCGGTTGTCCTTTGGCCCCGTCTCGCTCACATAAACGACGCGGCTGTCAAAGTAGCCGCCCTCGCCCGTGATCCGCGTATAGACCTGATCCGCCACCTTATGCGCCATCCGCCGCCAGCCGGCGCGCGTGCCCGCAAGCTGCAAGCCCTTGCCAAGCTCTTGGCCCGCAAACACATCATAAACGCGAAACTTCACAGTGATCTGCTCGCCCTGAACGCTCACCGCGCCCGTGATCAGCGCCTGCGCATTGATCGCCTTCCAGTCGGGAAACTGCACAGGCGCATCAAACGAGCTGATCTGACTGATAAAGGCCGCCTTATCAATCTCGCGAAACAGCCCTGTGCCCTTGAGGTCTTCGGCCACAACGCGGGCAATATCGGCAGCAAGCGGCCCCGCGCCTCCGTTTTCGGCGACAAAATCGGGCACAGCCACAGGCAAAGGCTCAATCACCGCATCGGTGATTTCGATCCGCAAAGGCTCGGCCTGTGCCACAGATCCGGCGCTCAAAGCGGCCAACAGCACAAAGCTCCATAGTCTCAAGATCATACCCTACCTCATACTCTCGGGGTTAAACTTTATCTCGACCGTTTTCCATTGGTCGTATTTCTCGCTCGGCAAATCAAATCCGTCGTTGCCGCAAATAATAATCGCCCGCCGCGCCGCATCATAAGCTTGCTTTGCCGCGGCCTCAGAGCCGTTTTCGCTGCGCAACAGCTTGATCGAAGCGATCACAGGCTTGCCGTCCCGTGCCATTTCAACGCTAACATAAATATTCACAGCAAGCGCCTCTGTTGAAAGTGCCCCGACATTGTAACAGCGGGATATCGCCAGTTTCAGCCCCTCGCGCTCACCGCCTGTCAGCGGCACACCTGACGGCGCAGGCGTATCCTCCTGTGTTTCAGCTCCCCCGCTCATCGCCTCGGCCAAAGCGTCATTGACCGCATTTGTCGCCTCGGAAACAGGAGCGGTCGCGGCCTCTGCCTGCCTTTGCGGGCGGCTCTTGGGGCGCACGGATTGAGCAGGCGCAAGCGTCACATCATCGCGCGCTTCAGGGTTGATCTCGGTCGTTGCCGCCTCTGGCTGCGCCGCCTCTGTTTCTGGCTCCACAACCTCGGCAACAGCGTCAGGCGCTGTCTCAGGCTGGACCTCCTCGGACGGGGCCATATCTGTCTCTTCTGGCGTGTTCACAGCCTCGGGTGCAACCCGCTCAATCGGGCGCAGCTTGGGGCGCGGGCTGGTGCCCGGCGTCAGAACAGCCACCTCCTCTTCAGGCTGCACAAGTTGCGGCGGCACATCCTCAACTTCGGTGCTCACCACAGGCTCGCTTGTGTCCACGTCTGGGGCCGCCTCGGCCTCGGGGCTGGCAACCTCTGGGGCCTCCTGCGTCTCTGGCTGGGTTTCTGGCGCGGATTGCGGCTGGGCGGTGTCCTCTTCGCTCGGCGGCGCGGGCGCTTCTACATCAGAGGTCGCCTGCGGCGCGCGCGCAGCGGCCAAAGCGGCCTGATACTCGGCCTCACTCACGACAGAGACATCACTGATCTCAAAGGGCAAAGGGTCACTGTTCCACTTCCCCCCAAAGAGAAGCAGTCCAATCAGCCCGACATGGCCGATGAGGGATATGCTCTGGCCGCGGTTCAAAGCACCCTACTGATCACTCGGAGCGCTTGCGTCCACGCCATCCAGCGTAGGTCCGCCAGACTCGGTCACAAGTCCGATGTTGCTAAAGCCCGCGCCATTCAGCGCGCCCATAACCTGCACCACCTCGGCATAAGACACAGCCCCGTCCGCGCGCAAAAACACGCGGTCGCCCTCGCGCTCTGCCGCAATCGCGCGCATCCGCCCGATCAGCTCGCTGCGCGCCACGTCTGTCTGCTGGATCATCACCTGACCCTCCGCCGTGATCGTCACAGTGAGCGGCTCTTCGGCCTCCACAGGCAGGCTGTTCGCCGCCGTTTTAGGCAGCTCCACAGGCACACCCACCGTCAGCATAGGCGCAGCCACCATAAAAATAATGAGCAAAACCAACATGATATCCACAAATGGCGTCACGTTGATCTCTGACATGGGCCTTGAGCGGCCCCGCGCACGGCGGCGGCGGCTGCCGCCTCCCGTGTCTTTCTGTGCCACGCCTGCGCCCATATCAGCTGTCCAACTGGCGGCTGAGAATGGTTGAGAACTCGTCCGCAAAGGCTTCATAGCCCGCGACAAGCCCTTCGCTGTCCGCACTCAGCTTGTTGTAAAAGATAACCGCAGGGATCGCCGCCAAAAGGCCAAGCCCTGTCGCCAGAAGCGCCTCGGCAATCCCGGGCGCAACCACAGCAAGGTTGGTGTTTTGCTGCTCGGCAATCTCGACAAAGGCGTTCATAATCCCGATCACCGTGCCAAACAGGCCGATAAACGGCGTCGTCGACCCCACAGTCGCCAGGACTTGCAGCCCACCGTTGAGCTTTTCCGCCTCCTTGGCAATCGCCACATCCATCGAGCGGTCAATCCGCGAATGCGCCCCCGCAATCAGCGCTCCATCGGCTTTATGCGAGCGTTGCCACTCGGTCATGCCAGCGGCAAAAATCTTCTGGCTCTGCCCCTCAGGCTCCGCCCCGATCTGCTCATAAAGCGCATCCAAGGGCTCGCCTGACCAGAACGCACGGTCAAAAGACGCCGCCTCTTCGCGGGCTTTGCGATAGTTGATAAATTTCTGAATGATAATCGACCACGACCAGAACGAGGCCAGGATCAAAATGATCATCACGAGTTTTACAGTAAAGGTTGCGCGCATGAACAACGCCCACATCGAAAAGTCGATATGCTGCGCCGCAGCCAGTGCTTCAGTTTCCATTGTGCCTGCTCTCTTCTGGGTGGCTTTTCGCCTTATTGCGGCCAAATTAGCCGATCTTTTCCCAGAAAGCTATCCCAAGCACGAGCAGCCCAAGGATCAGTGCAGCATTTGGCGGATATTTGCTGGCAGGCGGGTCGGATGGCCCTCCAGCGTCATACAAACAACGGTCACGAGCGCATGAAACAATATGTCTTCGCCGCGCTTCACCCATTGCTCCATCACCATTCTGACCCCTGTGACAGACTTCACTTGCGTTTCAACAACCAGCTGGTCGTCCAGCCGCCCCGAGCCGAGGTAGTCTGCCTCCACACGCCGCACAGCAAAAACGATCCCGTCGCGCTCTTTCATCACATTCTGGTCAAGCCCAACCTCGCGCACCCATTCCGAGCGCCCGCGCTCGATATAGCGTAGGTAATTGGCGTAATAGACGATCCCCGCCATATCGGTGTCTTCATAATAAACGCGCACAGGCAAGGAATAGATCATAGGGGCCGCTTTCTAACTGTCTCGCCCCATTTCAGCACAGCTCGCCGCGCTTATCCAGCCTGCGCCGCACTCACCCGCGCAAAAAGCCGCAGCGCAAAGCTTGCGTCACGGTCGACATCGGGCAACTCGGGCGCATAGGCCGCGCGCAAAATATCGCCGACATCAGGGCGCAAGATATCCGCCCCATTGGGCAGCCGCGCCAAGGGCGAGCGCGCCGCAAAAGCCTGATCGCCCCAAAGCAAAAACGCCTGCGACGCCTGCACCAAAGCAAGGCTTTCGGCAGGCCAGTCCGCAAGCGGGCCATCCATACAGATAAAGACAAAACACGCCTGTATCGCGCCCTGATCATCAAAACGAAACAGCCTATACTGGCTTGCGCCTTGCTCTTTCAGCTTTGGCACAAGCG
>P_2C_Liq_1_UnCtyDRAFT_1000959_pt1 | contig 11418 bp, 19 predicted proteins | sample Pon2CUnioCityCA_2_FD_10234 | JGI IMG/M metagenome (IMG submission 10234)
TGTGGCAAGTGTCGAGGTGTCACTCGGCAGAGGTTAACTTTTAAGGTTTGGTAAATTATTCCTTAATTGCTCTGACCTTTTGAGCCACAATTACACACAACTGTATTGTGTATGATTTCGTTGCGACAAAAAGAATAAATATTAATTAATAAAAAATAAATTATGAGTAAACAATTAGATTCCAAAAATACAGAAAATAGTAATGAATTATACACGTTGTTATGTGCAGGCTTTCCAGCAGTTGGCAAAAGTTACCTTTACAACCATTCTAAGCTGAAAGTTTTAGATAGTGATAGTAGTAAGTTTGATAAATCTTTCTTTCCTAAAAATTACATAGACCATATTAAGGCAAATTTGGGTAAAGTAGACATTATACTAATAAGTAGCCACGAAGTTGTAAGAGAAGCACTTGTTAAAGAAAATATGCACTTTACTCTTGTTTACCCAAATATTGACTTGAAGCAAGAATTTATAGAAAGGTATAAACAACGAGGAAGCCCAGAAAGTTTTATTAAACTGGTAAGTGATAACTGGACTGAATGGATAACACAATTACAAAATCAGAATGGTTGTAAAAAGATTGAATTAAGCACAGGACAATATTTAAAAGACGTGATAGCTTGCACATAACGGCAAAATATAAACAACGTAGCGATATGGAAAGAGAAATTTGGGAAATAGTAAAGGCGTTAGATGAAAAGAAACTGACCGCAATAGAAGCACATAAAAAGCTATGTGGTTTATATATTGTTAGCGGTAGTTCTTTGCTTAATCAGTGTCTAAACGAACAAGAAGAAATAGTTAGCTCACCAATTAGATTTAACGGTATTCACATTAACAAACTAAAGCAAGTATTCCTAAAAAATGGAATTGAAGCTGATGAACTTGGTTTTTGAATTACCGCTAACGAATAGTAATAAGATTAAGCGATAGCGACCCGTAGGGTTAATTTTATTACGTGTTAGTTACTGTTATTTTTTAGAGCGATGGCAAATTATTTTTGCAAAAAATAAAATATAGATTATGAGTAAACCAAAGTTATTAGAGTTATTTGCAGGAAGTAGATCCTGGGGTAAAATAGCTGAAGAATTAGGTTATGAAGTTTTTAGTGTAGACCACAAACCTTTTGAAAATATTGATTTAGTTATTGACATTGAGGATTTAGAAGAAAGTATGCTGCCTTGGATTCCAGATGTTGTAATTGATGGTAGACCTTGCACTACATTTTCTATGGCAGCAGGAAGAACGCATAGGTTACAACCTAATTTTGAGCCTAAAACACCTTTTGCTGCAAAGTGTGATAGAATGAATATTAAGTTAAATGCTTTTTATAAAAAATGGGAGTGTATCTATTATATAGAAAATCCAAGAGCAATGTTAAGGAAAATGCCTTATATGCAAGGTATGAATATAGCGACTGTTTGGTATTGTAAATATGGTGATACTAGAGCAAAGCCTACTGATATTTTCAGTAACAACATATATGACACTTTTAACCCTAAAGGATGGAAACCAAGACCAATGTGTAAAAACTTCAAATACAATAAGGAAACTGGCGAAATAATAGATAGACATTGCCACCACGAGAGTGCAAGACGTGGAGCGAAAACAGGAACGCAAGGATTAAAAGGAAATTATGAGCGTTCTAAAGTGCCTAAAGAATTATGCGAAGAGATTTTAACGCAAACATTGGATCGTATTGATCGGTGGCAAAAAAATAATTGTTACTAACGAATAGTGGTATGGTGCGTAGCCTTAAAATGCACAAAAGATTGAATTAATAACTGAAGTAATAATTAAAATATTTTTATGAGCGTGGGCAAAAAATATAAAGTAGTTGAAGTAACTTTAAATGATATAGAAGAATGGCTATTGTATAAGCACTATGCCAAAAGAAAATGCAATGTAATGTTTGCTTATGCTCTAGTTGATGATAATGAAATTATTGGTGTTTGTACTTTAGGTATGCCACCTACTCCATTTTTTAGTAAATTGTTTGATAAAGGAACTTACTTAGAATTAAACAGACTAATAACAAATGATGATTTACCTAAAAACACACTTTCTTTTTTTGTAGCAAATATTTTAAATAGGATAGGTGATTATGTGGTTGTTTCTTATTCTGACCCAAATAACGGACATAATGGATATATTTACCAAGCTACTAATTGGATTTATACTGGTGCAGGTAGGGTAAACCAAAAAGACAAAAGAGGTGTAAATAAGTTTTTTTACAATGGTAAAGAATACCACGAAAGGCATATACCAGAAACAATGGTAAGACTTGGTTTTAATATAGATAATGATAAAACAAAAAATGAAAATTGGTTAAATAATGGTGGTAATATAGTGCCACAAAAAAGAAAGCATAGATATTTTTATGTTTGTGGGAATAAGCGGTTTGTAAAAAAGAACAAGGAAATAATAGAAAATCATTTTGATATTTACCCTTATCCCAAAGAAGAGAACACAAACTATGACGCAAGTTATGATGTAAAAAACAAGTACATAAAACCCAAATTGTTTTGATAAAAACAAAAGAGCGTGGGCAAAAAAATATTTTAATTATGGTTAGACAAACACAAACGATTGAATTAGGCACGAACCTAAGCTATGCACTATACTACGTGTTAGCAAATCGTTTTAATGTTTGCTAACTACTATTAAACCAATAAAATGTATTACAATTATGAGGAAATACACTAAAACAAAGGTGATTAGAATAACAGAACAACAGCATAACACACTTATAAAAATGAAGAGTTATAATGTGGATGTTGGAAACTTTATTAGAAACTCAATAAAAGAAAAGATAAACAGAGAGTATTCAGAGTTAATACCTAAACAAAATAAAATAACAACACCATTCGCTATAGCGTTGGAAAAACTAAAAAAATGAAAGATATCAATAAATTTATAAACATAGCATCGTGTGTCGATCCACTTGAGTTGGATTTATTTTTACACGAAGGAAGGTACAAACCAGGGGGGACTATTAAAAAAAACTTAGATAATCTTCTAGATTTTATAAAAAGTCGACACGTTTCTAAAAGTCGACACAAAGTCGACACGGCTTAACTAGTTGATTATCAGTATACTTATTAGTGTTTGTGTCGAGATGTCGACTTTAGTACTATAGGGAGAAAAATAATAACAATAATAATAAAGTATAAATATATGGAGTATATAGGAACAAGAAAAAAAAGATTAGCGGGGAGAATAGGATTTATGGTTTCATTCTCTCATAAGTCAAATAGGTATGATTGGGGATTCTACAAAACAGAGAAGGAGGCGGCGAAGGCTTATGATCTTTTTGTTATAAGAAAGGGTTTTAAAAGAAAAACAAATTTTTTTAAAAAAAAGTTTGTGTAATTAAAAAATAAGCTATACTTTTGTCTGAGTTAAAAGAAGTAAAATGATAGAAATTTGGAATCAAGCTAGATCGGACAGAAGGTGTGTTAACTTAGACACTGATCATTTTAATGCTGTAATTTACAAGGGTGTTAAGATTATAAACAATCGAGGTGATGTAAAAATTTACTGCACTGACACTGAGTTTTACACTGAAATAACAGATAATTTTAAGTCTGACGACTTCTTTGAGGGTGTTCAAATACATCTAAGGGAGAAGTACTTAAAAAAGATGGAAGACATCGAGAGGCTTATAAGATTAGAGTTAAACGGAAACAAGAATCACAAAAGGTTTAGCTACTTAAAATTAATGAGAGAATTTTATATAAACAAATACAATGAAAACAATTCTAAAGAAATTACAAGAAGATAAGCACTACTATGGTGCATACGGTAGGAAGTACCTATCAAACAGTAATATAGGTGTGTTACTAACAAACCCAAGGGACTTTGGTAAACCTCAAGAGGAGAGATTACCAATGATTCAAGGGAGATACTTTCATGTATCGATGCTGGAGCCACACAAGAAGGACGAGTTTGAGATTGTGGATGCGTCAAGTCGTAACACAAAGATATACAAGGAGCAGTCACAAGGTAAGCTTATGTTGTTAAGGAAGGAGCAAGAGGCTTTAGACAGAGCGATACAGTGCATGAAGGACAACGATTCACTCTCATCAGAAATATTCTCAGAGGGTGTTCAGTATGAAGTTCCTATGATAGGGGAGTTCTTCGACACACAGTTCAAGGGTAAGGCTGACATCATTACAAAGGACAAGATCATAGACATCAAAACCTCTACGGGTATTGGTAACTTCAAGACGAAGGCTAGGATGTACAACTATGATAGTCAGGCGTATATCTACAGTTCTATGTTTGATTTACCTTTTGAGTTCTTTGTAATAGACAAGGACACGCTACAAATGAAGAGGTTCACATGTAGTGATGAGTTCCTGGAGAGAGGAAGGGAGAAGGTAGAGAAAGCGGTAAACGTATGGAAAAGGTTCTTTGGACCAGACGCTACCGATGATGTTCAACAGTACGTAATGAATGAAGTATTATGATAAAAAAACATAAGAAACTTCAGTTATTTTTAGAAGAAAATAATTTTAGGATAATCAGTTCACTTGCATCTACTGATTTATATTGTGCATATACTGTAGTTGACCGTGATAAGTTTAATTTAATGAAACCTAGACAAGATGATGATTTTTTTGTTTGTTTTAATTATGAAGCATATGAAGGATCAATGTTTTCATGGGACTTAGTAAACAAGCCATGTATGAGTGAGGATGAGTTTATTGAGGAATTAAACAAAATAAAGTTATCTGGAGACGTATACCGTCCAATCGGATCAATGAAAGACAAATAGCCTAAGCGGTTCGGGCAAGAGAACCGTAACTTAAATATTTTTTATGAAAACAGTTCAATTTATTGTAAAACAAAAGCCAGAGATGACGTTTGCAAAATGGAGTCAAGATGAAGGTAATGGGGATTGGTGGTGCGAATGTGAAATGGAGAGCGATTATCAACTAGAAAAAGGTGACTACATACATGTAGACGATTTGACGTATTGTATTTATCGAAGGTCGTATCACTTAAGTGAAAACATATGGACTTATCACCTAGATCCTGTCTTAAAATATAACGGTTAAAATATAGCCCAGGCGGTTCGGGCAAGAGAACCGTAACTTAAATATTTTTTTTATTATGGCAAGAATTAGCCACACATCAGAGAAGAGCAAAAGCTCAAACAATCCAACTAAGAAGTACTTAGAGTGGAAGTCAAACGACAAAGCTTTCGATTACTACGACAGCGCATTAAAAGAAAAACTTTTAAGAGAAGGTAAGACGGAAGATGAGATTAAGAAAAACAAATTAGCTAACGTTAAGGTAAATTTGCCTTTAAAGTTTGTTTTCTTACAGCACTACCACACTGTAAAGGGTTACAACGACGCAAGTAAAAGCGGTATCACTTCTAATGAGGTGTACTACATTAGTAGTGAGCCTATGACAGTTAGAGCCTTCAAGGGAGGTACTATCGCTGAGGGTCTTTACAAGGAGATCAAGCAAGATATTACTAACGCTGGAGGTAAGTACCACAGATCAGTTTACGTAATGTTGGAGGACGGAACGATTGCAAACCTTTCATTTAAGGGTGCAGTAGTTAGAGAATGGTCAGAGTTCTTTAGTGACAATCAGTCATTGTTAGACAACCAATGGATTGAGATTAACGAATCTAAAGACCAAAAGAAAGGGAGCGTGAAATACTCTACTCCAGACTTTACTTTAGGTAAGAGTTTAACGTCTAAGGAGTCAGGTATGGCGGATGCATCTGCTTCGGATCTTAAACTGTACTTAGATGAGTACTTCCGTAAGGATGAGCAAGAAGCTGTGATGGCAGAAGAAGAGGTTGAGTTTGACCTTTAATCATTAACTATTACTATGCCCCTCTTCGGAGGGGTGTAATAATAAAAAAATCAAAAGAAATGAAATCAACATTAAAAGAATTGGTAGAAATAATAAATGAAAAAGCAGACTTAGACTTAAGAGATAAATCAAGAAAGGTTAGCTACGTTATGGCTAGGTGTGTGTTCTATGATATAGCTTACAATTATATTGAATACCCTACAAAATCTGGAATAGCAGACTACATTGGTTACAATCATGCGACTGTACTACACTACTTAAATAATCTTGTACCGATAATGCCTAAGCACTACCCTCGTTTTTATGAGATGAAGCTTGAGATAATTGAGCAATTGGGTCTTAATTCAGAGGTGGATGATTTGTATAAAAGGCATAGTAAATTAGTTACTAAATACTCTAAATTAAAAGAAAAGTACGATAACCTTAAGGTATCTGATAACCCTATAATTAATGACATTCTTAGGATGATTAACTCTCTTCCAGAAACTAAGTTTCCTATAGTGAAGGAAAGATTAGAGCCTATGGTAAAAATGATGAAAGTATGAATGTAACGATATTTAAAAACATAAAAGAAACTTACACTCCATTCCATAGAGATGTATTCTCTGTATTGAAAAGAATAAGTGAGGGTGTAAACAAAGACTTAATAGAGTCTATAAGGAATGAGTCTGACAAGTCTGCAAGGAATGAGCTTAAGAAGAATCTTCCTGCTATATGTTTCTCTGGAACATTCAGTAAGAGGTCTGATGATTCATTGATAAAGCATAGTGGTCTTGTTTGTTTGGATTTTGATGGTTATGAAACTATTGAAGAGATGCAAAGTGAGAAGTCTAGATTAATGAATGACAAGTATGTAATGTCTGTTTTTATTAGTCCTAGTGGTAATGGTTTGAAGGCTATCATAAAGATACCTGCTGATGTGGAGAATCATAAAGATTACTTTAATTCTCTTGGAGACTACTATAACTCTAAACATTTTGACATATCAACTAAGAATGTTAGTAGGGTTTGTTATGAGTCTTTTGATGAGGACATATACATTAATCGTGAGTCTGATGTTTGGGACAAAATAACTGTATCTGAGTACAAGCCTGTAAATAGGGATGTTGACAATCCTACACTACCTATAACAGACAGTAACAAGATTATAGATATACTTACTAAGTGGTGGGTAAAGAAGTACCCTATGATTGAAGGTCAAAGGAACAACAACGCATTTATTTTTGCCTCTGCATTGAATGAGTATGGTATAAATAAAACATTGGCTGAGTATGTATTGATGAATTATGTATCGTCTGGATTCCCAGAGTCTGAGGTAAAAACTACAATCAACTCTGCTTACAGTAATACTTCTGCTCATAACACTAAATACTATGAGGATGATGCAAAGATGTCTAACATTAGGAAGAGATTAAGTAATGGAGAGTCTAGTGAATCTATTAAGAGTTCAATTGTTGATATTGATAAGGACACTGTTAATACTGTTGTAAAGAAATTAGAGAATGATCCTTCAATAAAAAGGTTTTGGGTTAAGAGTGAAAAAGGTTCGATAAGCATTATTCATTTCTTGTACAAGGAATACCTTCAACACAATGGTTTCTATAAGTATGCACCTCATGACTCTAATAAATATATGTTTGTTAAGGTTACTAACAATTTAATAAACAAGACATCTGAAGAAGAGATAAAGGATTTTGTTCTTGGATACCTTGAGGGATTTGATGATTTGTCTATATACAATTTCTTTGCAGATAAAACGAGGTACTTCAAGGAGGATTTTCTTTCATTATTAGATACTGTTGACGTTCATTTTGTTGAGGATCAGAAGGATTTCTCTTTCATATACTTTAGGAACTGTGCTGTTAAGGTATTAAGAGATGAGATTATTAAGGTAGACTACGTGGATCTTGACGGTTACGTATGGGCTGACCAGGTGATAGATAGGGACTTTGATTTTTGTGAAGTAACAGACTGTGATTTCAAGAAGTTTATATCAAACATATCGGGAGGTGTAGAGGATAGATTGAAGTCATTGGAGTCTGCTATAGGTTTCTTAATGAGCGGGTACAAAGACCCAGGATTCTGTCCTTCGATTATACTTAACGATGAGGTTATTAGTGATGATCCAAAAGGAGGCACTGGTAAGGGTTTGTTTGTTCAGGGTATCAGTATGATGAAGAAGGTTACTATGATAGATGGTAAGTCATTCTCATTTGATAAATCATTTGCTTACCAAACTATTACAACGGACACTCAGGTAATATCATTTGATGATGTAAACAAAGGGTTTAACTTTGAGAGGCTGTTCTCTGCAATAACGGAGGGTATAACGATAGAGAAGAAGAACAGGGATGCGATACGTATACCTTTCAAGTACTCACCTAAGATTGTTATAACAACAAACTATACCATAAAGGGTAGAGGTAACTCATTCAACAGAAGAAAGTTTGAGTTGGAACTTACTGAGTACTACACGAAGTACTTTACTCCAGTTGATGATTTTGGTAAGAGATTGTTTGATGAATGGTCAGAGGACGAATGGTGTTCGTTTGATAATTACATGATTAATAACTTACAGAACTATTTGAATACTGGTTTAGTAGAGTGTGAGTCGTCTAATACAGCTATTAAGAAACTGTCTGCTGACACGTGCCATGAGTTTATTGAGTGGTTAGGGGTTCTTGAAGGGGCTTCATTGAACGATATAATTAAGCCTAACAAGAGGATATTCAAGGATGACTTGTATATTGACTTCATTGATGATAATCCAGACTTTGCACCTAGTGGTAAGAAAACCATATCTAGAATTTCGTTCTATAAGTGGCTGAATTACTACGGTGATTTTGGTGGATACGTTGAGGTTCTTGATGGAAGAGCAAATCAAGGCAGATGGATAATATTTAAAACAGAAGATTTTGAAGAAAAGAAAGATACCGAAACCATCATACCAGGACTTGAATTTTGATGCAATGAAATGGTGCATTGATAATGATTTTCAGGTATATGTGAAACCAATTACAAACATTAAAACAGATAATGTTGAGGATCCTAAGACTGGAGAGCTTATAAAGGTTGAGTACTACATAGAAACTGGTAAGTACCATATAGCTGTCAGAAGGAAGGGTATAACAACGGAAGGTAAAGACTATAATAAAATTAACGGAAGGTATGTTAAAAGTACTGAGAAGTTGAGTGAACTTGTCTTTAATTCTCAAAAAGAAGCGTTTAACAAGTTAAATTATGTATATGAACGAATCAGAGCAAATTACGGATGATTTTAATACTGCCTTAAATACTTACAGGTACTTAATACTTAAGGAAGACCCTTATGATATAGCTGGAGGTTCGGGTATTGTTTCATTCTTCATTGATGTTTTTGATGATTATGAAAGCTTAGAGGATGAGATAGCTGCTAACATAGTAGCGGCACAACTTTGTATATCTGTTTTTGAGGATAAAGAACACTATGAGAAGTGTGCTGACTTATTAGAATTTCAAAAAGAAAAAATGAATAACAATGGAATTTAGAGAATATCAAAAAAAAATAATAGAAGATGCTTACAATATTGTTAGTGTACATCACTTTGTGTATCTTGCTATGGAAGTACGTACTGGTAAAACGCTTACTAGTCTAGGTCTTGCAGAAAGGTTGGGGTGTAAGAATGTTTTATTTTTAACAAAGAAGAAGGCAATATCATCAATAACATCTGACTATGATTTAATGTCTCCAACATTCTCATTGTTTACTATAAACTATGAGTCGATACATAAGATACCAAATGAAAAGTGGGATATGATAATACTTGATGAGGCTCACGGTCTTGGAGCTTTCCCTAAGCCTAGTAATAGAGCTAAGAAGGTTAGAGAATTAATAAAGAAGAATAATTGTTCTGTGTGTCTTCTGTCAGGAACACCTACTCCAGAGAGCTACAGTCAAATGTATCACCAGGTGTATGGTATTCCAACAAACCCTTTCAGGGAGTACAAGAATTTTTATAGGTTCTCTGATGATCATGTAAGAACGGTTGAGAGAAACATAAATGGATACAAGATAAAAGATTACTCTGGAGGTCTTCAAAGTATTAATGACCTTATGAGTCCTTACATTATATCTTACACTCAGGTACAAGCTGGTTTTGAATCTACTATAGAAGAGGAGATTATTAAAGTACCTATGAGAGTGAATACTTATGATATGTGTAAGGAACTTAAGAGTGACCTTGTTATTGAGTTAGATGATGAAGTAATACTAGCTGATACTGGTGTAAAACTTATGTCAAAACTACATCAAATGTACAGTGGAACTGTAAAGTTTGAGTCAGGTAAGAGTATGGTTCTTGACACAAGTAAAGCTGAGTACATAAAGTGGAGGTTCTCAGATAAAAAACTTGGTATATTCTATAAATTTAAGGCTGAATTAGACGCTCTAAAGGAGGTTTTTGGAGATATGATATGTACAGACCTAGAAGAGTTTAATAGCTCGCAAAAGCACATAGCATTGCAAATAGTGTCAGGTCGTGAGGGTATATCATTAAGGAATGCTGATTACATTGTGTTCTATAATATAGATTTCAGTGCAACGTCATACTGGCAGGCTAGAGATAGGATGACTACTAAAGACAGAAAGTACAACAAGGTTTTTTGGATATTCTCAGAGGGAGGTATTGAGAGTAAGGTTTATAAGTCTGTTATAAATAAGAAAGATTATACGTTAAGACATTTTAGAAGAGATGAAAGATAATCACAAAAAATTTTTAAAGCATTTAGATAATAGTAGTGATGCTGTTTTTATAGTAGCTAGGTATCTTTACGATAAAGGTATGGATGTTAGGATAAACTCATTGAAGAAGTCTAAAAAACATTCAGATTGGAAGAAATATAAGGATGATGGAGATCTGTTTGTTTATGTTAATGATGTTGAGCATAGGATAGAGGTGAAAGGTTTGTCTTGTGAATTCACAAATAAGGATGACTGGTGTTTCCGTGATTTTATTGTGTGTGCAAAGCATAGTTTTGACCTCGCATCTAAGAAGCCATCAGCTTATTTCATTTTAAACAAACAGAAAACTCATGTGGCTGTAGTAAAAACTAAGTATCACGACACTTGGAATGTTGTTTCCAGGATAGATCATAGGTATAAAAATGTAGCACAAAAATTCTACACTTGTAGTTTAGATAAAATAGATTGGATTGAATTATGAATGAAAAACAAATAGAGAAAATATCTGGAGCAATATTAATGTCTTTTATTAACTTACACTTTTTAGAAGAGTGTAGTCAGTTGGGTATTTTTAAACATAGAGTAAAAAAGAATGTTAAAAGAACTATTGAAGATTTAATAGATATAGAAACAGTTTACTTTAATGAAATTGAAAAGACTGATGAAAATGGTATGGGAGATAAGTTAGTTTCTAATAGTATGGATTTTATATCTTTTTTATTAAGTGATTTTGAGTTTAGCGATTTTATAAAGATACAAGAAGTTGTCGGTGCTTATTCTATGGATAGGCAAAAGGTAACAGAATTGACTGATAAGATATTAAAAGAAAACGGTGCAAAAGAATAGTAATTAAAAAATAA
>P_2C_Liq_1_UnCtyDRAFT_1000960_pt1 | contig 11415 bp, 11 predicted proteins | sample Pon2CUnioCityCA_2_FD_10234 | JGI IMG/M metagenome (IMG submission 10234)
TAGTATTCTATCTAGTAAGATTTATTGGGGTGCGACGGGGTCGCAGTGGGGGTGGATGTGGATGACCCTGCCTTCTACGGGCGGGGGCGGGTAGAGAGGTTGAGGGCTTAAAATTGGGAAGGTAGGTGTTTTTGCCCTACAGCGACAACAACGCAATATTCTTATTTAGGGGGTTAGGGGCTGAAGCGCCAGCCATAAACTTAAATTGGGCGCGGCTGAAACTCTTAAACTTAAACTCTACTGTGCCTTGTTTTGGATTGGTAATCAGATACAATTGCTGGACGTTTGAAACCTTATTTACCAGCTGAGATAGTTGGGTCTGATACTTAACGTTTAGTTCGTTTACCAGTTCCACTGTTAGTGGGTAGAAAAAGGCGCCTAGGATAGCGTCCAATTTCTGGGCTTTTAAGTTCTTAGCCAGTTGCTTTAGGGCGGATGGGGCGGTATTATACCCTTTTGGGGTGGAGCCGGTCATTTTAAAATAGGTTTGTAGAATCTGGGCTAGCTGCTTTGGTTGTTGAGTATAGAGCTCTATAATCGTATCTATTAGGGTGGAACGCGACAGGGTTGTAGCGTCTAGATTGAGCTGGTTGAGAAAATATTGATAGCCTGTATTAGACTGGGTTAGATGTTTGTTGGCCAGGGCAATATAGGTTGAAAATACCTGGGACTGGCGATTAGTATTTGGGTCCTTGTGGTATTGGATTGGGTCGTTAATTACTCGGATTACGGTATCTAGTAGCTCGATTTCGCGGCCTTCTAGTTGTAGGGTACCTTGGGCATGGTTGTCCATAATCACCTTCACCATACTGCGAATTGAGGGTACACCACCTCGCTTACCGGCCTTACTGGAAATACTCCAACCATCAAAATAGAAATCTACTAGAGCTGCATTTGAGCCTTGCGGATAGGTGATACCGCTACCTGGGGTTTTAACCATATTTAACAAGAACAGGCCACCTAGGATTTCACCAAAATCGTTGCCGATATTATTGACTGAAATTGGGTCAATGCCGTATTCTTGTACTAGGTTTGTGCTGAGTTTGATTTGATATGAGTTGGCTTCAATTACCTGTTCGATTGTGTCTTGTGGGCGGTGCTGAGTTTGATTCGTAATTTCGGCCACTAGAGTGGATAAATAGGTTTTATAATTATCGGGCCAGCTCTGTGCATTAATAAACTTTTCACAGTCTGCTACTAGGGCCTGAGTAGAAGTATATTGGTTTTGGCTAACTCCAACCTTTTCTGGAGTTGTATCTTTTTTATTAACTACTGCTTTTTCACCACCTCGAATTTGGGTTGCATTAACTATACTATAGGCATTGTTAGTTTCGAAATTAGCACCTGGAATTGTCTGTGGTTTTAAAAAGGTTAGAATTAGTGTTAGGTAGGAACCTGATTTTGAGCCCGTATCGCCAGGCTGAATTACATCTATTTCAAAGCTATCTGGTTCAATGCCAGCATCCACTAGCATCTTACCCAGCATCTGGTCGGGTTCCATTCCTAAATCAGCTCTTAAAGATTCTCCACTCTTTTGTTTAATCTCTCGATGAGGATAGGCTATTTGTTGAGTATATGCTTTATATGTATTAGAAAACCAGTTTCTATTCATTTCAAATTTTTCATTTAACGCCATTTCAAAGCGGGTTCTAATATCTCCGTAATTTGCCATAATTTATTTGTATTTTGCGAGATGTGTTTTAATTTTAATTTCTGGAATTTCTCGATCTAGTTCTTTCGCTAGTTTTAGGTTGTGCTTGTCGTCATCGAAAAAAGTGATATCGTTATAGCCCTGTTCTACAAACCATCGTAAGGCTTCTTTCTTTCGGTTTTGAATGCTGCCTGTTAGTCCGTGAACCGGGTCGTTGACTGCCCATACTAAGGGTTTATCAATATGAAAGCCAACATGGTAGCGAAAGAATTCATAGATCATGTCTCGATCTGCTCGGGCCGTAACAATGCCGATTGCAATTCCTTTCTTATAGTTCTTTTTTAAGATGTTAAAATATTTATTGATTAACTGCCCTGCTTTCATGATTTCAAGAGAACTGAATTGGTCAAAGTTAATCAAATGATTTTTATGTTTTTGATAGTCGTTGAATTCTTCTGGCGTTAACTCAAATTTCTTACCTGTTTTCTGGTCTGTGACCTCGATCTTGGCACTGGAAATGAGCAACGTGTGATCTACGTCAAAAATCATGATTTTATCATGTGTATATTTTTCATGTAGCATGGGTTTAGCCTATTTTAACTTATATATTGAGTTATTATATACTGCTTTTTTAAAAGGTTTCAGCAATTAACTGTTGAACTGGGGTAGAATCATATACTACGTTGCATGGGGTGACATCTAATGAAACTTGACTAAATATGTATTTGTTACTATTAGATAAGAACAGAGGACCTCTAAGGGTCCTCTAATGTGAGTTTAAAATTAAAAGAAACAAAAGCCATATGGCTTTTGTTTCTAGAAACAAGAGCCATAATCATCTGCAAAAACACTGCCTTCCCAATACCTATACAGAGTTCCATCCGAATAATATCCGGGCGGAGCTAACACTGTTAGTGAAGAATTGTTTGCTAATATGGTCGCATTATTAAAACTAGTACCGTTTCTATAATACGTATTTACATTTCCATTATTATAATCGGTACAAGCCTGTGAAGCCACAGAATCTTCAGCTAATGTAATTGCAGTGCCCGTTGAGGGTGGTATACCTGCATCAGGATGATAAAATACTGTTATCATTTATTTGTTTTAAGTTTTTTTAATTTGTTTACACTAGACAGTTAGCATCAGTTAATGTAATTGTAATCGTATACCCAATTGCACCTAGTGGCACGCTAGGAGAATCAATATACAGGTAATATCCATCTACATCACTGTTCGTAATTGCGCTAGTTGTAAAGAATCGAGTATTGGCGGTGTGATTCCAACTCGCAACGACGCTGACAGTATTGGCCGAATTGACTCGATATAACGTTACCGACATTGTGCTAGATGGCACTCCATTTCCATATGAAGCAGTAATACTACTAACTGCATAATTAGATAAGCCTGGTGGAATATAAACAAATGCTCCATCTATATTAGCCGTGCTAACTTCTAGATCTTTTGGCACTGCGTTAATTGCAACATATTCAAAACAGGTTCCGTATCCGGTTGGACCTTGGAGACCTTGAGCACCATCAGCTCCATCAGCTCCTTGCAGACCTTGAGGGCCTTGTGGACCTTGAGCACCTATAACTCCACTAGAACCCGAACCTAGACTTGGGCGCCATGGCAATACATGAGCTTTAGTAGACGTCAGTGCTTGTAACACTGGATTACTAAATTCAAAACTTGGATCAGTTGGGCTTACCCATTCCACAATTGATCCGTCTCCAGTCTCTGTCACTACATAGAAACTACCCGCAGTTAATCCCCAGCCCGCAACTTCAATCTCTCCAATTTGAACCGCAATAAAGGTATCTACGCTAGGTACGCTTTCAACCACTAGTCTACCTAGTTTATCGGCAGTACTGGCGTCTGCTAGTACCCATTCATTATTAAAGAAGGCGATTACGTCACCTGCCGCAAATCCATGTGCAGCTTGAGTGTATTCTGATTTTACGGTACCCGATAGGGGCTGCGGACCTTGATAACCCTGTGGGCCTTGAGCTCCTGGTAAACCATTAACTCCACTTGCTAGTCCAAGACATACTATAGTTGCATTACCCGATACGATGGTTGGAGTACTAGATGAATTTATAATTAACCCAGCATCTGTACCCACCGGTGAAGCTTCATCGTTAGGACAACCCAGTGTTAAGTTCCATGCGGTACCACTCATTGGTGCGTATACTCTAACTTCAGCTCTATTTACAGCATCAGACGATTTGTTGAATACGGCAGTTCCATTTCCAGGTGATGTTACAATTGGATAATTATCTGCTGCGTGTGAAGGGTCTGCAAATGGATATGTATTACCAGTTATTGGGTCGATCTCTCCAGTTAATGCTGATGTAAAACTAGATCTTTGCACACCTCCAAAATTATACTCTGATCCACCTCGATAACCGGTATCAATTACAGGCGACTGGTTGTAATATAAGATAAATCTATCAGGTACGCTAAAGGCATCAAATTGTAGAGTAACTGGTCCAGTTGAACTTCCTAAATTATAAGGTTGAACCGCTGGATAGGCTATGTTTCCACTAAATGATGCTCCAGCACCACAATCAACTGCAGGTAATACAATCGCCGTAGTTGGCGTGCCATCACATACATCGCAGGGAGTATACTCAACTACCGTTTCTTCCGTTGGTTGAATTTCATAACTTGTACATGTTGCACCTTGTGGACCTTGAGCACCATCAGCACCATCTGTACCATCAATTCCTTGGAAACCCTGTGGACCTTGGGCACCTGTAACTGACCCCACTGTAGTTATTACATATGAGTAGTGTGCGTTACCTTCGGTGTAGAATGTAATATCTTTATTTTGATTCTCAGCGTTAACGGCATAAATATCAACCTTCATGCGCTGACCAATGCTTACGGTCTGTGTGGCAAATGTAATATCAGTTTCTAGGAGAGTAGGGGTTGTGTTATCTGTGTTCCATTTGATTAGAGATGATTGTGAACTACCTGCACTAGCTAATACATTTCCAGCGTTATCAGTTACGCTCAATTCACAGTAAATTTGAATATTGTCGTTTTCGACTGGTTTAGTGAACCACAAGAAAAATCTCTGCACTCCACCTGGAATAACGGTAAAATCAAACGCGGATGAGATGTAAGATTCTACTAGTTCGGGCGCGCCTTGGTTATTTTGAGGAACGTTGACAGTTACTGTTCTCTCTCCGCCAGCAGTGGGTTGAATTCCTAGTCGTTTAATGGAAGCTACTTCTATTACTGAGTCGTTAAAATAGTAGATTCTACCCGATGAAACTCCATTCAGACCAGCTTCTCCTTGAAAGCCCTGTGGGCCTTGAAATCCTTGGTCACCAGCATCTCCTTGTAGTCCTTGAAAACCTTCAGCACCCTGTGGGCCTTCAGCACCTTCAGCACCCTGTGGGCCTTCAGCACCTTCAGCACCTTGTGGGCCTTCAGCACCTTCAGCACCTTGTGNNCCCTGTGGGCCTTCAGCACCTTCAGCACCTTGTGGGCCTTCAGCACCTTCAGCACCTTGTGGGCCTTCAGCACCTTCAGCACCTTGTGGGCCTTCAGTACCTACAGCACCTTGTGGACCTTGAACACCTGATAAATCACCTGCATTAGTTGGAATCCAAACATAGTCTCCTTCTAGTGCACCAGCTCCAATTAAAACAGAATCACCCGCTTGAACCTGATACAACTTAAGAACTTTTTCTACATCGTTATCCAGATTTAAGCTACCGTCGGCATTGGTTCCCATCACTCGATAGCCCTGAATTACCTGTCCAATCAGGTCTAGGTTATAATCCATCTCGTCATGAAATAGGGGGCGTTGACGATTTACGTCATTGGGGTATTTTGGCTGGTATAATCCCTGGTCACCTCTGGAGTTTGAGTCTTGTAAGTTATCTTGGGCCATTATAATGTCTTATATTTTTTATACAACTGTTGTAGTTGTGTATAGTCTTCTAAAAAGAACGTGTAAATATAACCACAATCAATATATGTATATTGTAGTAGTATATATTCGTCTAATCTAATTTCATTGAATTGTTTTAACACTTCTAAAAACTTAGGCACATATGACTGATTCATTATCTCGGTCCCGGTTGCGTTAGCGTTCAAACTCTTAGTTTTAAACACCCTATCTTCGTTGTAAATGAAGTTCTTAGTTGCGTTGCTAATTATAGTGTTAAACGACTTAACTTCATACACGGCTAAGGGCTGACAATCTAGCTTGTCAAATGGGATTAGAGGTGCATTGTTCTTAATGTACGTTTTCAATTCGGCCAGAGACTGAAATCTCTGTAGACCTTTAGTTCGACTAATATTAAATGGTGTTTTTGTTAGCTCAATGTCAGTTAAAGTGCCAATAGTTTCTTCCACCTGAGACAGGTAAATATACGCTAGATTGAGAGAAATTCTGTCTGTAATCATTATTGGCCTAAATATTTATTTAATAGGAATGAAACAATCGCACCCACCGCAGTCAACGCCGCTACTCCGAACTTAATCATATTCGCCTTCCATCTTATTAGTGAACGATGTTCTTCAACCACTTTATTCCACTCCGTTTCCTTTTCTTGTAGCCCTTTTACATACTCAGTGTTCTTCTTAGTTTCAACGATTACGCCGTCAAATGGATTTAGCAGCTGTCTCTTCAGTTCCTTCATTTCCTGCTTCATTTCCATTTGATTTTCAACCAACTGAGACAAAGTATTTTCTAATTGAATATAATTAGGATCTTCCATTCTCTGTTTAAAGGATGAGAATAGGCTGTATAATTCTTCTATTAACTCTTTTGGAGTTTTATCGTGTTCTTGTGACATGAAAAAAGGTCTTTTTTAGTAGTTTATATATCACTCTAAAAAAGACCTTTGAGTTAATGTGTAGGTTTAATTATTATATTCTGTTGCCGAACACCATGTCTACGTTTTCAGCACTTTGATTTTTAGCGCTCTTTAGTAATTTTACTGCTTTCTTTTTATCGCTACTGCTTAATTTATCGAATAAATTTAGTATGTAACTGTTATTGGCTTGTGCATTTTTATATTGTCTACCATCATCGATATAGGCTGCATAATAGTCGTAGCCTGCTGCATATTTGATGAACTTATCTAGAGCCGACATATTATTATCTTCTAAGTGTGTTCTAATCTTTGATTCATCGCTTTTTTTACGATTCAAATAGAATTCCCATTGGCCTAGCCATCTACCCACTTTAAACACATGAACAGTATCTTTACCAATCTTAAATTGAAACTTAATACCCTTGTCAGTTGATTGGTCTTCTACGCTGTCAATCCATTTTTCATCGAAGGTCGGCAGCAATTTTTTTAGGGTTGCAGTTGCATCGCTTTCCATTTCAGCAGGACCAGTCTTACTTTTACTCTTTTCATAATCAGAGTAACTTTGATAACTTTCAAATGTCATTATGTATTTCATACCGTTAACGTTTAATTTATAGGGTAAATATAATCAATTCCCTCGATACTTGAAAATATTTTAAGATAAAGTTAATAAATATTTTAGTTTATCGATGTTGGCTGTGATTGCTCTGGCCAGGTCAAATATTTCTTCATGGGCTTCACTATCACAAATCATTTCTAATTCATTATCAAACAGTGGATAAATTCTCTCAAAAAACTTGTTGATGTTAACGTCAGAATAGTCTTCTAATAAGATACTAGCCTGGCCAAATACTGGACGACCTTTTAGGCCCATAATAGACTCAACCATATCATCAACGCTGTCTAAAAAGTCTTCATAGAAAGTGCCAAACGCTTCATGCTGAGCAAAGGATTGAGTTTGCCAGTGAAAAACATGAGCTTGATCTCTAGCCGCTAGTAATTTAATAAAATATCGTCCTAAGTCGTTTGCGTTAGGAGTTGATGAATCAAAGCTTTCATCAATACCCAGGCCAATGCTTGGAGAAGCATAGTGGGCTATGTATTCTTCTCTAGTCATGCCATGCTGTGCGGCTTGTAAACCTACAAAATCCAGGTCAAACTGAGAAGGCTGCACTCCATTTGGAGAGGCAATTAAACCCTCCTCGATTTGATAGATTAGAGTGTCATCAGCTGAAGCCCTTTTATCTAGTTTCAGTTTACCACCATATTGTGAAATTACATTGTTTGCAATTTTTACATCTTTAGCGGGGTCTGTGTCTAAATAGATTGCTACTACTTGCCCACCCTTAGTGTCCTTTAGGGAGGCAGAAGCGTATTTGAGTGATGAATTTAAGTCATCAATAATTTCTTCTACATCAACCTCATGTGAACCTCGGTTCATTCAGGTATTGCTTTAAGTTTTTAATATGTTTCATAGTTAACTGTTCTGTTTAATCCACTGCTTACCAATTGGATTCTGTATTGGTTTATTTATTCTCTTTTTTATTTCTTTTTCTACTTGCTTAAGGGCGGCTTGATTATCATAGTTTGAATTGTCAATGATAATTAGCCCGTCCTGTCCAAACAGGTTTTGAAATTTACCCAAATTATTTTGAACTTCCTGCCACATCTGCTTTACCATTTCATCATCCAATTTACGAGGTCTGTTTTGGTTACGCTCTAGGGCAACCTCTAATGAAGTGTTGACAAATATCATATAAGTATCGTAGCCCAAGTCTTGGTATAGTTTACGATATGATTTAATTTTATTATAGTCTTTGCCGGTGCCGTCAACAATCTGCCCAAGTCGACCGTCGATAAAACTAGATTGTCTCTTTTTAGTAATTGACTTGGCCTTGTCTCGAATTTTCATCACTTCAGCCCAAGCCGCTTTGTCTTTGGCGTAGTCTGCTATCTTACCTATATCGTAACCTGCCCTTTTTAAGCCTCTTTCAAAGGCAATATCATTATTTACTAGTTTTAGGCCCGTAGCATATGAAGTGCTTTGTATTTCAGATTGAGGCATTGAGAATAATTCACCCGCTACATATGATTTACCGCTCCCTGGACCACCGGCCATAAAAAAGGCCTTTAAGATTCCAGGGTCGTTGATGCCTTCTGAAATAAATTGTTCAAATAGTTTTACAGGCTTCATCTTAGTTAATGTACATATTTAGTTCAAATCTACCATTTCCCATCCCATAAATTTGAACATGTAGGGCTTTCTTTTGCTCCTTACCCTTTTTATATAGAGTTAGAGTGTCCATCTTAGTCTTACCCGGTTTAGGTTTAAAGAAGGCATCTATATAAGCATTGCTATATTCTGTCTGGTCCAGTTCATAGCCCAATTGAGTTGCATATTGCTCTACTGCATTAATAGCGCTAGAGTAACTGTTATGATACACAGGATGATCTTGTGATTCGTTAACAAATGTTTGAAAGTCTTTCATCTTATTAGGTGTATATTTAGTCTATATATCATTTATTTAATTCCATCTGAACCTCAACCCAATATTCAACAGTCTTATTCTTTAAATAACCCTTTGGTCCACCGTTCCAGTTGCGTGCAATCTTTTCAAAATCATCATCTGGGTGATGGAATTGTCGCCAAATATTAAACATCTCAATTGACTTTTGGCGACTAAATCTATCCTTTAGAGTGTAGCGTTTCTTTTTGTGTTGTAGTTTTAGGATTCTGTTTACTTCTCGTACCATTACTGGTCTAATTTGAAGTGCGCCTGCGGCATGGTTTTTGCCTAAGTGTTTGTCACCAATTACATGGTCTCGCCCGTCGCTTTCGACGATAATCATCGCCTCGATTAACTCCGGTACTTGTAGCTTAATTGGCTTTGGGGTGATATGCTCAACCGATTGAACCCCTTCTCTTTTAATTTTAGGAGGCAGTGTTGCTGCTATCTTACTGCTGGTTGAAATTGCCACGCTTGATAAAAGGATAATTACAGCGAGGCTTAATTTACTTATTGTAGATGCTTTCATCTGTCTTAGTAATGATTACTAGGCTAATATAACAAAAAAAGTGCACAAATAAAAATTTATACACTTATTTTAACAAAAGTTTAACAGTTTAAGCTTTCTTTAGTTTCTTATCATGACCACCATCTCTGACTTCTTTTGCTAAATCAGCATCAGCTCCACCCCAAGTTCCAGGTTGTTTTGTTAAGAATGAATTGACACGTGCGTACGCCCACTGTTGTTGTGTAGCTCCTGGCCTGTGTCCAGTCCTCCAAGCTGCTAAGCCTCTTCTAGCCACGGCTCTAATAATACCGATAGGTACTCCGGTCTCATCTGCTTTCTTTTTTAAACCTGTTTCCATTGCATCATCTTCTAATGGAGTACGGTCAGTGGATTGTTTTTTCTCCTTTTCATTTAGTGATTCATTCAACCAATCAATGGCAGTTTGTGCATCTTCAACACTATCAAATTTAATAGACTGTTTACTTTGATTCCAATCGATATCCTGGTCTCTTAAAAAATTAATTAAATCGCTTAATTCTTTTAAATCATCAATTCCATGATCTTTAAATTTAAGTACTTTAGAAGCTTCTACTAAAGATTCAGAAACTTCAGCTTTAATTTTTTTCAAATAATCTAAAACTTTTTGTTTATTATCACCACTAACAGTAATATATACACCAGGACCTTGTTTTTTAACATCTGTACTAAGTGTTTTTAAAAATTTAACTTCGCTATTAGAAACTCCAGTCGCCGTAATTATAGAATAAGCTTCGGTTAAAGATTCATCCACTGTATCTTGATAGAGTGATTTTACCCAGTCTATTGAATCTGCTGTCTTTTTTACTTTAGCACCATATTCTTTAAAGAATTGCTTTACAAATTCAGCTTCGTCTTTTACTTTACCTGCCATTTGATGTAAGTCTGACATTACACCTTCAGTTAATTCAAAAGATTCCATCACATATACATAGTTCTTGCCATCTTCTTTGGCCTTGTTCTTGGCCCACTTTTGTGCGTCTGCCCAATTCATTGAGGATGGAATCTGGAACATCTCAGACCCATCTCGGTTATATGAGAACAACCAACGACCCCAACCCTTTGGCCTTTTACCATGAGAGCGAACATAACGTTCAACTTCTACCTTGGCCTCATTGGTTTCTTCATCATCTCCATATAGTTCATGATATGACTTTACATGCTTAGATGTTTTAACCTTACCCTGTTCTCTTGCCTCTTTATCACCTGGCATTTCTTGATAAGCCCCTGGATCATCATCATCCATTTTGGCCTGCTTTTTCATTTGAGCCTCTTTTTCTTTTTCATCTTCGTCAGACAGGGTTGCAGTATAAGGATGTGGACCTCGGCGCTTATCGTTCCAGTCTCTTTCAGACTCAACCACTCCATCATCACCGTCTAGGGCATCAAACACTGAGTTTAATTCGTTTTCTGCGACTGCAATTTGACTGTGCATCCACGGGTCTAGTGATTGCCCTGCTTTAATGCGTTCTCTAATCATTTTGGAATAGTCCATGCATCGCTCTAGTTGGCCGTAGCTCATTTCATCAGAATAGTCGCCTTTATCATGACTGCCGAATGCTGGTGCTTCGTTTAGTGGTTTAATATGTTTCATTTCATCTTGAGTTTGTTTACTGTCCATTAAGTCTTCTCGGCCCAGTTGTTTATATACTTCCTGACGAGTCTTTTCCATCTTGTCTGCATATTCGGGGTCTTCATTGCGATTAAAGACAATTTGTTGATTTAAAGAGCCAGTGATTTTACGCAGGTCTTTGTCTCTGGTCTTAATTAACCAAGCGGCTAGCTTCTTAGGTGAAAGTTCTTTAAAGCGACCTTCAGCATCTGGTGCATCACTGTCATGCCAGTCTGGAGCTCCAGCTGGTTTCTTTTCATTTA
>P_2C_Liq_1_UnCtyDRAFT_1000961_pt1 | contig 11399 bp, 12 predicted proteins | sample Pon2CUnioCityCA_2_FD_10234 | JGI IMG/M metagenome (IMG submission 10234)
TCGCCGATGGTTCCAAATTTGGTAGCTTTTAAAATTGCATCTGAACCATCAAAGTTTTTCATGGCTTGAATAGCGGCTTCAAATTGACCTGTTCTTAAGTAACAAACCCCTAAATAGTAGTGAGCGAGGTTACCTGATTTTGTAGCGCCGTATTCATCAGCGATTTCAATAAAACCGGGATACATGTCATCTCCATACATCGCTAGGTTTAAAGAATCTTGTGAAAAGTACTTTTCAGCCATAAACATTTCTTGCTTTGCTTCTTCTTGCAAAGGTTTGAGGTAAAAGCTGGTGTACGCAAAATATCCACCAACCAGTATAGCGATCCCAGCTACAACTATGGATAGGATATTTTTATTTTCTTCAATGAAGGTTTCAGTTTTACTGTAAACTTCTGTTACGTCTACAATTACTTCTTCGTTTTGGTCTTTGTTCTTGCTCATTTAGGTTCCTTTTGAGAATCGGCAAAAATAAGTTTTTTTTCAGTTCTTCAAAGTGCATAATTTCATTCATGAGCAAGCTTCTTTAACTACTTTTGTAAGCCATGTTTTTAAGTCACCTACACTTATTAAATTTTAAGAATTATTCAGAGGCTACTTTAGACCTTTCTCCTAAGATCAACTGCTTCTTAGGGCCTAATGGAGAAGGTAAAACCAATCTACTTGATGCAGTGTATTATTTGGCTTTCTGTAAGAGTTTCTTCAATCCTGCCGACAGTCAGTTGATTAAGCATGACGAGTCATTTATGGTAGTGCAAGGTGAATTTGAACGAAAAGAAAAGACTGAGAAGGTTTACGCAGGCCTTAAAAAAGGGCAAAAGAAACAGTTTAAGCGCAACAAGAAGGATTACGAAAAACTTGCGGATCATATTGGTTTAATTCCATTGGTAATGATTTCACCTTCAGATTCACAACTGATCTTAGAAGGCAGTGAAGTGCGCAGAAAGTTCATTGATCAAATCATTTCGCAGTATGATCGGACTTACCTAGATCATCTAATACAATATAACAGGGCGCTCTCACAGCGCAACCGCTTGTTGAAAAAGTTTATGGAGATCAGAAGCTTTGATGAAGCAAGCCTAGAAATTTGGGATCAACAACTAATTCAATACGGACAACCTATTTTTGAAAAGCGAGCTGCTTTTATTGCAGATTTTACCCCACTTTTTCAAGAACACTATAATTTTATTAGCGGTGATAAAGAAAAGGTAAGCCTGCAGTATATATCTCCTTTACAAGAAGGAGAATTTGAACGTTTATTGATTGAGAGTAGAGAGAAAGATAGAAGACGGACTTATAGCACTTGTGGAATTCATAAAGATGACTTGGGCTTTGAATTGGCTGGTTTTCCGATGAAGAAGTTTGGTTCACAAGGTCAACAAAAAACCTATCTATTAGCTCTAAAGCTTGCTCAGGCAGAATACTTGAAAGAAGTAAAAGAGGTGGCTCCGATTTTGTTATTAGATGATATTTTTGATAAGCTAGATCAAGAACGTGTTAGTCATCTCATGTCGGTAGTACAAAGAGATTGGTTTGGACAGGTTTTTATAACAGACACCCACCAAAGCCGATTAAAAGAAATCTTTAACGGTTTAGGGGCTGATTATAAAACATTCTCTATAAAAAAGGGCGAAGCACATGAGTAAGCAAAACGAGAAAAGTTTAAAAGAAGCGATTAATCAGTTATTAAAAGCCTACGGATTAGGTCCTAGATTAGATGAAATCAGTTTACTCAAAAGTTGGGATGAAGTATGTGGCCCTATGATCGCTAAACACACAAAGGATCTTTATTTTAAATCCGGCACACTTTACGTTGAGCTTGATTCTGCCCCTTTGAGGCAAGAACTGAGTTTTGCTAAAAGTAAACTGATTGAAAAATTGAATCAGTCGGTTGGAAAGAACATGGTTTCTACCCTTGTTTTTAAATAATTTAGACGCATGAAATGGTTGGCNAAATTGCTTTTAAAGCAGAAAATCAAAAAAATGCAGCGTAAAGTGGTTACGCACAACCTAAATAGCGCCAATACAGCGATAATCCTCTACGATTCGAGCAAAAAGGAAGATGAGGACACAGTGCGAAATTTTGCTCGTTTTCTGAAGGAGGAAGGGGTGAAAGTAAGTTCTTTTGGATACTACAAGCTTAAGAGTAAAACCGATCAAGCACCAAAAGAAGAATTGAACTATTTCTATTTTACTTCTAATGAGCTCAATTGGTTAAAGCAGCCTAACTTAAGCCAATCAAAAAAGATTTTACTTGATGAAGCAGACATACTGATCGATCTAAATATCTACGATCACTTTTGCTTGGAATACCTTGCTGCTTTATCAAAATCAAACTTTAAGGTGGGTGCTACAGGCTCATACCGCGACCAAATTTGTGAATTAACGATCAAGTTAGAAACGACTAAGCTCGAAAGTCTGACTAAAGAATTGAAAAAATACTTAGCCATTATCAATCAAAAAATTGCATCCTAATATGAAAGCATTAAAAGGTACAGGAGTAGCCCTAGTTACACCCTTTGACCAAAATAAAGCGGTAGATTATTCCGCCCTTAAGAATCTAGTGGAAGATTTAATTCAGGGTGGGGTAGAGTATCTTGTAGTTTTGGGCACAACCGGAGAAACTGCCACTTTATCTGAAAAAGAGCAGCAAAGTGTGATTGAAACTGTCATCGATGCTAATCAAAAGCGCCTGCCCTTAGTTTTAGGCATGGGAGGTAATAATACTGAAGCCCTGAAGCAGAAGATTGAGCAAACTGACCTGAGCGAATTTTCGGCAATCCTTTCTGCTAGTCCTTACTACAATAAACCCAGTCAAGAAGGCATCTATCAGCATTATAAGGCGCTAGCGGAAGCTACCGATAAGCCTATTATTTTGTATAATGTTCCTGGACGAACTGCTTCTAACATTAATGCGGATACTTGCTTGCGACTTGCCCATGATTTTGAAAACATTATCGGTGTTAAAGAGGCCTCGGCAGACTTAGACCAAGTAATGGCAATAATACAAGACAAACCAGCTGACTTTCTTGTTATCTCAGGAGAAGATGGTCTCACTTTTCCAATCGTGGCCTGCGGTGGAGCAGGTGTAATTTCGGTAGTTGCCAATGCCTATCCCAATGAATTTAGTGAGATGGTCCGCTTGACTTTAAAAGGAAATATAGATCAGGCAAGAGACTTGCACTATCGCTTAAAAAAATTAATAGATTTACTTTTTGAAGAAGGTAATCCTGGAGGAGTTAAAGCAGCCTTGTCAAATTTGCAACTTTGTGAAGACAACCTAAGGATGCCTTTATGGCCTGTAAGTCAGGATTTGAAAGGGAAAATAAAAAAGGAAATGAATCGAATTGCTCAAATTAAGTGAGTTAAACTCCTTCTAAAGTAAGTTGTTAAAATAATATGCTCCATTATCAATTACATCGGCATGAGAGTTCGAAAGAATTTGTCACCTTTATTCATGGTGCAGGTGGTAGCAGTTCCATTTGGTTTAAGCAAATGAGGGCTTTTAGAGCCCAGTTCAACGTTTTGCTAATTGACTTAAGAGGTCACGGCAAGTCAAAATCGAATTTGTATCAAAAAATTCGTTCTTACAACTTTGATATTGTAAGAGAGGATGTGATCCAAGTGCTTGACCATTTAAACATCCAAAGTACCCATATGATTGGTATTTCTATGGGTACCATCATCATTAGAGACATTGCTGAACATCACCCTGCACGTATAAAAAGCTTAATCTTAGGGGGTGCAGTAATGAAAATCAATTTCAGGGGACAGTTTCTAATGAATGCGGGAAATCTATTAAAATCGGTTATACCCTACATGCTGCTGTATAAACTCTTTGCCTATGTCATTTTACCAAGAAAGCAGCATTCCACTTCAAGAAATATTTTTATAAGAGAAGCTAGAAAGTTAGATCAAAAAGAATTTAAAAGATGGTTCGCGCTAGTGGCTGAAGTTAATCCTTTACTCAAGTTTTTTCGACTCAATACCATTAAAGCGCCAAGTCTCTATGTTATGGGTGAAGAGGATTACATGTTCTTACCCAGTATTCAAAAGTTAGTAGAGGAGCACAAAAATGCCTTTTTACATATTATTCCGGAATGTGGACACGTTGTTAACATTGACCAGCCAAATGTTTTTAATGAAAAGTCAATTGGGTTCATCAAACAGCATAGCATAGCCTAAGCTACGCTTCCATCTCTTTGTTCATTCCTTTAGGGTAAGGTAGAAGATCAAATTGATTTTTTTTGATGGTATAGGCACAATTAAAATGATCTAAAGGACATTTCTTTTTTCCGTGCAGGCCACATGGTCGACAGGCAAGTTTCTCTTCCGTCTCAATGATCTTAGAACCTTTTCCAAGTGGACCAAATCCAAATGAGGGNATAGTGGAGCAAAATATGGCATTTGTCGGCGCGTTCGTAGATGATGCCATATGCATAGGAGCTGAATCATTTACGTAGTTCATAGCGGCTTTTTGCATGAGAGCTGCTGATTCTAAGAAATTTAGTTTACCGGCAAGGTTAATGAGGTTTTTACGTTCGCTCATTTCCACTATTTCTTGACAAGCGTCATAATCATTGGGACCTCCTAGTAAGTAGATGATCCATTCATCATCTTGAGCAAGAATAAGTTCAACCCATTTAACTGCAGGCCATTCTTTGGTTTGCCAAACTGAAGTGGGCGCCATGCATAAATAGGGGAGAACCTGATACTTCGAAATGGATGCATAGTCTTGTTTTCTTGGGTAGAGCTTGGGAGCCACCCATTTCTTATCAGTCAGATCCGTGACTAAAGATAGATTGCGCGAGGTTTCATGTTGCCCCTTTAGCCTGTGGCCTATTTTATGGCTAAAAAAAGGCGACCACGGGTTTTTGGCGAAACCAATGGTAGTTTTAGCACCTGAAAGTGCAGTGAGCATGCCAGAAGCAAAAAAGCGTTGTACATTGACTACAACGTCATATTGCTTTCTTCTCACTAGGTGAACTAGTCGCAATAAATTTCCATACTTATTCTGTTGTTTTTTCCATACAAGCACTTGATGAAGGTGGGGGTGACCTTTTAAGAGTTGGCCATTTCCTTTTCTCACTAAAAAGTCGATCTCTGCATCAGGATAGAACGCATGCAACTTTTCAATGATTACTGTAGCAAGAATTACGTCTCCAATAAAAGCTGTTTGTATGATCAAAAACCTTTTCATTTCTTAAACAGCTACTTCAAAGTCGCGCAGCACTTGGTTCAGTGAGGTTTTAAGGTCAGTACTTTCTTTTCGTTTTCCAATGATCAAGGCACAGGGTACTTGGTACTCTCCTGCCGGAAATTTTTTGGTGTATGAACCTGGGATTACGACAGACCGAGCTGGGACATAACCTTCATGGTGCACTGCTTCATCTCCACTTACATCAATAATCTTTGTAGATTTAGTGAGCACTACATTTGCTCCTAATACTGCTTCTTTTTCAAGCCGAACACCTTCAACTACAATACATCTTGAGCCGATGAAACAACCGTCTTCAATTATAACAGGAGCTGCTTGGAGAGGCTCAAGTACGCCACCTATACCAACCCCACCGCTCAGGTGAACATTCTTTCCTATTTGAGCACAGCTACCAACTGTAGCCCAAGTATCAACCATGGTGCCTTGGTCAACATAAGCGCCAATATTTACATAGGAAGGCATCATAACTACACCTTTAGAAATATAGGAGCCATAACGTGCTATGGCATGAGGAACTACTCGAACGCCCTTTTTGGCATAATTTCCTTTTAAGGCCATCTTATCGTGAAATTCAAAGGGTCCCAATTCAATGGTTTCCATTTCTCGAATAGGGAAATAAAGCACTACCGCCTTTTTTACCCACTCATTTACTTGCCAACCATCATCTGTTGGTTCAGCGCAGCGCAGTTCTCCTTCATCAATTAGTGAGATTACCTTTTCTATAGCCTTAACGGTTTCCTTTTCTTTCAAAAGTTCTCTATTCTCCCATGCAGCTTCTATGGTTTGTTGTAAAGTCATTAAATTTTTATTTGGAGGTTAAAAATAGGGCTTCTAAAGCTTTTGTGCTTCCTTCCCAAGTATATTGTTGATTAATCAGTTTATAGGCTTCTTCTGCCAAATCGTGTCCAAGTTCTGTTCGATCAATTAGGTCAATGATCAAGGATGTATAATCAGTTGCTTCTTTCCCAATCAAAATGTTTTGTCCATGGGCTCCACCAAGAGCATTGTTAGCTAAAGTTGAAGTGATACATGGAATTTTCATAGCCATGGCTTCTAACAACTTATTTTGAAGCCCTGTGCCAATTTGCATCGGAGCAATGAAGATTCGAGATGCAGCATAATAATCTCGAATGTCGTCTACCCATCCACTAACGATCACCCGTGATTCAGCCAATTTTTCCACCCGGCTACTGGGGTTTGCGCCAACAATTGCTAGTCTTAGCTCAGGCTTAACTTTCCAAACCAAGGGCATTACTTTATTTACTAAGTATTCTACACTGTCTACATTAGGTGGGTAAGACATATTACCAGTAAAGAGCAGATCATATTTTTTTACGCATTTTTTCGGATAGAAAAAATCTTGATCAACTCCGTTTCGGATAATTTTTATGTTTTGGTTTTGCGCATGAACAATCAGATCGCGATCCTGCTCAGAGATAATCGTTTTGTGTTGGAAAGCTGAGAAAATAAAATGCTCGTAGCGCTTTAAGCGAGTTGATTCAATTTTAAATAAACCTTTAAGCCCATATTTAGCTTGATCAATCCGCCTTTCCATTCCGCGAGAAAGTGCATCCATATAATCAAGGGTTTTGGGAACCTCATGATAATCTTTTACATACTCGCTCACTCGAATTAGTTGGCAATATAAGTGATCAATTTTGTGCTTGCTGAAATAGGTTAAGATACTCTGCTTCGCTTTTCGATTAAAAAAATAGGCAACTTGAAGCGGCAGGTTTGTAAAGATCAGACTATAAACCAAGTTGATGAATATTCCAAAACGTGTAAGGGATACGATCTTTATTTCTTTGCAATAAGGTTTTAACTCCTCTATGGCCTTTGGATGAAGCTTACCTGCATTAAGCGCACAGAGGTAAATTTCGTGCTCTTTGGAAAGAACTCTAATCTGGTGGTAGGCTCGTAGTTTATCACCCTTTTCTAGGGGGTAAGGCACACGTGATAGTAATACCCCTAATTTCATTGGACTGCCTTGTTTTTTTTCGACTTACCAAAAAGCTTTTTAAAGAAATTGCCATAACTGTCCCACTGAAGTAAATTAGAATCGGAGGTGGCTTTAAAGGTGAAAAATAAACCAATAGGAAACAATATTGCAGAAGCCATCCACATCCCTTGAACAACCGGGATAGCTCCTTCTTTAGACATCTTCTCTCCCGAAATGCTTAAGATGTGAAAGATTAAAAAGAAAACAACAGAGATAACAATAGGCATACCCAATCCGCCTTTTCTTATAATAGCACCAAGAGGCGCTCCAATGAGAAATAAGATAAAACATGCAAAAGATAGCGTTAGCTTTTTATGCCAATAGATCTTATGGTAGTTAATGTATTTGTTTCGGTTGTAGAGGTCTTCAGCCATGGTGCTTAAGCGAGATTTGGTGTTTCGGCTTAAGTTAGTGGCTGTAACCAATACTTGTTTTTGCTTATTTCTTGGCAGGGAAGTCACAAAATCATCTAGCTGCATTTTTCGATCAATCTTTTTTTGAGGAAAATTCTTTTGATTGAAGTTTGCATAATGGAAAAAAGCTTTCTTCAGGCTTTTCTTGGTGGAGGAAACATGTTTCTTTTTGAGTTTGTTAAGCGTATCAATGGCTTCATCTAGCTGCTTTAAGTTTAACATCTTGAAGTTGGTCTTGAAAAGATCCTCATCCGTTCTATTTAAAGCAAACTGTGACAAGTCAAATCGAATTAAATTCTCTTTAAAGGTAGACCGAGCTAGGGGGTAAGTCCGATTTCTAGAGCCATCTTTTTCTTCATCATAACTTTCGCCATTGAATAGCCTGAATTCGATAAAGCGTTTGTCTGCTGTTACGGTCATAATTCCCTCCTCTGCTGTAATCACAGATCGGTTGCCCTTCCCATCGCTGTGGTCATAGATCAATACATCATAAAGGTGTTCCACCTCATCAATCGTCTTTTTATCTTTTACCCGTATAGTGTAGTCGTCAAGCTCGCTGCTAAAGATTCCAGGTCTAATATCCATTGTCGGTTTTTGTTCTTTTACGTCATACAGCAGCGATTTACTTTTCAGATTGGCTACTGGTAACCAATAATTTGAAAAAACAAAAGCTAGACCGCTAAGCAAAAGGACAGTCACCACTAGAGGTCGTAGTACCCTTTTAAGTGAAATTCCTGCTGACTTGAAAGCAACGAGTTCATAATTTTCACCAAGGTTGCCCATGGTCATAATAGACGAAAGTAGAATAGCTAGTGGCAAGGCCATTGGAACTAAGCTAGCAGAAACGTAGATCAGAAGTTCGGCAATTACTGTCCATTCTAGCCCTTTTCCGACCATTTCATCAATATATTTCCACACAAATTGCATGAGAAGTACAAAAAGTGAGATGAAGAACGTGGCCAAAAAGGGAGAGGCAAAAGATTTTAGGATGAATTTAGAAGATGTCTTCAAATCATTCGATTTGCCGCAAAGTTAGCTATTCTGCATTGGCAGAATTTCGTTTAACAGCCAATGGCGTGTAAAAGACTGTTAATTTGGCTTTCCCAAAGTTGTTTAGATTCCTCTACCTCATCTTCTTCGGCAAAGTCGGTGACCATTAAGGAAACGTCGTTGGTAAGGTCGTCAGTAATGATTTTGAATTCAAAGTAGTAGTCCTCATCTTCATCTTCTTCCCATTTGAATTTGATGAACTGATCTGTTTTTTTAGAAAGTAATTCAGCGGCCTCTTCACTACCGTCCCAAAAGAAAGAGAATTTTTTTCCTCTTGAGTTTACATTATCAGCAAACCATTCTGAAAGTCCTGAAGGGGTTGAAAGAAACTTGTAAAGCATTTTGGGTGATGCTTTTACAACGAATTCAATTTCATACTTTATTTTCTCTGACATAACTAGATTTATAAGAGAGTCGAAAGATACTTAAATTATTCAAAAATTGTTTTGATTGGGTAGAGTAGAAAATCAGCAATTTCAAATAGGAAAATGAAGGCATTTGTTTTGCAAATGGGTAAAAAAAGTATATTTGCACCCCCAAAATGGCGAGGTAGCTCAGGTGGTTAGAGCGCAGCACTCATAATGCTGAGGTCGTGGGTTCGAGTCCCTCCCTCGCTACAAACCGACACCCTTCATGGGAATTTATTTCACCTACATCTTGCAAAGTGAATTGAGCGGAAAACTTTACAAAGGTCACACTCAAGACCTTGCCACCCGTTTAAAATCCCATAATCAAGGAAAGACCAAAAGCACCAAATCAGGTATCCCTTGGCGATTGATTTACTCTGAAAGTTTTACAGACCGCGATTCTGCTGTAGAAAGGGAAAAGTACTTTAAGACCGCAGCAGGACGAAGGTGGATTAAGAAACACCTTTTTGATTAATCCTGAACGTGGGTTCCCCGCCCGACTGAATGGCATCAGCCGTTCGGGCGGGGAGTCCCTCCCTCGCTACAAACCGACACCCTTTATGGGAATTTAATTTTCTAAACCTTGAGCTTCTTGATGCTTGACTACTTTCCTTGGAATAAAACTAGGTAGTCTAGTTAGCAGCTCATAGTTTAAGCTATTGCTCATATCACTAAAAGAACTCACACTAATCTCCAGTTTTCCTTGGGATCCTATTAATACTACCTCATCGCCCTCTTTTACTTTTTCGGCTAGATCTGTTACGTCAACCAGCATCATATTCATATTTACAACGCCTATAACAGAAACTCTATTTTCGTGAATCAAAACTCTTCCCAGATTACTTAGATCCCTGCTAAAACCATATCCATAGCCAACAGGAACACTTGCGATCAAGGATGGGCGGTTGGTTAAATAGCTTTTCCCATAACTAACATATTCGCCTTCAGGTACTTTTTTCAGGCTCATGATCTTGCTCTTCCATGACAATACCGCTTCAAGGGGGTCGTGAAAGTCTTTCTCTTTCAGTAAACGGTTCATTCGAAGTTCATTGCTTGGCCAATAGCCGTAATTTGATATACCAACTCTTACTAGGTCTAGTTGTGTCTCAGGGTAATTTAACACCCCCGATGAGCAGGCCATGTGCCTATATTTAGGTTTAAATCCTTCTTGATAAAATCGATCTAGAAAATGATGATAGCTAGTTATTTGATCTTGAATCCTGCCGTAATTGGTTATGCTTTCAGCACCCGCTAGATGGGTGCAGATCCCCTCTATTTGAAAGTGTTTTACTTCTTTTTTTAAAAAGTTGATTAGCAGGTCTAGTTCTTCTTCGCGAAAACCTGTTCGGTTCATGCCGGTTTCTAACTCCACATGAATTTTAGCTTTTACTCCAATATCGGCAGCTACTTTGGCGGCTTCTTCAAGCCTTGGAAAGCTAAAAACATAAAAAGAGATTCCATTCTTAATCACCCATTCCATGTCTTCCTGATCAAGATAGCCCATGATCATAATTTCACTTGCATCGCTTGAACTCTCTAAAGCTCTCTTTGCTTCAGCTACGCTAAAAACAGAAAAATGATCGATAGAGGACTGCTCAAGTAAAGGCACAATAGCTTCAATTCCATGACCGTATGCATTTCCTTTAATTACAGCAGAGTAACGACAGCTTGGTTTTAAGTGACTTCTGATGTAATCAACATTTTGATTGAGATTCGCTTGGTTTAGCTCTATGTAGGAAGTGTGGCTCATGCGTTTACTTTATTTTCTTTAGCAATTAATTCGTAGAATAGGCTTGCTCCTGTTTTGATCAAGGCATCTGGAAAGTCATAGTCGTTGTTGTGTAGTTGAGGATGTTTTAAGCCTGAGCCCAAACCAAACAAGCAAATAGGAAAATCTTTCGCGAATTGCCCAAAATCTTCTGACCAAGAAAAGGGTTCGCTTTTATGGAGGGCATTTAGTCTAAGTTCATTTGCTACTTTTTCAACTAATTCAACTGCCTGTTCATGATTGTTAACTGCTGGGAAGGTCTCAACCCATTCAGTTTCTATTTCTAAATGATGAGTTCTCGCAATTCCCGCTAATCGGTTTAATAATGCGTTTGAAATTGAATCCATAGTATCATTATCAAAACTGCGTAAAGTAGCATATAGTTCAGCTTCAGATGCTGAGGTTCCAAATATTTTTCCACCTGACTGGATTCCGACAGGAGTAATTAAGGCAGAAGAACCAAAAGGACTGTGCATGCTTGGAATTTCATAAAATGACTGAATGCTCTGGGCAACTGCCATGGAAGGGTTAATACCATCATTGGG